>Ga0115554_1001077_pt1 | contig 19314 bp, 17 predicted proteins | sample COGITO_mtgs_1104_3_FD_87283 | JGI IMG/M metagenome (GOLD analysis project Ga0115554, IMG submission 87283) | Pelagic marine microbial communities from North Sea - COGITO_mtgs_110404 | ecosystem: Environmental > Aquatic > Marine > Epipelagic | place: Germany:Helgoland, sampling site Kabeltonne... | reverse complement strand
GAAGCTGTAACTCTTCCCGTACCAATGATGAATATTATAAATGGTGGTGAACATGCAGACAACAAAATTGATATACAAGAGTTCATGATTATGCCAACTTCTGCCTCAAACATATCTGAAGCAATAAGAATGGGATGTGAAATTTTTCATACATTAAAGTCCGAGTTGACCTATGTCGGCCTTTCGACCGGGATAGGTGATGAAGGTGGGTTTGCTCCAGACTTATCTTCTACAAGAGATGCAATTGAGTTTATTATAAAGGCAATCGAGAAAACCGGGTATATTCCTGGAAAGGAAATCTTTCTAGCGTTAGATTGTGCGGCAACTGAATACTACAAAAACAACAAGTATATAATTTCTGGCGAAGGGAAAAAGTTAACAAGTGACGAAAACGTGGAGTACCTAAAGTCCCTTGTCGCTGACTATCCTATTGCAAGTATCGAGGATGGTTGCTCAGAAGACGATTGGGATGGATGGAAAACTCTTACCGATGAATTAGGGAACACCGTGCAACTTGTTGGTGACGACTTATTCGTAACTAATAAATCTAGATTAAAACTTGGTATAGATAGGGGTTGTGCAAACTCAATGTTAGTAAAATTAAATCAAATAGGAACACTCACGGAAACATTAGAGGCGGTAGAAACTGCAAAATTAGCCGGCTACACTAACATACTAAGTCACAGATCTGGTGAAACAGAGGATACCACTATTGCTGATCTCGCTGTAGCAACAAATTGTGGACAAATTAAGACAGGGTCTCTCGCAAGAAGTGATAGGTTAGCAAAGTATAATCAGCTTATACGTATTGAAGAAGAGCTTGGCTCATTAGGAAAATATGCTGGAAATAAAATATTAAAAAATCAGTAAATTTAATCTCGTTTTTTCTTATAATAGCGTTTATATACGATAACTTAATTATACACACTTAATCGTGAAAGAATTAGTGGGACCTTAAAATGAATTATAATCCTAAATCAGAATTTTTAAAAATTATGTTGGAAAGAGGGTTTTTAGCGGATTGCACTAATTATGAACGCATGGATATTTCTCTATTATCAGGTGTTGTACCAGGTTATATTGGGTTCGACGCAACCGCCTCTTCGTTGCATGTTGGGTCGTTAATGCAAATAATGATGCTCAGGTGGTTACAAAAGACAGGTCACCAACCTATAGTTTTAATGGGGGGAGGCACTACAAAAGTCGGTGATCCAAGTTTTCGCGCTGACGAACGTCCTTTACTTACACCTGAAAAAATTAATGAGAACATTGATGGTATAAAAAGTGTGTTCCAAAACTACGTCACCTTTAATCAAACTAACAGCACCGCCATAATGGTCAATAATGCAGAATGGCTTGATAATTTAAATTATTTAGATTTTCTTAGAGACATAGGCCGACACTTTTCGGTTAATAGAATGTTAAGTTTTGAGTCTGTTAAATCTCGATTAGATAGAGAACAATCTTTAAGTTTTTTAGAATTTAACTATATGATCCTTCAGGCATATGATTTCATGGAATTACATAACCGTTACGGATGTTTACTCCAAATGGGTGGCTCTGATCAGTGGGGTAATATTGTAAATGGGATAGATCTAACCAGGCGGACCCTTAATGCTGAGGTATTTGGAATTACATCTCCCCTATTAGAAACTTCAGATGGAAAAAAAATGGGTAAGTCACAAGATGGAGCAATTTGGTTAGATAAAGATTTAGTTTCTAGTTATCAGTTTTGGCAGTTTTGGCGAAACACATCTGACGCAGATGTCGGAAGATTCCTAAAGTTATACACCGAACTTCCACTAGCTGAATGTAATAAATTAGAAAGCTTACGTGGAGCAGAGATTAATGAAGCAAAAATAACTTTAGCAAATGAGGTTACTAAATTACTTCATGGTGAAACAGCTTCATTAACAGCCCAAAAAACTTCAAGAGACGTCTTTGAGCTAGGCGGCTCTGGAGATCAGTTACCTACTCTTGAGCTCGCTCTAGAAGAAGCGTCTGGTGGAATTTCTATTGTGCAACTAATTGTAAGAACAGGTCTTGCAAGTTCCGGTAAAGAAGCAAAGAGGCTAATATCTGAAAGTGGTGCAAAAATGAATGATAAGGTTATAAGTAATCACGCAATTGTAATTACACATGAAGACTTATTAGAAGACATTAAGCTTAGTGCAGGCAAAAAACGTCACGCATTAGTTAAGTTAATGGACTAATGTAATTAAAATAAAGTGAATAGAATTACTTGAAGCTCGATACGTTTTCCATAAAGTCAGGATCACCCGAAATTGAACCACTTTGTCCGTCACCTTTTTTAATCATATCAAGTACGTCTAAACCTTTAACTACCTTACCTATGACAGTATATTGGCCATTTAGAAAACTTCCTTCACTGAACATAATGAAAAATTGACTATTTGCCGAATTAGGATCTTGAGCCCTAGCCATTCCCACGATACCTCTATCATAGTTAATATCTGAAAATTCAGCTTTTAAATCAGGCAAGTCAGATCCTCCCATACCAGCCCTTTTAAGGTCGCCTGATATATTCCCATACTGAACATCACCGGTTTGGGCCATAAACCCGTCAATAACTCTATGAAAGGCTATCCCATTATATGAACCATCATCTACTAATGTAATGATCTGTTTGACATGCTGTGGAGCTGTGTCTTCGAAAAGATCAATTGTAATTTCACCTGAAGCCTGTCCCTTAACACTAATAACAATACCTGAAGCAAATACCGGGCTAGAGTAAAATATCAATATTATTAGTAGAGCTCTAAGCATCAGCAGCAACTTTCATACTAACCATCTTATCTGGGCTTTGTGGTGGTTCACCTCTAACGATAGAGTCTACATGCTCCATGCCTTCTATGACCCTACCGTAAACAGTATATTGTCCATTTAAAAAATTATTATCACTGAAGTTTATAAAAAATTGACTGTTTGCACTGTCTGGGCTTTGAGACCTTGCCGCTCCAATAGTACCCCTATCATGAGGTAATTTAGAAAACTCAGCTGGTAAATCTGGTAAATTTGAACCACCTGTACCAGCAGAACTTAAATTAAAGTCTTTTTCTGTGTTTCCGTTCGAGACATCTCCAGTTTGAGCCATAAATCCATCAATAACTCTATGGAAAACTACGTTATCGTATGCCCCCGATCTTGCTAATTCTTTCATTCGTTCACAATGCTTAGGAGCAACATCAGGAAGTAACTCTATCTTAACCTCCCCACCTTTAAGTTGAATTAGTATAATATTCTCAAGATCTAATTTATCGTTCATAATAAAGCTCCTAAATAAATAATTTGGGCTAAACTAGACAACATGGTAGTTTTGTAAAGCCCTTTATTTTTGTTTATTTATCAACGCATTTTCTACTTCTGGCGTTACAAATTTTGATACATTTCCATTTAACCTGGAAATTTCCTTCACGAGTCTAGAGGCAACAGCTTGATGCTGTGCTTCTGCCATCAGGAAAACTGTCTCAACTCCATCATCCATCGACCTATTCATCCCGACCATTTGATATTCATACTCAAAATCAGATACTGCCCTTAAACCCCGAATTATCACGTTTGCATTCACCTCTCTTGCACAGTGTATTAAAAGATTCTCAAAAGGATGAACTATAATTTCGATAGGGGACTTTTCCTGAATTTTATTACATTCAGTTTTTATCATGTGGACTCGTTCATCTAGAGAAAACATCGGTGATTTATCAGCATTAATTGCAACCCCGATAACAAGTTTATCTACCAAAGCAATTGCTCTAGTGATTATATCAATATGACCAACCGTTATGGGATCAAAAGTCCCAGGATATAAACCAATACGCATGTTTAAGCACCCATTCAAAAATATTTAAAAAATAGATCTTATAACCCTCTACCATTTTCAATTTTAAAACAACAGTCACAAAAATAGATAGATAAATTAAAAATTGCTAAACAAGGTCTTTTAAAGATTAATTTACATGGTTATAGCTAAGTTAAATTTATTATCACATAGCGATGTAGAAGTTAATTTTATCAAAGGAGAACATTATGCAAGAGCTCACTCACTACGTTAATGGCGTACACATTAAAGGTACATCAAATAGATTTGGAGATGTATTAAATCCCGCAACAGGTGAAGTTCAAGGGAAGTGTCCACTATCAACTACAGCTGAAGTTGAGACTGCAATTGAAATTGCTGCAGCTGCTCAGCCAGCCTGGGCGTTAGTCAATCCTCAGAGACGATCCAGAGTTATGATGAAGTTTGTTGATCTTCTCAATCGGGACATGCAGAAACTAGCTGAAGTTCTTAGTAGAGAACATGGTAAGACACTTCCAGATGCAGCCGGTGATGTCCAAAGGGGCCTTGAGGTAGTAGAATTCTGTATGGGAGCACCACACCACCTTAAAGGAGAGTTTACAGATAGTGCAGGTCCAGGAATTGATATGTACTCAATGAAACAACCTCTAGGCGTCTGTGCAGGTATAACACCTTTTAACTTCCCAGCTATGATACCAATGTGGATGTTTGCTCCCGCTATAGTATGCGGAAATGCATTCATTTTAAAACCTTCTGAACGAAACCCTTCAGTTCCATTAATGCTTGTTGAGCTTTTGGAAGAAGCAGGACTTCCCAAAGGTATCTTGCAGGTGGTAAACGGTGATAAGGAGGCAGTAGACGCTATACTTCATAATCAAACAGTTCAATCAGTCAGTTTTGTAGGCTCAACACCTATAGCCGAATATATCTATGCCACTGGGTGTGCAAATGGTAAGAGAGTTCAATGTTTTGGTGGTGCAAAGAACCACATGATTATTATGCCTGATGCCGACCTAGATCAAGCAGCAGACGCATTAGTCGGCTCTGGTTATGGAGCTGCGGGAGAAAGATGCATGGCCATATCAGTTGCGGTTCCAGTTGGTGATGAGACAGCTGATAAACTTATTAAAAAATTGATTCCGCGTGTTGAAGCTCTAAAGATTGGACCATACACTTCTGGAGAGGATGTAGATTTTGGTCCAGTAATAACAGCCGCATCAAAAGCTAATATCGAAAATCTAGTGCAAACTGGAATTGACCAAGGCGCCAGTTTGGTAGTGGATGGACGAGGCTTTAAATTACAAGGTTATGAAGACGGGTTTTTCGTTGGAGCTCATTTGTTTGACAATGTTACTACTGATATGGATATCTACAAAAAGGAAATATTTGGTCCTGTATTGTCAACAGTTAGAGCTAAAACGTATGAAGAGGCCATACAAATGGCAATTGATCACGAATACGGAAATGGAACATCTATTTTTACTCGTGATGGTGATACCGCACGGGACTTTTCTAATAGAATAAATATAGGCATGGTTGGAGTTAATGTACCAATCCCAGTCCCTTTAGCGTACCATACTTTTGGTGGTTGGAAAAAATCAATGTTTGGAGATCTTAACCAACATGGTCCAGATGCTTTCAAATTCTTCACTAGAACAAAGACCATTACATCTCGATGGCCTTCAGGAATCAAAGAAGGTGGGGAGTTCTCCATCCCAGTAATGGAATAAAGTTAACGAATATTAAAACTAAATCACCCTTAATTACTTAAGGAAAGCTATTGGATTTTTCACTTTCGGAGGAACAAATTGCCATTTTTGATCTTGCCCACCAATTTGGGCAAGAGAAAATAGCTCCACATTCATTAGATTGGGAGAAATCTGGTAATATTCCAAAAACTTTGTGGAAAGATATAGCTTCATTGGGTTTTGGAGGTTTATACGTCTCAGAAAAAAATGGCGGCTCAGGCTTAAGTCGACTTGATGCAACTCTAGTTTTTGAGGCATTAAGCATGTCTTGCCCATCAGTAGCTGCATTTCTATCGATTCATAATATGTGCGTTTCAATGATAGATAAATATGGGTCGAGTGAGTTAATTGACAAGATATTGCCCGACGCTTTAAAAATGGACAATGTCATTTCCTACTGTCTCACGGAGCCAGGATCAGGGTCTGACGCCTCAGCTTTAAAAACTCGTGCTGAGAAAACAAACAATTGCTACACGTTAACTGGTACCAAATCATTCATATCTGGTGGCGGGTACTCCGATTCCTATTTAGTTATGTGTCGAACCGGTGAATCTGGGCCACAAGGAATCTCGACGATTTATCTTGAGGATGGGTGTGCAGGCCTCAGCTTTGGTGCACTAGAAGAAAAAATGGGTTGGAGGGCTCAACCAACTCGACAAGTTCAACTTGATAAGTGTGAAGTGCCATTATCTAATTTAATTGGAATCGAAGGTAGTGGGTTTTCTTATGCAATGGCCGGATTAGACGGTGGACGACTTAACATATCTGCTTGCTCACTTGGAGCAGCACAACATGCATTAAATAAAACTTTGTTGTATATGAGTGAAAGACAGGCTTTTGGACGCAATATCGATCAATTTCAGGCTCTTCAATTTAGATTGGCGGATATGGAAATTGAATTACAAGCATCTCGTATTTTCCTGAGGCAAGCTGCTTCAAAGTTAGATAATGGAGACTCAGACGCAACTTACTTTTGTGCAATGGCAAAGAAATTTGTTACAGAGGCGGGTTCTAAAATAGTAAATGATTGCTTACAGCTTCATGGGGGTTATGGTTATCTCACTCAATATGGGATTGAAAAATTGGTGAGAGATTTACGTGTGCACGAGATTTTAGAAGGCACTAACGAAATAATGCGTCTGATTGTAAGCAGAACAATGCTTAAAAAGTAAACAGGCCATGAAAAATTTAATTATAAAAGTAGAAAATAATGTTGGTCAGATTACTCTGAACCGACCTAATGCGCTTAATGCACTAACTTATGAAATGATATTACAAATAGAAGAAACATTAGATAACTGGTTATCTGAAAATATAGATTTAGTGATTATCGATGCTGTAGGTGAAAAAGCTTTTTGTGCTGGTGGTGATATTAACGATTTATATCAAAGTGGACTGGAGAAAAAATTCTCATATGGTCAACAATTTTGGCTTGACGAATACAGACTGAATGAAAAACTTTTTAATTACCCTAAACCAATAGTAAGTTTCATGCAGGGGTTCACTATGGGAGGTGGCGTAGGGTTAGGGTGCCATGTGAGCCATAGGATAGTTTGCGAAAGTAGCAGAATTGCGATGCCAGAATGTGCCATTGGGCTAGTGCCAGATGTAGGCGGTTCTTATATTTTAGCTAAAGCAAAAAATTTTTTAGGGGAATATCTTGCAACTACTGGTTTCAGAATGGACTCCAGTGACGCTATTATGGTTGGCTTTGCCGATGTTTATGTTCCAAATGAGTATTGGACGGAATTAAAAGTTGAATTAACAAAGACTCGGGATATTTCAATTTTAAATAACTATAAGCGAACACCTGAGGAAGGGCCACTAAGCGAAAACTTAGGGGTAATAGAGTATTTTTTTTCTAAAAGTAACTTATTGGAGGTTTTGGATAGTTTGCACAAAGATAACACAAGTTTTGCCAAGAAAACTATAGAGTTGATTGAACGCAATTCTCCATTATCTGTGCTGTGCACATTCGACATAATTAGAAAGCTTAGAGCTACTGATGATCTCACTATTCGTAAATCTCTTGCATATGAGTATCGATATACATACCGGGCGCTTGAGTTTGGAGATTTTATAGAAGGCGTTCGTGCGCAAGTAATAGACAAAGATAGAAATCCAAAATGGAAAAATAAGCATATAAGGAATGTGCCTCAGCTTAATATAGATAAAATGTTGGAGATACTTCCTAAAGCTGTAAACAACTGGGAGAATTGAGTTATGAAGATTGGCGTAATTGGTTTAGGGAATATGGGTGTGCCAATGGCTAGAAATTTAGTTCTAGCTGGGTACGAAGTACGAGGTTTTGATATAGTCAGTCCCTGCCCCAAAGATATTAAAGCAGCGAAGAGTGCAGTGGAGCTATCTACATTGTCAGACGTTGTCATTATGATGTTACCAAGTGGAAGTGTAGTTAAGGAAGTTGCCGACGAAATTTTACCAAATATGGCTAAAGGGTCGATACTGCTAGATTGTTCAACAATAGATGTAGAATCCACTCGCCTAGTTGCCGAAACTGCAACAAACTACGGGGTATTAATGGCTGATGCACCCGTATCTGGCGGTGTTAGTGGTGCCGTAGCTGGAACTTTAACTTTCATGGTGGGCGGATCAGCAGAAGCTTTTTCAACTCTCAAACCCCTTTTTGACATAATGGGTCAAAAAGCTGTCCATTGCGGTGATTCAGGGAATGGTCAGGCGGCTAAAATCTGTAATAACATGATATTGGGCGCAACGATGATAGTAACCTGTGAGGCTTTCGCTCTTGCTGACAAATTAGGTCTAGACAGAGAAAAAATGTATGATGTGGTAAGTACTTCATCAGGTTACAGTTGGTCTATGAACGCTTACTGCCCTGCTCCAGATATTGGACCTATTAGTCCAGCGGATAATAACTACAAGCCCGGTTTCTCAGCTGACTTAATGTTGAAAGATTTGCGCCTAAGTCAACAAGCTGCAAAGGCAGTAGATGCTGACACACCTTTAGGAATGCACGCAACCTCTCTATACAAAACATTTGTAGAAATTGAGGATGGACAAGGAAAAGACTTTAGTGCAATGCTTCCAAGGTTCTCAAAGAAAACTAGAGCAGACATTTAAAATTTTACTTTTCTGATTTGTAGTAATGGCGCGGTTGACGGGACTCGAACCCGCGACCCTCGGCGTGACAGGCCGATACTCTAACCAGCTGAGCTACAACCGCGCACTACACTAGTATTAGTTAACTAGCCTGTCGGTATTAGGTCTGGAATTAAGTTACGTCAACCCGTTATGAGCGTCTTAATTCATTTTTATCCGTATTTTAATATTTTATGTAATTTCAATAGTTATTTATTTTTTTAATTTAGTGTTAGTTAACACTTCTATTTTGGTTTATAATTTTAGAAACATCTGCTAGAGCAAGTCTAGTTTTTAACCACGGGAGAAAGATATGGAAGACTATTCAACAAAAACCTGTGAGGCTTGCAATGCTGATGCGCCAAAGGCAAGTGAAGGATCGCTCTCAAATTTTTTAGCTAAATATAGTGATTGGAGTTTGTCGCATGATGTAGCGTTTCCACAAATAGCTAGAGTGTATAAGTTTTCAAAATATACTTTAGGCCTCGGGTTCGTTAACTTAGTCGCTGAATTATCAGACGCAGAAGGTCATCATCCAGATATTATTCTAGAATATGGTAAAGTTACAGTTAAGTGGTGGAGTCACAAAATCAAAAACCTACATGAAAATGATCTTATTATGGCCGCAAAATGTGACTTGATCTACAATAATTCTAATACCCTATGACGCTATAGCAATGTATTTACAGCTCTAAGAAGTAATGTAAGGCACAAGTCCTACCACACCTTACCTCTAGCTACTACAGGCTTCTGCATAAGAACTTGATCATCTTCTATAAAAACAACATGATCTACCATATTACTGACAACGCATGCGTGGTTTGGTATAACTTGTATGCGTTGACCCACTCGTAAGTTAGTTGATGTATTAGAAGTTATGCATCCATGTTCCTCAGACAACTGCGAAATCGTTAAGTCTGGGTATCCAACAATTAATCCGTGACCCTCTAACCCCATTAAATCAGAAGTAAGAACTTTAGAGCCAGCATCTATAACTGCTCGATTTGGAGCTGGGGTTGAAATAACTGTCGCAAGAATAGTTAACGCACAATCCTCTATCGTACATGCTCCTGCAACTATTAATGACTTATCATTATAAATATATGTGCCAACTCTATACTCAGTTGCCAAAGGAACTTCGTGTGCCTTCCACATTTGAGGAGAGCCCCCAATAGAAATAGTTTTAAGCTCTAATCCACTTAACTCAATTAAGTTTTTAGCTTCATTAAAAAAATTATTCATAGTTGTTGCAGAATTTGACTTGGGTGGATACGTCATAAGTCCTGCAAAACTTACTCCAGGAAGCTCATTAACTCTTAAAGCTAAATCACAAGCTTCTTGAGGCGTCATGACCCCACAGCGTAACGCGCCAGTATCTACCTCGATTAAAATGGGTAGCTCCTCACTAAGATCAGAAAATGCATGAGATAGCCCTTCTATGCAATCTATATTATCTGCAACTACAGATAGTTTTACTCGTTCAGATATTTTTTTTAAACGCTCGAGCTTACTAAGGCCAAGAATGTTATAGGACAGCAGTATATTTTTTATCAAATTACTTTTATCACCATCCAGCATTGCCTCCGCTTCACTAATTTTCTGACATGTTATTCCTACTGCTCCAGCCTCAACCTGCAAACCTGCAAAATATGGTAGTTTATGTGTTTTAATATGAGGTCTAAGATTTAAACCCTGATCAGTACAGTAGGTTTGATATTTTTTAATATTATCTTTAGCTATATTGGTATCTATTAGTACTGAGGGTGTATCTATTTCTGTGTACATAGTAAGACCATCCTTAAATTAGTATTTTATTACTCATGTCATGAAACTATTAAGCGTAATATTCAACTTTATAGCTAGTAAGTTTTATTGAAACTATAATAATATCGATTATCTTATCTTTAGCAAATGAATATCCCTTTAATTTTGTGAAGAAAAATATAACAATTGGATAAAGAAATAGAAAAAAAACTTACTCACCCTAACAGTCTAAAACATCTGGGTTTACCTTAGGTTTTATTGAACAATACAATATCTTTTGATATTATTTCATAACTCCAGTTACGTTGCTGAGCGATTATCTCAAAGGTTTTTTCACAATAGAAAACAACGTGTGTTGGATCATTTTTGTAATACCAATTTTTAAAAAATTTATTCTCTGGCATAAAGCATGTCATTATACCCAACCAACCCTTTTCCTTCAGTAATAGATTTAGTGTATTAAATTCTTGCGATGGTTTAAAAAAATGCTCTATTGTTTCCGTGCAGCTAATAAAATCATATTTTTTTAAAAAGATAAATTTGTTTGGAAAGAAGAACGGATCATATAAGTCCATAGGGAAACTCTCAGATCTAAACATGTCAACTAATGCTGGACCATGACCACAACCATAATCCAAGCCCATGGCATTCTTAAACAGTTTGGTTTTAAGAGGAATTGATAGCTTAGACAAAAACTTTCTATACCTAAAATCAGAAATATTATTTTGATGTGTTAAATAGTGGGTTTTCTCTTCTATTGGATTTAATAGATTAGCCTTATCGAGAAATTTTGCTAAACATAGTTTGCATTCCAAGAACCTTTTTTGATCTATAATATCAAAAATTTCGACTAAATTACTTTCACATACAACACAATTCATAATGTGTTTAACCCGATTTCTTTATTTGGACCTTAAACTAACCAATCAACTCACAAAAGAACAAAAATTAGTTTCTAAGGATCAGATGACCATCCTCAATTTCTTCATATATAGGGTTTTCAGGATTATGGCCAACTGGAAAAACTGGAGAAGGGATAGGTTTAAAGTTCATATCATTGGAGATATTTCTTTTCTTAGGGTCTGCGATCGGGACTGCCGCCATCAATGTACGAGTATATTCATGTTGTGGGTTTTCAAAGATTTGTGAACGGGTTCCAACCTCAACAAGTCGACCCAAATACATCACACCAACCTTATGTGAAACACGTTCAACGACCGCCATGTCGTGACTAATGAAAAGGTATGATAATCCAAGTTCATCTTGCAAAGACATCATCAAGTTTAGGACTTGAGCTTGAACTGATACATCAAGCGCTGATACAGCCTCATCTGTTATAACCAGGCTTGGATTTACTACGATTGCCCTCGCGATTGCTACTCTTTGCCTTTGTCCACCTGAAAGTTCATGGGGAAACCGCCTTAGAAAGGATGTTGGTAGCTCTACTTTCTCTAAAATATCACGGACAATATCATCAACTTCTGATCTTCCTGCTAAACCAAAGTTATTTAATGGTTCCGCTATCTGCTCACGGAGCCTCATATATGGGTTTAGCGACGCGTAGGGGTCCTGGAAGACCATTTGCATATCTCTTCTAGCACTACGCAATTCGCTACTATTTAATGATATAATATTCTTTCCATTCAAAAATATTTCACCAGATTCCGGCTCAACCAATCTTAAGATAGAACGTCCACAACTAGATTTTCCACAACCAGACTCACCAACAAGCGCCATTGTCTCTCCACGATCGATCGTAAAAGAAACATTTTCAACGGCGTGAACATTTGCCACCTTCCGACGAAAAATACCCCCGTATACTGGGAATCGTGTAACTAGGTTCTTAACCTCCAAAAGCGTTTTCTTTTCAATACCTATATCGTCCCTAGGGGGTTTAACTGTAAAGGTAGCTCCTGGAATATTCAGTGGGCTAGGTAGTGATGTACCCGCCATTTGACCTAATTGCGGAACGGCGGCTAGTAATGCTTTTGTATACTCTTCCTTAGGAGCAGAGAAGATCTCATTCACTGTTCCCTCCTCAATTAGATTTCCTTGGTACATAACCACCACTCTATCCGCCATTTGTGCTACCACAGCCATATCATGAGTAATAAATAGGACAGCCATCCCTGTTTCTCTTTTAAGCCGATTAATCAAACTCAGTATTTCTGCTTGGATCGTTACATCTAATGCTGTTGTTGGTTCATCAGCAATAAGTAAACGCGGCCGGCATGCCATTGCAATTGCGATAACTACCCGCTGTCTCATTCCACCGGATAGTTCGTGCGGGTACTGACGAAGTCTTTTTTCTGGGTCAGGGATGCGAACCTCTTTTAGTAATTCAATAGCTTTCTCTCGAGTTTCACTAGCAGATAAATTTGTATGTAACCGCAATCCATCTGTAAGTTGCCGCTCAATTGAAAATACTGGATTAAGTGATGTCATTGGCTCTTGAAAAATCATACCAATTTCATTGCCTCGTATAGAACGCATTGTATCAACATCAACCTCAGAAAGATTAGCCGTTTTTTTTCCATCCCGTGATAAAAGCATTTTACCACCAGTGATTTGTCCACCCCCAAACTCGACAAGACGCATAAGGGAAAGAGATGTAACAGACTTCCCTGAACCGCTCTCACCAACTAGACATACAGTCTCACCTGGGAAAACCTTAAAGCTAATATCATTTACGGCAACAACTGTCCCTCCATCAGTTTCAAACTCAACTCTAAGATGATCCAAAGAGACGATAGGATCATCAATCTGTGTATCTAGCTTAGAAGACAATTTGTTTCTTTCAGTCATGACTGTGACCTCGGATCAAGTACGTCACGAAGAACATCACCAAACATATTTAGTCCTAATACGGTTAGAGCAACCGCTGTACCCGGTACCAAAGCGGTCCATGGAGCGCGATCAAGATAGTCTCTTGAAGCCTGTATCATTAACCCCCAAGAAGCTTCTGGCGGTTGCGTTCCCAAGCCTAGGAATGACAACCCTGCTTCTGCCAGGATAGCAAATGCAAGACTGATGGTAGATTGGACAATAACCACTGGCATAATATTTGGCAAAACATGACCAATAATCAGACGAGAGTTCGTTGCACCAGACGATCTTGCCGCCTCTACGTAAGGCATTTGAGCTACTCTAAGAGCTTCACCTCGAATAAGTCGAGCAAGATATGGAGTGAATGCAATCCCGATAGCAATAATAGTGTTTTGTAAGTTGGGGCCAAGTACAGCACTAATAGTAAGAGCCAAAAGAAGGGCTGGAAAGCTAAGGAGGGTATCAACAAGACGCATTAGAACATTATCAGTTCGACCACCAAAATACCCAGACACAAGTCCTAAGGGAAGACCAATTACTAGACTCATTAAAACAGCAGACGTCGCTATGTTAATTGAGGTTCTCGCCCCAAGCATTACTCTATAGAACAGATCTCGCCCCAGCTGATCAGTACCCATCCAGTGTGCCATATTTGGGGGTGAAAGACGCGCCCTCATATCCATTTTCGTCGCAAATTCGGGAGGAATAATAAGGGGTGCAAAAATTGCTATCAAAACAACACAAAGTACTAAAGTGATTCCAATTATACCTTTAAAAGTTAAAAATTTCTTAAATATACTCACTTTAATTGAATCCTTGGATCAAAAAATGGATACAATAAATCCACTATCAAGTTCACCAACATTACGACAGCTGCAATTACAAAAACTGTCGCCTGTATTAGTGGCATGTCCCTGTTTAGGAGTGCTTGATACGTAAGCCAACCCATTCCGGTATAATTAAATAAGCTTTCCATTACGATTATCGAACCAAATAGATATCCCATCTGAAGACCTGCAACTGTCATAACCGGTCCAATTGCATTTGCGAGGCCGTATTGCCAAATAACAGTTTTTTCTGCCAAGCCCTTAGCACGAGCTACACGAATGAATTCCTGACTTAATATCCCTGTCATCGTGGCACGTGTCATTCGAGTAAGGTGAGCCATCAATCCGAGCCCAAGGGCTAAAGATGGTAAAAAAGCGTGTTTTAGAGCCATCAAGAAATCTTCGTTTGGATGAACAAAACCAGACGAAGGAAACCAACCTAGAGCTCTCGCAAAAAGTAATATTAACATTATTCCCCAAAAAAAATCTGGTAGACTGACACCAAGTATGGATACAGAGCTACTTGCAGTATCTTGCCATCGGTTTTTATAAACGGCAGACCAAACTCCCAATGGGACAGCAAGAGTGAGAGCTATCGTCATAGACAACAGGACAATAAGTGCACTTGCTGTCATCTTTTGTAGTATTATTGGCCCAATAGGTTGTTTAAAAAGTAAAGAATTGCCCCAATCACCTGTCAACATACCAAAAATCCATCGACCATATTGGTAAACTAATGGGTCATTTAACCCTAAGTTTTCTCTGAGGTTTTCTAATGCTGCTGGGTTTGATTGTGTACCCATAATCATCATAGCGACATCGCCTGGCAAAATATTTGTAACGGTAAACGTAATAATTGAAATTAGGAAAAGTGTCACCGCCATAGAGAGTAGCCGCTGGATAAAATATGCCATGGTTAACCTTTACGAAATCAGTATAAGTGGAGCGCATTTTGCGCTCCACTAATCATTTATTCTTTTAGCCATACTTTATGAAAGTGATAGGTGGCCCCATCAGCATTAACTAATGTATCAAGACCTCCAACACTTTTTTGTGCTCCAAAAGAGCTATTTCGATGCCAGACCACAATATCGTGAACTTTATCAAAAACGCGCTGCTGGACTTCTCTATAGATATCGGCTCTTGCCGCATCATCTATAGTTACGCGTGCTTTCTCTGTTAAGTCATCAATAACTGGATCGTTAATACCACGGTAGTTAAATCCACCTGTTGAATTATAAAGACTATAGTAAAGGAAATCCTCCTCCCAGATAGAATTGAAATTCATCATGGACATTTGGAAATCTTTGTCTACCCAGACTTGACCTAACCAATCTGCCCACGTCAACTGTTCTATAGTCAGCTCAACACCAGCTTCCCGAAACCACTCTACTAAAATTTGAGCCGCTTCTACATGATATGGATAATTAGTCGTGGCTTTAAAGACAACTTTCAGGTCTCCAGGGCCATAGCCAGCTTCCTTCAAAAGTGCCTTTGCTTTCGCTATATCTTGAGGTCTTTGGTTAAGATCCTTGTTGTATGACGCACTACTTGCAAATCCTGGTGAAGCTGCTGTTTTACCCTGGCCCCAAAGAGCACCTTGCAATAACACTTCTTTATCGATTATGTAGTCTACTGCCAAACGAACGCGTTGATCCTGGAATGGCTCAAACTTGTAATTCAAATTCACAAAGTCAAAAACGCCGTGTGACCAACTTAATACTTCAAGGTTTTTATCAGCCTTGATTTCATCAATTCTATCAGCTGGAATGTCATTTATAAGATGCATTTCTCCAGTCCTCAAACCGGTAAGACGCACTGTAGGTTCAGTAACTTCTCGTGCAATTAGTCGATCTATACATGCAGGTCCATTCCAATAATCATCAAAACGCTCAAGCTCAACTTCATTCCCAATTTCACGCCTTACAAACTTAAATGGTCCGGCTCCAACAGGCATTGTGCCTTGTGTTTCAGCAGACCCTTCAGGAATAATAGCTCCAGCTCCAAGCGCCGCAAGCCTACCAAGAAAGGGTGCATTAATTTTATCCATTTTTATTATTACGGTGTGATTATCTGGTGTTTCAATTGATCCAACACTGTTAAACACAGGTTTATTTACCGCCCCTGTATCAGGGTCCATAACTTTTTCAAAACTGTATTTAACGTCAGCGGAAGTCATATCTGAACCGTCGTGGAATTTTACCCCATCACGAAGCTTGAATGTGTAACTCATTCCATCTTCACTAACTAAATAACTTTCAGCCAATTCAGGAATAATATTTAAATTTTCATCAGTTGTCACAAGTCCATCGTGGATATTTTGTAGAATCCTCATTGTTGATATTGTACCAGTCTGATGGGTGTAAAGGTTCTGGGTAGTTTCAGAATGACCCCAAATGAGCGTTCCACCTTTGGTAGGGCATGACGCAGCCCAAGCAGGTGACAAAAGTCCTAATATTACGGTTGCACCAAGCGCGGATATTGCATTATGAATTATTTTATTTTTCATCATTTTATCCTTTCTTTTCATAACGTAGTTATATTTTCATCATTAAATTTTCTACGGTCCCTTATAAAGGACTCTGTCTATGCAACCAATTAATCAAAGGTTCATAGGGTTTTCTGCTCAAATTATGTCGGCTAAATTTATAAATCTGGCCTTTTCTTATAAACACCAAGCTCCTTTTCTAAAGCTATTCCAAAATTAAGAATTTTTTCCTCCTCAAAGAGGCGGCCCCAAAGTGAGATTCCATGAGGCACTAAAAATTTTATCCCCTTACCAGCCTCTCCAGTGCTAAGTTTACCTTCGCCCAGGGATGCCGCACCTCGTGAGGCGAGCTTCTGAAAACCAGCCCTAAGGTGAAGGCAAGGATGACCTGTAAAATTACTCGCAACAAGCATAGGTCCAGTATCAAAGGGCCCTATTAATATATCAATTTCACTAAAGAGGTTGTCGAGAGCTTTCATTACCAAATAGCGAAGCCGATCTAATTGAACATGATCAACAGCTGAAAGAAACCTCGCTTTACGAAAGGTATTAGGCCAGGCGCCATCATCTTGCCAAGTAAGCGTATCATCTTCGTCAGACAGTGTAAGGTGTTCGAAGGCTGCAGCAGCTTCTGCATATAGAATGTTAATCAGGGACATGTATGGAAGATCTTCTAACTTTACCTCCTTAACTTTTGCTCCCAGACTCATTGCAACCTTTAACGCGGCCCGATCAACTTCTGTGGCTCCATCCTCAAATGCCTCCGGTAGGTAACCTATGACAAGATCTTTAATATTTTTTGATGTATCAAAATTAAACGGTGCCCTAATACTAGAAAGGTCATTTTCATCATATCCATTTAGAGTTGACAGTACGATCCCTGTATCCTCTACGCTACGGCAGATTGGGCCTATCTTATCTAAAGACCAGCATAGAGCCATACCCCCTTGCCTACTTACTCGTCCAAAAGTAGGCCTTAAACCTGTTGTACCACACCTCTGACTTGGGGAAGTAATCGACCCAAGTGTCTCTGTCCCTATAGCGAAACTGCATAAAGCTGCAGCAGTTGCCGATGCAGAACCTGCACTAGAACCACTACTGCCTTCGTTAAGGTTCCAAGGATTTTTAGTTCGGCCTCCATACCAGATATCATTATACGCTAACGCCCCAAGTGTTGTTTTTCCTAAAATCACTGCACCAGCTGCACGCAAACGTTTTACTATTTCCGCGTCTTCAACAGGAACTCTGTTTTGATAGGGTTCAGCACCCCAACCTGTTCTTACACCCTTAGTATCAAATAGGTCTTTTAAACCATATGGAATACCATGAAGGGGACCCAAATTAATTTTGGCACTGGTCAACAAGTCCATTGCGTCGGCTTCTGCTAATGCTTGATCTTTTGTCACAGTTGCAAAACATTCAAGTTTACTTTCAAAACTTTCAATACGCTCTAAATATATTTCAGTTAATTTTCGACTTGTTAAAAGGCCATCTTTAATCCATTTACCCTGTTCACCAATACTTGCAAAAGCTATGTCTTCTTTATTTTTTGGTAATTTAATATCCCTTTTTTGTAATTTAATGTCTGACCTAGATGGCATTTGGAATCCTGGTAATCTTGGATCAAATTTAGAGGCCATTGGAGTTGTATTATCTAACTCTATTCCTCTACGTAACTTTGCTGAGAGAATTTGACCTTCAAGGTTTTGGACCATCTGCTCTCTTTCACTTTTAGAATAGGTAATTCCCAAAAGTTTCTCAGCACTTTTAATATCTGAAATTGTAATTTTTTCTGCACACATAATCCGCCTACCCACAATGCAATCAGTTCAAATAATGATAATTTAAAATAGTGTATTTTTGTAAATTACCAAAAATAAAGTCTATATTTGCGATAATAGAAATAAATCATTTTATAAGTATATTGTAAATATATATTATATAATTCAGTAAATTTTTAATAATCACATATATTCCTATTAAAAAATTAACTTACACAAAAGGCTAAAATCCAGAATAAAAAGTCTGAATTGTGGTAGCTATAGTCAAAAATTAGTAGCGGGCTTATAATATTCACAAGTTAACTACCTTGACTGAATGATCAGAAAAATTATAAATTATAACTATGAAAAACCCCATCAATCCCCGCTTAAAAGTGGATCCCTTGTCACAAGAGTTCTTAAGTTTGATCCTTTCTGATCTTGTTAAAATACCAAGTCAGAACCCTGGCAACTATGAAAACAACGTCGCAAATAGAATTATCCAATGGTTTGAGAATACGCCAGTTGAGGCAAGTCTGGTGGAAACAATGCCAGGCAGGTACTCCGTGGGTGCAGTCTTACGTGGAAAAGGTGATGGCCCTCGATTAGTGCTGAACGGTCACATGGACACAGTGCCAGTCGACGATTTGGATTTGTGGACAAACGATCCGTTTGGCGCGTGTATTAAGGATGGCTTTTTGTATGGCCGCGGTGCTTGTGATATGAAGGCTGGACTTTCAGTACAGATAGGGGTGGCACACCACCTTTGTAAATATCTGGATCGACTAAATGGATCGTTAGTGATGCATTTTGCGGTAGGTGAAGAGCGAGCTGAACCTGGTACGCTATCGTTGCTTGAGGCTGGCTATACTGGAGATATGGGGATTGTAACCGAACCGACAGAGTTACGTATTGCTGCAGCAACCCGAGGTCTTGCACCAATTCATATCAAACTTATAGGGAG
>Ga0115554_1001073_pt1 | contig 19334 bp, 16 predicted proteins | sample COGITO_mtgs_1104_3_FD_87283 | JGI IMG/M metagenome (GOLD analysis project Ga0115554, IMG submission 87283) | Pelagic marine microbial communities from North Sea - COGITO_mtgs_110404 | ecosystem: Environmental > Aquatic > Marine > Epipelagic | place: Germany:Helgoland, sampling site Kabeltonne... | reverse complement strand
GCTGCATGCTTTCGAATCGAAAAAATTTCCGTCAGATTGGATTTCTCGATCGAAAAAATAATTCTCATCGAATCACGCGCGTTACATTTTTCCCCCCATCCTTCCCCGTCGTCGTCGTAATATTAAGAACATAATATTATATTTAAAAGATGTCTTCCAACTTTCGATTGCTGAATTTAGTCAAACCGTTTCTTCCGTTCCTCCCAGAGGTGAAACAGGCGGACAGAAAGATTCCATTCAGAGAGAAGGTCTTGTACACAACGGTCGCGTTGTTCGTGTTTTTAGTGTGTTCGCAATTACCTTTGTATGGTATTTCAAACACGAGCGGGGCGGATCCTTTGTATTGGGCGCGGGTTATCATGGCTTCAAACAGAGGAACAACCATGGAGTTGGGGATATCGCCGATTATTACCTCCGGTCTCGTCATGCAGCTGTTGACGGGGAGTAAAATTATCGATGTCGATCACTCCTTGAAAGAGGACAGAGCTTTGTTGGACGGCGCGCAAAAACTCCTCGGGATTTTGATCACCATCGGTGAAGCCGTGGCGTACGTAGCCTCGGGTATTTACGGCGATGTTCGTGATATGGGCATGGGTAACGCGTTTTTGATCGTTTTGCAGTTGTTCATGGCTGGTTTGATTGTCATTTGCTTGGACGACTTGTTACAAAAAGGCTACGGTCTGGGTTCAGGTATTTCGTTGTTTATCGCGACGAACCAGTGCGAATCGATCATCTGGAAAGCGTTCTCGCCGACGACTATTAACAGTGGCAGAGGAACCGAATTTGAAGGCGCAGTCATTGCCTTGTTTCACTTGTTGCTCACGAGAACGGACAAAGTGAGAGCGTTGAAAGAAGCGTTTTACCGTCAAAACTTACCAAACATCACGAACTTGATGTCCACGGTTTTGATTTTTCTCGGCGTGATTTATTTCCAAGGCTTTCGCGTGGATTTACCGGTTCGATCGAAGCGTAACCGTGGGATGGTCTCGAACTACCCGATCAAATTGTTCTACACGTCGAACATGCCAATCATCCTCCAATCCGCTTTGGTGTCCAACATGTACTTCATCTCGCAGTTGTTGTACAAAAGATACGGAGGCAACTTCCTGGTCCAATTATTGGGGAGATGGCAAGAATCCTCCGAAGGTTCTGGTCAGTTAATGCCAGTCGGTGGATTGGTGTATTACATTTCGCCGCCGACGTCTTTGGCGGATATTGCGGCGAACCCGTTACACGCGGTGTTTTATCTCACCTTCATGCTCTCCGCGTGCGCGTTGTTTTCCAAGACGTGGATCGAAGTTTCTGGGTCTTCCGCTCGTGACGTTGCGAAGCAGTTGAAGCAACAGCAAATGTTTATGACGGGTCACCGTGAGTCGAGTTTACAAAGAGAGTTGAACAGATACATCCCGACGGCGGCGGCGTTCGGGGGCATGTGCATCGGAATGTTGACGATTATTGCAGATTTTATGGGCGCAATTGGAAGTGGTACGGGTATTTTGTTGGCGGTGACCATCATCTACCAATACTTTGAAACGTTTGAGAAGGAAAGAGCGGCGGAAATGGGCGGGTTCGCGTTTTAAATGAAGAAAAAAAGAGTGCTACGAATAAAAAACACGAATCAATAAAATACTTAGTCGCGACCACCAACGCAACAAAACTACTTTTGTTTTCTTTTAATATGAAAGTAAAAAGCGAAACTTACAAATAATTTGGCTACACATTGTACGTCCGCACTCCTCTATTATCACTCTCTTCCCCAATACAAATCTACCTAACTTACATCGTCTTGGCCTTCTTCGTGCCGCGCACCTTCTTGAGTCTGTTCTTCTTTTCCTTGATTTGCTTTCTCGATTTTTGCGAAGCTTCCTTCAAACCCGCTCTGACTAATCTGTGTTTCGGTTCAAACTTCTTCATCGCGTCGAGATCGTCGTAAATCAAGCCGAATCCAGTAGATTTACCGCCACCAAACGCCGTTCTGAAGCCAAACAACGAGACTTGCGTCGCGTCGGCGATGTCGTACATCTTGGCTAACTTTTCTCTGAGTTCAGACTGTAGTGTTGAAGAAAGAGAGGTGAGTTTCGGATCGTCTTCGATACGCGCCGTTTTGCCAATCGAGCGCGTTCAATGCACGTCTACGGTGACGTTGATTGCAAAGAAACGAAAGAGGCTAATAAGAGAGAGAAAGAGAAAGAGGGAGCGTTGAGATGAAACACATGTATCATTTTCACGCAACCCAGAAACTCTGCTCTTGTGACTAGGTCTCCCGAGCTGGGAAAAAAATCTACGAAATTGAGTGCGTACCTTCGGGACATTCGCGCGTCCTGGGTGAAGAACATCGAGAATCTGTTGTGAAAAAGAATAGAGTCGTCAGTAAGAGCGTTTGATTTGGAGTGAACACTTCGCGAGTGCACCTATTCCCGCGCAATTCGCAACCAAACAAAAAAAGGGCGAAAATTTCTCTCCCTTTCTTCCTTTACGCGTAAGCGGCGGGTCTGTGAAAGTTGAAATGCTTCCGCGAAAAGCGGGAAAATCTAAACGATGCGAACACTTACGAATTGTCTGCGCTTCAACAAGCGGTTGGACATGAATTTCCTCGTTCGTAAGGTGCAAGAAGTTGACATCTTGAATCCTTATGCGTATCTATTGTTGTGAGGATTTTCTTACGCGATGATGTCTTGTTGAAGTGTGTGAAAGAGAGAGATTTTGAGTTTTTTGGAGAAAGCTGCGTTTTTCGCCCACGACCTAAATTTCGAAGGAAGACTTTTGTCAAAAATTTGTTCTCCATCGTCGTTTTCTCCACCTTTCGCCCGTTCCTTCTTTCCACTTTGGCGACGAAATGACGAGCGATAATACAAACTCCTTTTCCTACGATGGAGGAGAAGGAGGGAAAAAAAAGAAAGGAGACAACCAAGGCGAAGAAGAAATCGTCGCGCTCGTCAGAGAGTCCGCGGAGAAGTGCAAAAAGTGCGAGCGGAATATCCTCTCAAACATCGACGCGTTCAACTCGAAATTTTTGACGACACCGAAGACAAAAACAACAACGGTCTCGTCCGAGGAAGAAGAAGAAGAAGGAGAAGAGGGAGAAGCTGCTTTGCAACGCGCTCGGAAATACGTGCAGGCTTTGAAAGGAATGGTTCAAGATTTAGAATCTGTGGCGGAAGACGTGCTGATGAACGTGGAAACGAATTTTAGCAGCAGCAGGAGGAGGAGTACGACGACGACAGACGGTTTCGATGAAAACAACGACTGCGAGGAGAAGATCAGAAACATCGTGCGAGAGCGAAAGTTTGCCATGAAAAGAGTCCAAAGCTTATTTCGCGAAGCGCAAGCGAAGAAACAACGGAGAGACGTGGAAGAGGAAACGAAAAAGCGGGACGAGTTGTTGCTTCGTAAACAAAAGCGCCGACAATTACGGGCGGGAGAACTTCCCGATAGCGAAGAAACGTCCGTCCAAGCGGCGAAGGACTCCACGGACGCGTTACGCAGAGCGAGACAAATGATGCACCAAGAACTCGAGAAAGGGGAAACAACGCTCATGCAAATGACCGAGAGTAGTAACACGATGAAAAAAACAGACTTGGAATACGATACGCACTCGGGTACGTTGAAAGATGGATCGCAACTCATTCAGACGTTGGAAAAGCAGGCGAAGAAGGAACGAATCGTTTTATGGCTCGGCTTTTTCTGTTTCGTGACGGCGTGTTTGCACGTGGTTCTAAAGCGAACGCCAGTTCTAGCGCGATTCCACCCGCGACTGTATTTCTCGAAGACCAAGAATAACGATACTAATCATCATCACAAAAAGATTGATATCGATGAGAAAAAAAGTCATCATCAAAGCGAGAGCGAGAGCGGAAAAAATCCGCCGCCGCCGAGACGCGAAGAGTACGCGTATAAACCGACAATGAACGACGACGAGTATAACCAAAACGCCGAGCTTTAGTGATGAACTTCATTCGTATAGTATAGTATAGTATAGTATAGTAGGAACTTAGTTCATAGAAAATAGTTTTATACAATAACAAAAGCTTGATTAACACATAGTACCTCTAATCCCCCAACTTTCTTCTTCTCTCTTAAATTTCTCTCTCTACTTCTGTTTCGGCGCCGCAGGTCTCGTCCTTCGTCTCGGCGAGTTTGCGTCTATTATTTTCTTCTTCCTTTCAGCCTCTTGCGTCGCGTCGAGCTTCTCGTTACTCGCGAACGGATGGTTCGCGGGAATTTCCACCGTCTCCAACTCCTTCGCTAAGTTTGCGTCGCCGGCTCTCGAGGCTCTTCGTCGTTCCCTCGCCGCCATGATTTGCTGCTCTGTAAGTTCCGGCATGTCCACCGTCCTGACCGTTTTCATCATTCCTTTAAAAAACTTCTCCTCGTCCACCTCTCGATTTTCGTCCAACATCCCTCTCTCTTCCAATCGTCCCATCGAACCTCTTCTATTTCTCCCGCCAAAGCGCACCTTGACGATCGCCAACGACGCGAGAACAATACCAATCGTTCGCTCGTTCCCACTCACCATCGCTTCCACTTTCGCCGGCAGTTTCGGTTTCGGAACTTCCACGCCAACGATTGGAATTTTAATCTTCTCCCCCACCTTCAGAGAAGATGATAAGTCCTCTTTCGCTTTGCCTCTTCTTCCCGCTTCGGTGACGAAGAATTTCGATGATCGTCCTTGGTTTTGGTGTCGTTGTTTTTTATTACTTTTCGTTGAAATCCTTCTCCTCAAAAGAGTGTTGTTGTTGTTGTTATTAATATTATTATTATTATTATTATTATTGCTGCTGATGCTGTTGCTGCTGCTGACGTTTCGTCCACCTCGAGGAGGAGTTGAAGAAACGATGAACGACCCGGAGAGGAGGTGAGACGACGATATCATTCGTAGCATTCGTAGTATTCTTTCTTTTTTTCTTGGTGTTGTTGGTTGTTTGAAAGTGGGGCGTGCACGAAGCTTTTTCGCAAAAAAGGTGCACAAAAAAACTTCTTTCATCAGTCTTTTCCTCACAACACAAAAGTCTTCTCATCACGTCGTCGTGAGGAGAGAAAAGAGAAGAGAGACTCTCTCTCTCTCTCTCTCTGAGTGCGTGTGTGTGTTGCTCTCTCGCCTTACCGGATTCCTGAGAAGACAACAGAGAGCTTTAACAGTGTCGTTTCGTTTGAAAGCGAAGAGAGCTCTTTTTTTTTCGCTCATCAGAAGAAAACCGATCCCATCTTCTTTGGGAGAGAAAGAGAGAAAAAAAAGATTTTCGACTCGGTAAACATGTCCTCCTACCGTCGTCCAGACAATCCGGAGAGGACTTTGTGGACCGAATTCGACGAGAAGGAGGATTGTGGCGTCACGTTTTCCAAGTTTGGTATCGAAACGTGCGAGGAGATGATCACGAGGGAGGAAGATTGCGACCGATCAGCGGCCGAGAAAAGTCGTCGCTGTCGGACGGAAAGAAGAGTTGGCGCCAAAAAGTCATCGAAAGAAGAAGAAAAAGGAAAAGACACGCTTCCACCCTTTGAAACAACACCAAAAACAATCAATACGAATAATATCTCCCCGGAAAGGATCGCAGAGAAGGAAGAAGAAGAAGAAGTGAAAGAAGGAAAAGAAAAAGCGACGAGAAGAGCATCGGTGTTGTGCAAGCACGAGCGAGGGAAGAAGAGTCCATCGTCGGTGTTTATATCCACGTCCTCGTCGTTGTCCTCGTCGTTCGAGGATGGAAAAGAAGAGGGAGAGGAAGAGGAGGAAAAAAACAACCAACAACAGGAAGGAAGAGTCGCTGACTCGACAAATATTTTTTCCGAAGAGGCAGAGAAGAAAATATCTGCAGCCTCCTCTTCCTCCTCTCCATTTTCAGCAACGGGAGGCCAAAAAATTAATAGGAACAAAAATAGGACTTTTCGCGAGGAAGAAGAAGAAGAAAATGAGCACACGACGAAAGAAGATAAACAGTCTGGATTCGACGTCGAGAAGGAAAAAGAGCGCGAGTTGCGACGGCAGAATGTCCTCGAACGCGTGCAACGAGTGGCTGAAATCTTAGCGCTCACTCCGACAACAACACCAAAAAAAGAAGGAAGTACAGAACGAGAAGGAAGAGAAGAAGCAAACGAGGATACTTTTGCGGTAAATAAGAAACAAGAACGCGTGGCGTTATCTTTGATCGATGAGGAAGATGGTGAAACCGAGTTATACTCGAAAGTAGCCGCGTTACGTCTCCAACTTCGCCGGTATAAAGAACTCGCCAGCACGGCGCAAAAACGAAACGAGGGATGGGAAACTGAACGCTTTGAACTTACGAAGGAAACGAATGAATTAAAGATTGAACGATTCAAATTGAAGAGCTGTTTGGATGTGCTCAGCGCTCAGCAGCAAGTGCAAGAGTACGTTGAATCTTCGTCCTCGAACAGAGACGAGGAGGAAGAGGAGGAGCAAGCAGAAGAGAATAGTAGAGCGAGCGAAAAGAAGAGGAGAGCGAAAGTAGTATCTGAGGTGCTCGAGAAAGCGACGTTAGAGATGGAGAATGCAGCAAAAGCGAATGTTGCCGCAGATAATCGATCTGTGCAGGCAATGCGAGAAGCGCAACGGCTCGAAGATGAACTCGTAGCGCACAAAGAAGCATCTCGAGAAGAAAATGAAGCGCTCATGATTGAAGCCAGTCGGTCGCGAATCCGAGCGAGAGAGTTTAAGCGCGAACTCGAAGAGTCCAAGGAAAACTTCACATTAGTCGAAAAGGAAATGAGAGCGGCGCTTGCGAAAACGATAGAAGAACACGAAAAGGTAATGGACGAAAAGGATAAGAGAACGCACACTCTGCGCCTGAGGCTTGAGGAAATAGAGAAACGCAACACGTTTTTGGAAAGTAAAAACGAGGAACTCGAAACTGCGTTGGAAAGCGACGCTGGTGCATATTACGGTGCGCAACTTAGAAAAGTGCGGGAGGCGCACGAAGAGATGCTATCGAGAGAACAAGTAAAGTTGGAGAGAGTACAAGAAGAGCTCCGCATCGAAAAGGAAAAAGCGGCCAAAAATAAAAGCGAGTTTGAGAACGTCAAACGTGCGCTCAAGTCTCGAACATCTGAGAATGAAAAAGACAATATCGCGGCGTGGTCGAATGCCCTCGGATTGAACGATATGGATGATAATAATAACATGATTTCATCGCTATCATCTCCATCTTCTCCGTCTTCTCCAGTATCTTCGGCTACATCTTCTGATTCAGCGGCGGCGGCATCTGCGACCAAGAGACTCCAAATGAAGCAACAACGCATCGAGATGCAAGACTCACTTTTGCGCATGGCTAAGGATGAAATCGAAGAATTGAGGGATATCAATAGGCGACTTCTCGAACGTCAAACGAGTCGATGTAATAGCTCGGCGTCTCTGTATCGTTCGGACTCTGCGCAGGGGATTCCGACTGTTCCGTCGTCTCGCGCCTCGAGTCGTCCCTTGTCTCGAACGAGCAGCAGAAATAATAATAATTTCAATGCTTTCGATGATCACCAAATCCCAGAAGACGACGAGTTGTCTTTAGAAGCGCGCGAGTTCTTGAATTCTCCGTATTATTGCGGAGTATCGCCACATAGGAAGAACAGAGCCTCGGGTGAGAAACTTCGCAAGACTGATTCCTCGGTTTCGCTCAGTTTGCGTGAGACGGCAAACGACGACGTGAACCTCGCACCTCTTGGTTCATGGGCAAGCTTTGAAGCTGCAGCGGCATCTCCAAAAAGCGACGATTACACGGACGACGGAGACATCTTATCTCTGACGAATACCACGAATGCAACTTCTGAAGAAGAAGAAGAAGAAGAAAGAGAAGAAAGAGACGCGGAGCTTTTACACAACTCTAGGAAACTCCAAGCGTTTTTTGAAAAGAGAGCCGCTGCGCTGTCTCGCAGCTCGAGCGCTTCTTCTCGCTTGACCGAGCATCGAGGTTATAGCGCGAGCAAAGCTTTGGAAATGAGCATCAAAGAAGGTGAAGCGGTAATGCGCTCCGTGAATGTGCGCGCGTCAAAGCACTTTTCGAGACCAACTGGGAGCAAAGGAGCCTCTGATCGATATTACGACGAGAATGGCGAGTGAATTACGCTGTTCTGTTAGCTACATACATACATAGAAATCTGTTGTACATTATATATTCTTTTATACATCTAATAATCTACACGCGTCGGATGTCCGTTTTTCAGCAATAGACTAGTTGGGGACCAACGTCGGGTGTCGCAAACTCGCGGTTCTCTTTTCGAACTATTCCAAATATCCTCGAGGTTTACAGTTGGCGAAAATGACATTGATGGATACGATACTTTCTTTATCGTTGGTGGAGAAATACTTGCGTTCTCTTTCGATGATCTTTTGTCGTCGCCGTCGTCGTCATAATCTGCCTCTTCTTCCTCGCTCTCGTCTTCGTATTTCTTTATTTCCGAAGAGCTCGTTGTTTGCTTTCTCTTTATCTCATCCTCTTTATCAGCGGGTGGAAGATGCGGGAGAGGTTTTGCTCTAGTAACTGGCTTTGTAGTAACACCATCCGCTGCCACTACCCTGCTTGGTTTCAAATTTCCGTCCAGGATTCGTGGAACTCCGTTCTCTTTGCTCGGTGCGAAGAGTCGATGAGAACCGAGGAAGCGCAAACCGCAAAGCGGGCCTAAATCTTCAGTTGCAGCCTGCGTAACCCATTTTTCTTCCTTTTGTTGTTTCTCTTCGCTATTATCGCTACTAGTATCTCTTTTCAGACACATAACTTGTAGTATGGACTTTTCGACGACATCGCTTTCACTGTTCACGCCATTTGAAGAAAAGGCGACAGACCTCCCGTCTTCGCTCACCGAACAAGACTCAACGTCGACGGAGTTGTTGAAATTTCCTCGCAACCGCTTTGCCACCGCGTTTTGTAAAAGCTCGACGCTCCAATCTGCGTTCTTAATATCTCCTCCAGATTTGAATAGTGTACTTTTCCACACGCGAAACGTTCCCTCGTTGCTCGATCCAACAAAAATTCTCGCAAACGACAGAGACGGAGACGAAGAAGATTTGTAATACTTCAAGGAAACGCACGAAATCGGCGAAACTCCGTTATCTAGTCTACACAACATTTTCAGGCGAATATTGTCCGAATCTACGATCCATATCCGGACGATTCCGTCGGTACCGCCGGATGCAACGATAATATCCCCGTTGCTCTCCTCTTCCTCTACCTCCATCTCTCTAACTACCGAAACGCACTTCACGCCGCCTTCTCCATCGTGCGCCCTTCGACACGACCCGACTTTTTTACCATCTTTGATGGTGTGCACGAATAAGGATCCATCTGTCGCTCCTGAAGCAACGATATCAATTTTTGAATTCGCGTTAACCGCTAAGCACGAGACGGGATTTTCGTGTTTGCCGAACAAGTACACTTGCGAGGGCGAGTGCACCGCTTTCGTCAACTCGGCGTAGAGAATATTCTTTGAGTTTCTCTGCGCGAATACGATCTGATTGTCGTCTATGAACTCAAAGTGTGCGACATCTCTCGCGTTCACCACTCTCTTTTTCTTCCCGGTTTTCTTTTCATCGTCAACGTTAGTATTATTGTCGTCGTCCTCGTCCTCGACTTGAAGTTGATATTTTCGTACAATCGAGCGGTCGTCAAAATCGATTTTCGAAAATCGTAAAGTTCCTTTCGACCCTTCGCAGCTCACCAGACAAGACGCGTTGTTTTCATCGGTACTAAACGGGTTCATCCGGGCTATTATGGATGACGATGTGACGTTGTTGTTGTTCGATGTAAAATTCCCTTCTCCTATTCCTCTTCTCGAGAGAAGATTTTCAAACCGTTTCGTGACTCGCTTGTTGTGCACGTTTTCGCCTCTCAAACCGCTCGTGAATAACTCCTTCTCCTCTTTGGACGGCGCGTACGGGAGAAGATGGACTCGAATCGTCATTATTGTGTTTGTTGTTATTCTTAGTATGAGTATTCGTAGTGTTGGGTTGTCGTTCTGTGGGTATCGAGATGAACAACTCAGTAAGTCTTCTTCTGAGGACACAAATCTCTCTCGCTTTGGATTTCAGGAATTCGGCGACTTCTTTACAGTACTTACTAGTTCTTAAACAACGCAGCAGCTACTCTCTCTATATTTGTAACACTCCTCTTTTTCAACGACGAGCTCTTCTCCTACCTCTGCGCCGACGCAGTCGTCGTCGTGCCGGCGGCGTCTAGAAGTAATTTGTGCACCTCCGTGTTCCCTGAACTCGCGAGCGTTTCTCGAGTGAATATGTCGTACTCTTTTCCGGAGAAGTCGGTGAAAACGCCGCCGGCTTCGGCAACGAGCAAAGCACCCGCGGCAGTATCCCACGCGTTTAAGGATTCTTCTATGTAACACGATACTCTTCCACAAGCTACCCAGGCTAACATTATCGCCGCGCTACCGAGCATACGAATCGAGCGGACGGGGTATTTGGTCAAGTTAGTGGTCGTTTCGAGGAGGAAGCGACTGCTCTCTTCGGTCGGAGCGTACCCGGTGGCAACCAAACAATCATCTATTTTCGAACAGTTATCGACGGATATCTTTCGTTCATCCATGAAAGCACCGCGACCTTTAATTGCGTGAAACGTTTCGCGACGAAACGGGTCGTAAATGACAGCGACGACGACTTCTTTCGTCTCGAGCGAACAGACACCGATGCTAATGGCGGAGAGTGGCATGCCTGAGACGAAGTTGGTTGTCCCATCGATTGGATCTATCACCCACACGTAATCGCCATTCGGGTCTTCGCCATCGTCGTTTTTATTTTGTTTCGGAATGAAAGCGTCTTTGGTTGCTTTTATGGCTGCATCTGCGCCTGGAGCAACGTCTTCTTCGCCAAGTATTCGGTGGTTAGGAAAGTTCGACTTTATTTTCGAGCAAATGATGTCTTGGACCTCTTTGTCGTATTGCGTTAACAAATCTCTCGTGTTTACTTTAGTCTTGACGATATCCGCACCCTCAGAACCAAACTTACGCATTATGTAGCCACCTTCGTTGGCTGCTTTGATCGCGACTTCGAGAATCCTGTCCAACTGAAACGTTGTGGACGTCCACTCGTTTTCTTCTACTCTGTTTTGTCCATCATCTTCGTTTGTAACAGCTCTCAAAATCGGAGAACAAGAATTTCCATTTTTATTACAACTTTTTCGGACGCGATGGTGAACTGAGCTTCTTTTCAAAGAGGAGACGCGCTTATCACTTCTAGAGGATGTAAAGGGCAGAAACGTGCACAAAGAGGAGGCGAAGGACATGATAGTTTCCTCTTTCTTTATCGGAGATGATGGATGAGAAGAAATAGAAGAGATTTCCCTCTTCCTTGTGAGGAACTTTTAAAATTTTAGAAAATAAAAATTAATTTTAAATACTATTACGATTTCATTCGACCCCCTACTTTTCGTCATCTGATTTGAAATAATATAAATATTTCGTTTGTATCCCGATCACATTTATTTCTAATAAAATTCACTTTATTTTGGGAAATTATTTAATTCTTCTGAAAAAAATATTCTTCAAAACAACCACAAAGAGAGATAAATAGATATACACGATTTCTAAATTTCACGTAAATGATGCGAAAAAGTGATTATATCATAAATTAAATGTATTTGTATTTATTTAGTTATTTAGGTGTAATATGGAGAATTCATCGAATTTATAAAAAACTAAATTAATTTTATTCCCGAGAACATTGAAATCTAGGCGAGTGTAAAATGTTCATGTGTATAAAATTAATTTCCAAGCTTTAATAACTAATAAAAAACCGGGAATAACACAATTACGCGTTGTTTCTTTTTAAATCAAATTTTCTCTTCCATCCTGTTTCTCGCATTTTCTTCAGAAATTCTCTCCTTCTCTTGATAGCTCATGGGTGACCTGAAGGCGGTGTTCTCTTCCCTTTTGGGGAAAGAGAGCGCCAAGAAGGTAAGGAAGGACAAGGACAAGAAGAAGGACAAAAGGAAGCGGGAAAAAAAGGAGAAGAAGAAAAAGAAAAAGGAGAAGGGGAAGGACAAGACGAAGGAGAAAATTGGGCGGCGAATTGAGAAGAAGAAGAAGAAAGAAGTTGAAGAAGAAGAAGAAGAAGAAGAACCAGAAGAGAATCAACGAAACGGACGAACGCAACAAGAGCTACCATTACAACAGGTAGATGGATACGAGATTTATGAAGAAGAAGAAGAAGAAGAGGTACAAGAACACCGGGGACAATCCGTTCCCAGAAAACGGAAGAAGAAGGAGATTTTGAAACCACGGGCAGACAAATCGAGAAAAAAGCCAAAGAAAAACAACAACGACGACGACGACGACGATGACGACGAACAAGTTGCAGGAGAACAAGACGGAAGAAAGAATTGGAAGTGGAACGCACACAATCTCGAAGGACAAAAGTATGGACAGTGGTCGGAGACGGAGCAGGAAGCGTTGACGAACGCTTTAGAAACGTGGTGTAGAAGCAACCGCTGTCTCGACAAGTTCAACCGCAAAGACTACTCGTTCTTGTTGAGAGAACGAAACCAAAGTCGACGTGAACTGGATAAAACTATATACTACGAAATTAGCGCCGAAGTAAACACGAGAAATCCGCAGCAGTGCTATGAACGCATTCGGAGAACGCTCATTCGTTCGGCGAAAGGTGCGGACGAGCTCAGGAACAAAGAATGGTCCGATGAAGAAAAGGTGCGATTGAAAAGCTTAGTGGATAGGTACGGCAACACCGCTTGGAATGAGATTGGAAAGAGGCTTGGACGCGATGGCCAAAATTGTCGCGATAAATATCGCAGCACTTTTGATATTTTTGACGAAAACAGAGGAGAAGTAAAGAAGGGGCGATTCAGCGATGAGGAACGAGCAAAGTTCCGAAAAATCATGGAGGAGTATTACGAAGAACACGACATCGAGCTCGGGAACCCGGAAGACGGTAAACACGGGGAATTTTTAGACAACATTAGTTGGACCGTCGTCGCGAAGAAGTTGGGCGGTAATCGTTCGGAAAAATCGTGTTTCACTCACTGGAAAAACGTCCTAGCTGCGGGCGAAAAAGGGGATTTCATGGTGGAGAACGGAGCCTGGGGAGGCTACGACGACGACGCCTCTCTGTTGGAACAAGTGAAAGAACAGTGCATTTCGGACGAAATGAACGAAGTGGATGTAGATTTCAGTCTTGTCACCGTTCCTGGTCGTTCGCAAACACAAATCGTCCGCAGATGGAAGTTTCTTAAGCAAAGAACCGATACGAGAAAAGTCAAGGCGCTTTCGAAGAAGATTGAAAAATACGAAGCGAAAGTCGTGAAGGAGAGGAAAAAAGAAGCACGACGCAGAGTAAGTTAAGTAAAGTAAAAAGAAATAGACGAAATACAAAACAGATTATGCATTAGAAACACGTTTGAAAACGTGACGTAGCGAGCGGAGTGCTGTCGCTCACATTAGGGTAATACGCAAGCCGAATTTTTTTTATATTAGTATTCAAAGTCACCGCTCTCTTCTCCTCACTTACACAAAGAAAATAAATAGTGAGAGCGAATGCTTTTTCTGCAACACTTTCTCTCTTCTTCTCCTTCTTCTTCTTCTCTCATCGCGGGCAGAGTCTTCGGTTTTAAAACTTTAACCGCGTCGTCGAAGTTTTGTTCTCGTCGAAAAAGTTCGCGCAGTAAGAGTAGTAAAAGTAAAAGTAAAACCATCATCGTCTCGATGGCATCAAACCCATCGTCGTCGTCGTCGTCGTCGTCGTCAAAATCGAGAAAAGTTTTAGACGCGCACTTGCACGTGTGGCCGACGCCTGGAGAGTACAGCTACCAGGAAGGTAAAGTTCCACCGGTGCCTGGTTCTGTGGAGGAGTTGGTCGAAGTTCAAGCCAAATCGGGCGTCGCGGGAGCTATGATTGTGCAACCGATAAACTTGCTCTTCGACCACGAGTATTTGGAAAAAGCTGTCAACAGATATCCTGGAAAGTTCGTCCTGTGCGCGTTGGCGAATCCATCTCCAAACGTAAACGGAGAGAAAGAGTTGGAAAAGCTGTTACATCCCGCGGGCGCGTTTAAAGCTGTTCGATTTAACCCAGGTTTGTGGCCAGAAAAGGAGAAGATGACGAACGATGTAGGTAAAAGAATGTTTCGCATGTGCGGCGATAAAGACGCGGTTGTTGGTTTCATGTGCTTTCACGGGCTGGATAAATCGTACGAGGAAATGTGCGAATTGATGACGGAGTTTCCAAAAACGCGGGTTTTAATCGATCACTTCGGTTTTGCCAGAGGTATTAGCGACCCGAATTGGCAAAAAGTACTCTCTTTAGCAAAGTTTCCGCAGGTCTCGGTGAAAGTCTCGGCGCAGATTCGAGTCGCCGCCGGCGAGAAAATAGAATGGCCGTACGAATCAACGTTCGAGCAAGTGAAAGATTTAGTCAAACATTTTGGTGCGGAACGATTAGTCTGGGGGAGCGATTTCCCATTCGTCGTCAACGAGTGCGGATACGAGAAGGCTTCGCAAATAGTGAACGAGATTGAGGATCTAACGGAGGAGGAAAGAGATTTGATTCTCGGCGGTTCGTTAGAGAAGATGTTTCCGAAGAGCTTCTATTCGTCGTCGTAACTTGGAGAGAGAAAGAGATGGATGATGATTTGTATTATTACCTATATTAGCCTTATTGTACACATGTATTCTAAAAACAACGCTCTATTTTATCTGCTATTTACTACTACTATTCGTTTATTATTGTGCTTTATTCATCTCTCGCATCTGTTTCGGAGTAAAAACGCCTAGTTTGACTAACTCGTTCTGCGTTCGTTTCATGTCCTTCTTTAACGTTTCCGCCGCTTTCGGACAGGTTGGGAAAAATATCACGGAGTGCACGATGTAAACTAACGAGTAGACTCCGAATACGACCGTGCAAATCAGTGGAAGGCACCAGAGAAACACGTGCAAGGAAGAATCCGTGGTCGTTTTTGCAGACGTAGTAGGAGTATCATCGAAGAAGTTAAAGAAGTTTTTTAGCAGAGCACTCTTGTTCTTGTTGTTGTTGTTGCCGTGAGAAGAAAGTGTCTTCTTCAAAGCGCCGCTCTGGTGCAGCAGAGATACCCAGACGGCGACGAAGACGGTGAATGCGATGCCTGTTTTTGATGATGTTATTCATCATCACAGATAGATTATTGAGAGATGATTTTATCAGCACAAAAAGACGATACCAGCGCGTTGAAAGAGAGAGAGAGAGAGAAAAACGAACCGTCGTCGTCGTCCAAAATCATCATCTCATCTACACTAAAATCAAACGCATCAAATCCTCTTTTCCTCCTCCTCTCCAAAGACAACAAGGAAGGAAGGAAAGAAAAGAAGAGAGAGAGATGTCGCAGTAATAAAAAACGACGTACCAAACTGATGTATTCGCCGCATCATAAATAGAGAGAGAGAGAGAGCACGAGTATCAAAACAGCGATGATATATAAATTCACCACCTTCGTGTTTTTTTGCAGTTCTCTCATGATTTTTTTTCTCTGCAAAAAAGACACTTCAGAAACTCGACAAAAGAAAGGAACACACAAGAAGAACAAACGAGAAAAGATGATGATGTTGACGAGAACAAGTAGAAGAAGATTCCCGTTATGCTTAAATATCTTCTTTATCTTTAGCTTTCTGATATTAAAAGTAGTCGTAAACGGGCAACAAGATCTTCTCTCCGGGGAAGCGCAAACGGCCGCACGGAGAGGCGATTTGGAATACTTCACGACCTTGCTTGAAGTCGTTGACGATCCGATTTCGTTCTTAAACCATCAAGAACAAGCGACGGAACAGACGCCGTTATTGGCAGCCGTGTTGGCTGGACAGACAGAAATCGTGAAACAGTTGTTAGAGACTGGAGTGGACGTGACGATACCGGAGAAAGATGGGTACACGGTCATGCACGCGGCGGCGTTTCAAGGGAGAGCGGAAGTTGTGAAACTGTTGTTGGCCTACGGCATTGACGCGAACGACGTCAGCGCGTCGGATGGATTTACGCCGTTCCACAGAACGTTGTGGACAAATTCTGAGAGGCACGTGGAAACGATGAGAGTATTCTTGGAGGATGGGAAAGTGGAGGTGGATTTTGTCTCGCACGTGGGTAAAACCGGGGCGTTGATTGCGACCGAATTGAAACACACGAAAGTGTTGGACATTTTGTTGAGAGAATACGGAGCGGATCCGAACTTCCGAAACAAAAGAGGCGACGCTTTAGTGCACGTTGCCATTCGCGCGCAAGACGAGAAGACTTTAGATATGCTTTTGAACAACGGCGCGGATATCACGTTAGAGGATGCGAAAGGTAAATCGTGTAGAAAGATAGCGAAACAGTTGCGCAGTAAAGCCGTTTTAGAAAGAATCAATCGAGCGTTTGAGGAGCTAAATACTCCTAATCCAAATGATAACGATAGAAAAGAGAATAGAGGCGAGGAGTTGTAGTAGCACAATTCGCAGTAGCATTTTAATAAGAATCCTCGTTCCCGTCCTCCGTTTCGTTCGCGTGTAAAAAAGCTTCCGACTCTCTCTTTAGGTGCATCACCACGTGCTTGGAAGTCTCCAAAATTTTTCTCTTCGCTTGAACGCCTTGATCGATTAAGTTTTCCACCTGTTTTTGCTTCTTTTTGTTCTCCTCGACTCTTTTCTCGAGTCGCTCTATATCGAGCGCATCCTGTCGAATTTTGTCGCTCAACTCGCGTTTCTTCTTGCTCAAACCTTGTATGTCTGTGTAGATATCAGCGAGTGAGTAGTTTCCCTCGAACGAACGAACAACGAAAACGAAAGTAGGAGAAGGAGCAAAACAAACGAAAGAACAAAAAAGAGCGCACTCACGCTTGTCCAATTCTGCGTTCTGATGCGACCAAACGCGCTTCATATCTTGTTCGTTCTCCATCCTTTATTATTTGTACGCCACGCGAGTGTGTGTGTGCGTGTTTCTTTGTTGTTTTGTGTCGTACAAAAACTCAAGTTGCAAAATGTGACTCGTATTTTTTGAGAATTTGAGAGGAGGCATGGCAAAAGCAGAGGCGAGAGACCAAAAAAAAAGTTTTGGGGGCCGGCGGATAAAAAAAGGACACAGTTCAATTTTCTGACCGAAAAGGTACGCGCGCGCGCGAATAAAATCCACACACTTTTATACGCGCAACAATAAATATGGCAGCCATGATGCTCAACCAACGTACGAGTGGATTCGTCGGCACCCCGACGGTCTCGAAATCTGCATCGCGCACTACCACGCGCACTACTTTTACGATAGAATCGGGCCTCTCCACAACCGACCGAAACAATAAGCGTTCGAGAATCGGGAAGCAACCGATCTCGGTGCCGAAAGGCGTCACGTACGACTTGAAAGAAGGCAGTTTAAAAGTGAAGGTACGTATTCTGAATAGTTTTAGCGTGATTTTAGGGGGATATAAACCTCGCATACGCGTCGAACGCGGGTGATTGCGCGAATCTAAAACCTCGAATTTTTGCGAGAGAGAAGGTTTTTCCTTATCGAAAGACGCCGACGACGACGTGGTGGTGGTGGGGTGAAAACTCATCCCAGCTTTCCTTCGTCGAACGACGCAAGGGTAGAAAAGACTATCAAAGATAAAAACTCACCACCGTAACATCTCTTTTCTTTTCCAATCACGCTCTGCAGGGCCCGAAAGGTGAATTAAGCTTGGAGTTCCCGGCGGAATACATCTCCATGAAGGTTGAAGGCGAACAAATCGTAGTGGATAGAACGAGCTCGACGAAAAAGGCGAGAGAGCAACACGCTTTATACAGAACCTTAGCTAACAACATGTTCGTCGGCGTCTCTACTGGCTTTGAGAGAAAGTTGAAACTCGTGGGTGTTGGTTACAAAGCTGCCATGCAAGGTTCCAAGGCGGTGAGCTTGTCCTTAGGTAAGGCGCACCCGGATGTGTGCGAATTCCCGGCAGGCGTCACGGTGAAAGTCGATTCGCCGACGGAGTTGACGGTGTCTGGTTACGACAAGTCGGCGGTCGGTAACTTTGCGGCTATCATTCGATCAAAGAGAAAGCCGGAACCGTACAAAGGGAAGGGTATCAGATATTCGGACGAAGTTGTCATCCAAAAGGAAGGCAAAAGAAAGTAAAAAAGAAGAAGAGAAAGTACCTCGAAACTTGTTTCTTTTATACTTCTGTTCAGCTTCATTTACCAACAAACTACTTAGGAAAACTAGCACATTTAACTCTATTGAATTTTATTCTGTATACATTGATTATTGATATCTATAAATCTACTAACGCTACGACGACGATAAACTCTCGTGCTTTCTGAGTTTGTGGCAAGGCACGTTCTCTTCGCCTACGTTCAAACCCGTGGAGCAAGACTGGTTGCACCCGAACAACAACGCTTCGTCTTTTTCAATCGGCGGCGGCGTTTGACCAAAGTAAAAAGCGCACGACTTGTCCTCAAAATTCGGTTTAATAGTCAACGGCATGTTGAACGTGTCCGTGAAGAAATCCTGCGTCGTCGTTTTGCACATGTTCACGCACATGCCGGTGCACCCAGACTCTTGCAACCATCTGCACTTTGTGATTTGTACTTTACTCGCGATGGGTTCGTTCAAGTCGTTTTCGGTCGTCGTCTCCACCGTCATCGGACCAACCATCCACGCGAAAACAATCTGACAGATTTTCGCGTTCAATTCTAAGCTAAACTTGTTCAGAGGGAACAGTTTTTGAAACACTTTCTCTCCTCCTGGTGGCATCAACGAGGTTAAAACGTCCATGGTTATCTGTCGCTGTCCGTCCGGATCTCTGCCTTTCATTTGCAGAAAACACAAAGCAATAAACGCGTCGTAGGAGATGTTCGAAGCGTCGAAAGGGGCACCTAAAGCCATGCTAATTTTCCTCATGAACCAACCCATGATGAATAAATCCAGAGGAGAGTCTGCGTATTTGATCTTTTTGTTCGGTTCGTCCCAGTTCTCAGGAAACTCGGCTCGCGCTAAACCGAAAAACGAATACGATTCCGTTTTCGCCTGTTGTTGTTGTTGGTTTGATGAATTTTGCGTTTTTGTCGCTTTTGTTCTTCGTGTTCGTGTTCGTGTTCGTGTTCTTCTTCTAGTACTACAACTGCTACTACAACCAACGCTCGGAGCAGTAGTAAGAGCCGGTCGAAGCAGCATTTTAAAAAACAAGTTTGTTGTTGTTGTTCTTATTGTTCGAGAGAGAAATGAGAGACTTTAGACTTTGAGAGCAACTGAAATGAAACAAGAGAGAGACTCGAAGCCTTCCAACAGACCAAAAAAAAAAGAGTGGAAATTTAGGGCGGGAGAAAGACGACAGACACACACACGCAACAAAACACCCTCATCCATCGTGTACACTTTTCTTCTCTCTCTCTCTCTCTCTCTCTCT
>Ga0115554_1001068_pt1 | contig 19386 bp, 6 predicted proteins | sample COGITO_mtgs_1104_3_FD_87283 | JGI IMG/M metagenome (GOLD analysis project Ga0115554, IMG submission 87283) | Pelagic marine microbial communities from North Sea - COGITO_mtgs_110404 | ecosystem: Environmental > Aquatic > Marine > Epipelagic | place: Germany:Helgoland, sampling site Kabeltonne... | reverse complement strand
GGAAACGTCCTCGTCGCCTTTTTTGAACTCGTCGTCTCCGTCGGTTGCTGAGGAGACGCCGCGTGTGGTCTTTGCCCCGCGCTCTGGTTCTCGTTGGTGCTGTTTCTCACTTGCAAACAACTATCACGTCCCGCTTCGCTACCGCCTTCGTGGCGTTTTTTCTCCATCGCTGCTTTCGGACGCTGCCAGAGATGAGATTTCTTCTGTCGTTTTCTCGCGTATTTATAAAACGCGAAGAAAACGTGAAAACAACCCTAAAAACAAACTTCAAAAATTCAAACTTCTTTTGAATAGAGGTGTCTCCGCACATCAAAGACACGCACTTTGCGCGCAAAAGGAAGAACGACAACAACAAAAACGACGCGATGGCAGATGATGCGCGCGAACAAAAGCAGCGAGCGACTAACACTGCGCGCGCAGATGTGATGCTCGAAAAAAAATGGCCCGCGGAACTGGACATTCTCCAATCCGCGTTTCCGCATCACGTCCAATCGACCGTGCTTCGCGCGTTGGCGAACGCGGAGGGATGCCTGGAAAAAGCGGGAGAAGTGCTTTTACGAGCGCCGAAAGATTTGGACGACGCGTGCATCGCGACGAAGACGAAGAGCGGGAGAGAGGTGAAAACGCCGCTCATGTCCGGCGACGAACTGTTTGCACAAAACGGTGGAGGACATGCGAGGAAACCGAAACGAGAGGAGAAGTTTTGGTGTCAAGTGTTGAGGGAAGAGACGACGAAAGTCCTCCCGGAGGAGGAAAAAGAAGGAAAGGAGAAGAGTAAAGAAGAAGAAACGAGCGACGATGACGGAGAGAATAATCGAGAACCAAAACGGACTGGCGCGGCGATGATGATCGCTTTGGGTGGCGGCATCGGGACCAGAGACGCGGTCGCGTGGGAGTCCGATCGATGGCCGACGATATCGTCGAACGAGGAAGAAGACGATGCGAAGAAATTCTCGGAGAAGAACGTGGAGAAAGTTTTGGGATGGCGCGAGAAAAAAAGCGCGACAAAGGAAACGACGACGGAAAGGACGGAAACGAAAGAGATTGAGCTTTTGGTGAAGTTTAAAAACGTCGCGTATTTCCACTCCCGATGGGTTCCAGAATCCTTCGTCGAGAAGCAAAGATTGACGCAACTGTACATCAAGTTTCCGAAGGTGGACCCAGTCACCGGGGAAGCCAATACGAAGAGTGTGTCCGTGGACGTGGCTAAGGAGGTCATGGAACTAGATAAAATTGTCGCGGTGAAACCTGGAGCGTTGTATCTGTGCAAGTGGAAAGGCTTGAATTACGACGAGTTGACGGAGGAATCGTTCGAGTTTGTCGAGGAACATTTTCCTTCGTGCGTACCGGATTTCAACAAGGAGGAGATGCGATGGACGGAGAAGAACGAAAAAGCGGGCGAATTAGAAGACGCCGCAAAGAAACCCGAGGACGGCGAAGTGCGAGCGAAAGTGTGGACGACAAACGATGCTTTGATCGAACCGGAGAAGTTCAACGGCAAACACACCGATTTCATTTTGCGCGAGTATCAAGCCGAAGGCGTCAAATGGATCACGAGCAATTTTCACGCCGGTCGTCCAGGTTGCATCTTAGCCGATGAGATGGGATTAGGTAAAACCGCGCAAGCAATTAACGTTTTAGAAGTTGTTTGTGAACGCGTACGCCCGGACCTTCCAACGCTGGTCGTCGCGCCGTTGTCTACGTTAGTGAACTGGGAACGCGAGTGCCAAACGTGGATACCGCATTTGAACGTCGTCGTGTACAGCGGAACCGCAAAAGCGCGCGCGGAAATCAGAGACAAGTGTTTGTGGCCTAAAGACGAGCAATCAAACACTTTATCCCCGGGGTCGAGAGCGGACGTCGTGTTGACCACGTACGAGATGGTGAACTTTGATAAAAACGCGCTCGGTAAAATTGAATGGTCCGCGGTAGTTGTCGACGAGGCGCACAAGTTGAAAAACAGCGAAGGTAAACTCTTCAACGAACTTTCCTTGTTTAAAAAGCAAAAGACGTTGCTATTGACCGGCACGCCGTTGCAAAACAACGTCGGCGAATTGTGGAGTCTGTTGAAATTCGTCGACCCGCAACGATTCGCCGAACGCGAAAAATTCGAAAAAGTCTTCGGCAACATCTCCACCGCGAATCACGTGGACGCGCTGCACGCGGTGTTAAAACCGTACCTGTTGAGACGTTTGAAAACGGATGTGGAGCAAAAGTTGCCCCCGAGAGTTGAAACGTTAGTCGAGTGCGAGTTGGCGCCGTTGCAAAAGAAGTGCTATCGCGCGTTGTTTGAGCGCAACTTTTCGTTCTTATCCTCGGCGTCTGGCTCGGACGATGCGACGATCTCAATGAAGGAGGAAGAGAACGGCGAGAATGCGCTTTCTATGTTTCGCAACGTCATGATGGAAGTGCGCAAGTGCTGTCAACACCCGTTCCTTCTCGACGGCGTCGAAAATGCCGTTTCGAACGGAACGATGACCGTTACCATCGACAAACTCGTCTCGGCGAGCGGGAAGTTGCAATTGCTCGATAAGCTTTTGCCGAAATTGAAAGCGAACGGCTCGAAAGTTTTAATCTTTTCACAAATGACGCGCGTTTTAGACGTTTTAGAAGATTACAATCGCGCCAGAGGCCATAAATACGAGCGATTAGATGGTGGCGTGACTGGAAAGAAACGCCAAGAATCCATCGACCGATTCTCCGCGGAAGATTCCGAGGCGTTTTTGTTCTTATTATCCACTCGGGCCGGCGGTCAAGGCATCAACTTGACCAAAGCGGATACAGTCATCGTGTTTGATTCGGATTGGAACCCGCAAAACGACGCGCAAGCGTTAGCCAGAGCGCACAGAATTGGCCAAACGAAAGCAGTCCAGGTGTACCGCTTGGTTTCGAGAGGGACGTACGAGAAGGAAATGTTTACTCGAGCGTCCATGAAACTTGGTTTAGAACAAGCCATTTTCGGCGATATCAATAATAACGATAGCGATAAAGAGAACGCTGCGCTGCAACAACAACAACAACAACAACAACAAAAGCCCTCCGCGAAATCGGCGAAAGAGCAAAGACAAGAAGTTGAAAATTTGCTCAAGCACGGAGCGTACGGGCTCCTCACCGAAGCTCGAGAAGAGGCGGAGAAGAGATACCAGAAGTGGGGCTCCGACGATATCGACTCGATTTTGCAAAACTCGGAGCAAAAAGTCGTCGACGCCGAGGAGGACGAGAAAGAAAAGCGGCCGTCGGATAAGAAGAAGGAAAAGTCTTCTTTGTTTGCCACGGCGACGTTCGCCTCGGAAGCTTCGGAGAAGATGAACGTAGATTTAGACGATCCGGATTTTTGGCAAAAGTTAATGCCGGAACAAGCCGAGGAAGAAAAGCGTCTGGAAGCGCAAAAGAAACGCCTGGAAGAGCAAAAACAACAAGCGTTGTTACTCTCGGCGAAGAAGAAAGAAGACAGACGCATGGCCAACGGCGAGATTTGGGAGTGGTCGTGGCAAGAGAAACGCTCTTCGTTGGATAAATTAGCCATGTTTGGTTTTGGAAACTGGGAGAAGATCTACGACACCGCGCAGTTGAAAAACGACAAAACTATCGCGCACTTGAAAGCGTTTTGCAGACGCTATGCGTCTTTGGTTGTCCAACGTCACGAAGCGATTACGCCGGTGTTGCGCGAAACCGTTTTCGGCGAAATCGACGAGGACGAAAAAGCCATCGTACATTTAGCCACCGGCGGTGAAGATTATCTCAACGAAATCTTCGCGGACCGACATTTTTACACGCACTGCAAAGAGCGATCGTCAGAAGACGCTTTGAAGTTGGAAATGTTGCTGTGCGGATGGAAAGCGGTCCAAGAAGTTGGCGGCATTGAAGGCGCCTCTATGGAGTTGGACGTCCCAGACGTCTCCATGGGACCAACAGATCAACAAAAGATCGCCCCGCCGGCGAAATGGTGGAACGAAGCGCACGATCGCGCGTTGATTTGTGGCACTTTCAAGTGGGGTTTCGGAAAATACAACGACATTCGCGACGACGAGGAGTTAGCCTTCGCGTGGGATTTTAAGGGTAAAGTCGCGCCCGAGGAAGAGAAGAAGAAGAAAGCGGTCCCCGTCGCGAAATTGCCGGTGGCGACGTTGCCGGGCGGTGGCATCATCGTTGACGTGCCCGAATTCGGTGGAGGTGTTCAGGACATGGATATCGATAAAGCTGCCGACGACGACCTCATGGCGAGCATGCGCATGATGGAAAAGAAAGAAGACGAGGCCACCGCTTTGCCCGCAATCGCGACGGACCTGCAGGAGCAGCCGCAGCAGCAGCAGCAAGAAGACGACATGGAGACGGAAAAACAATGGGTACACGGCCGCCATCTCGCCTACCGCATCCGCCGCCTCTTTGCCGCGCTCGGAAACAAACCGTTAAACGCGTTCAGCATCAAGCGCGACAGCGCGGCGTTGCCGAAACCGCCAAAAGCGCCGAAAGAACCGAAACCAAAGAAGGAAAAGAAACCGAAAGCACCGAAAGTACCGAAAGAACCGAAACCGAAAAAAGAAAAGAAACCAAAAGCACCGTCTCTCGGCCGTCGCGCGGGAGGCGGCGCGGGTGGCGACCCTCTCGCCAAACTCGAGAGAGCCGCGCAAGCCGTGAAAGAGTTGCCTCGAAAAGAAGCCGACGAAACCGGTTACGAAGCGTTTCAAACGCCCATCGGTCCCGTAGGCGGCGTCACCATCGAATGTTTAGGTACGGTGTTGCACTCGCCGGAAGACGCCAAGAAAGGATGGTCGAACGTGAACTACATCTTACCGCTCGGTTTCAAAACCACAAAGTTGTATTCCAAATTAGACCCGGAAAATTTGGAAGAGAAGTGCACGTGGACGCAAGAGATTAAAATGGACGAATCCGAGAAAACGCCGCTCTTTTCCTTGACCACGGAAGACGGCTCCATAGTCATCGAAAAGAAATCCGCGACCGCGTGTTGGGGCGAAGTTTTGCAACGCGCGAAAACCATCCGCGAACAAAAAGGCGAGGCGGCGAAGAAAACCGCCATCTCCGGACCGGAATTCTTTGGGTACTCGTTACACACCGTTCGATTGATGATTGAACAGTTACCGAACGCGGAGAAGTGCGACGAGTACGTCGCTTTAGAGAAGACGCTACGAGACGCCGTCGCTAGACAGCAAAAGGAGAAAGAAGCCGCCGCTTCTGAAGCCGTCGAAAATGCTCCGACGACCAAAGAAGAAGGAGAAGAGAAGGAAGAAGCCGCCAACGACGAAAACGCCGACGCGTCCATCTCGGGGACGATCTCGCCCGCTCGAATCACCACCCCAATCTCCCCATCTCGCGCGTTCGACTCCCTCAAAACGACGCCGTTGAAGCAACAATCCCCCTCGCTCTCCAACGCCAAGAAACGTCCGTCCCCGACCCAAATTTCCAAAGGAGGATCAGGAAAGGGATCCTCCTCCCAAAAGAAGACGAAGAAAACCGCCAAAGCCTCTCCCCTCGCCGCGGGGGATGAAAACGAAGGAGAAGAAAACGACGACGTCACTCAGAGCGACCGAAAAAGAAACGACGGTAAAGAGCGCGGTGGTGGTGTCGGTACCAAGCTCCTCTCCGCCATCAAAAAGAAGATGTTCAAAGCGTAAAAGAGACGAGAGAGAGACATTTTTGCGTGCGGTAGTATTTTAAAGCATTTTTCCTGCCTTATCCTCAGAGTATTAATTTATCGACACAAATCTGAGAAACACTTTTGCTTGTAGAACACGTAACACACATAAACACACACACACACACACACACAGAGAGAGAGAGAGAGAGAGTTAAAGCGAAGCGTGCGACGACGAGCGGTGGTAGTAAAACATGCTCGCGTCTTCCACTTCTTTGTCGTCTTCGTCTCTTCTTCGTCGCGGGAGAGATGAGGATTTGGGGAAACCGTCGACGTGTCACGTGGCGCCTGGCCAGCGAAACGTGCGAGGAAAAGAAGAACTTTCGAGAAGAAGAAGAAGAAACGCGGGTGGTTATACCGCGGTGAAAGCTGTGTTGAAATGCCCCCGAGCGTCGAAATTGCGCGCTTTACGAAGCGAGGACAACACCGGCGGGAGAAAGATTACGCGTGGATTTGTCTCCCTTTCCTCAGCTCGAGGTGGTGGTGTGAGAGGAATCGGAGCGAACGCGAGTAAAAATGAATCACCATCATCGGACAAAGAAGAAGAGGAAGAAGAAGACCGAGCGAGTAAAGAGAACGACACGAATAAAATCCCGTCGGACGTGTTAAACTCCTTCTCGGAGGAAACCGAGGAGGAGAAGTTTGAGACCAATCGCCGAAGGAACTTTTCGCTCGTCGAGTTTACCAAAAGACGAGTGGCGTTGTTTTTAGTGGTGATGAAAACGGTGTTTACGGACGTGTTTAAAGCAGTCGGGGCGGTGTTGAAGACGAGATTGGCGAAGTTTGTGTTATCGGCGGCGTTTTTTGTCGGGAGTGGGTTGGGGATTCGGAGCGAACACGCGAAGCGGCATCCGCCGGCGCCGGCGGTGAAGAGCGTGCCGTATTCGACGTTTTTGAAGTCCGTGCAGAAAGGGGAGGTGACGAAAGTGAGGTTCGAGGAAGGGACGACGAGGTTGTTGTTTGACGTGAAGGAGACGTCCTCGTTGGTCGTTTCGAGTCCAGCGAAAGCGACGATGGAAGCGGCGAGTAAGCGACAACAACCGCCGGCGCAGAAATACATGAAACGACGGTACCAAACGAGACGATTACCGAACGATTTACAGTTGATTCCGAAACTCGAGAAAGCAAACGTGGAATTTTCAGCGGTATCTCCCGCCATCTCCACGTTTGCCTCGAAAGGCGCGCTGGCGACCGCGTTTGTGTGGCTTCCGATTATTCCGCTGCTGTTTTGGTTGCGAGGCATCGTCCGGAAACAAAACGGATCACAAGACGGTAAGAAGAAAAAAGACGCTCGAGACGACTCGAAAGGTCCTAAAACGACGTTCAAAGACGTCGCCGGCGTGGACGAAGCGAAGCAGGAACTCTACGAACTCGTTCAGATGTTGAGAAACGAGGAGAGGTACAAAGAAGTTCGTCACAGACTCCCGGCGGGATGTCTATTAGTTGGACCTCCGGGGACGGGGAAAACCTTGCTCGCTCGGGCGGTCGCCGGCGAAGCTGGCGTCGCTTTCTTTCCAGTCGCTGCTTCGGAGTTTGTGGAACTTTTCGTCGGTCGAGGCGCCGCGCGCGTTCGCGAACTCTTCGCGGAAGCGCGAAAGAAAGCCCCGTGCGTGGTGTTCATCGACGAACTCGATGCCATCGGCGCTCGACGAGGCGCAGGATTGAACGAAGAACGCGACCAGACGTTGAACCAAATGCTCGTTGAGATGGACGGGTTTAACAAAGCCGCGGGTGTGTTAGTTTTAGCCGCCACGAACAGACCAGACGCGCTCGACCCGGCGTTGACCCGCCCGGGAAGGCTCACGAGACGCGTCTTTGTCGGCCCTCCGACGACGAGCGGTCGCGCGCAAATACTCGCGGTCCATTTGCGAGGCATGCGCTTAAAAGAACCGCTCGGTCAAATCTGCGAAGCCATCGCTCGACAAACTCCAGGATTCACCGGCGCCGAACTCGCCAACGCGTGCAACGAAGCCGCCTTACTCGCCGCGCGCAACGGCAAAGACGCGTGCGGATACGAAGAACTCATGGAAGGCGTCGAACGCACCCGAAACGGTGTCGGCGCCGGCGTCTGGGGAGGCGGTAAAGTCGACCCGTCCAAAGTTTTGAGCGACTTACGCGCTCGCTTTTTAGGCGACTTTGATGACCTCGATAATACTACTACTAATACCAACGATAGCGATAGCGACGATAGCAACACTAGTAGAAGAAAACTCAAAGACGAGTACCTCGGCCAAGGCGTCAGCATCAGCCAAGGTCCTTCTTAATAATTTGCTCTCTGTATAAATATATAAAGAATTGAGAATACAAGAACACACCGCGAATGAATACTGCTCTAATAAATCATCGTCGTCCGTCGTCGTCGCGTTCGCGCTCAAGAAAGGAAGGCAAAGCGCAAAGTCTAAAACCTACACCCTAAACCATTAAAACCATCGGGATTCAAAATCAAGCGACGCCATCGTCACAATAACTCTCCGTTCTCTTCGCCGAAAGTACACTCACGCGTCGTAAAAGTCATTTCCTCCTGCATTCAATTTCTGTATCAGCAAGTATCACCATGGATTTGCCTCATCTCGCTCGAGTCCTCGACTCGACGCTTTCGAGCGATCCTCAGATTCGAGAGGAAAGTTCCCGATTTTTACTCCGAAACGTCTTGCCGAGAAGCGATGGATTGGAAAGTTTACTCTTACTTTCCTCGTCGTCCTCGTCTTTAAGGAATGGTGGTGGTAACGAGGGAGAGCAATTGGTATCGGACGGGGGTAAACTCGCCGCCGCGGTTGCGTTTAAAAACGGGATTAAGAAGCGATGGATTGTATCTGATTTGGACGAGGAGGAGGAGGAGACTTTAGAGAAGTGGAAGGAAATCGAACCGGACGCGAAGGCGAGATTACGCGTTTTAGTCCTGGAAAAAGCGCTCGAGGAAGACGAGGCATTGGTTCGTAATACTAACGTTAAAAATCAACTCGCGGAGGCTTTGCAAATCATCGCTTTGAACGATTTAACGTGCACGCGAGAGTTTCCGCAGGGGAAGTGGCCGGAACTCGTGCCGAGCTTAGTGCAGAAGATTGGTCGATCGATTCTCGTCGAAGGTGGTGATAGTCAGAGAAGGGGAGAGACGTTGATAAATAGTTTGACGGTGGCGAATGCGATTTTTAAACGGTTTCGAGGAGCGACGAAGACGGACGCGTTGTACGTGGAGTTGAAGATGGCGCTGGACGGGTTCGCGAAGCCTTTGTTGGAGGTGACGAGGGAGTGCGCGAAAAGAGTGTGCAGTAGCAGTGGTAGCAGTGGTAGTAACGAAGAGAAGGCGCAGAGGAAACAAATGGTGAAAGCGTTGAGATTGTGCTTGAGAATATTTTACTCCTTGAACTCGCAGGAGTTGCCGGAGGTGTTTGAGGACGATATCGCGCACTGGATGGAGCTGTTTCACGGCATGTTGAACGTCGGGATAGAGAGCGGTGGGAGCGGTAACGACGAATGGGGTGTTGATATGGACGCGTTGCGCGCGGCAATTTGCGACGCTTTAAATCTGTACGCGGAGAAGAACGAAGAGGAATTTAAGCCATACTTGGAAACTTTCGTCAGAGACGTGTGGACGCTGTTAGGCAATTATTCCAAGGAGAAAAGTAGCGATAATAGTCAATATCAAAACAACCACGAGGAAGACGAGGATGAAGTCGAGCGATACCGCGAACGCGTCGCGTCCTCGGGGATGGCATTTTTGACCGTCGTCGCTTCCGGCGTGCATCATACGCTCTTCGAAGCGCCGGAAACGTTGCAAAATATCATCGAAAATATAGCCATTCCAAATTTGCAATTTCGGACGGAGGACGAGGAAATTTTCACGGATAACTTTGCGGAGTATTTGCGAAGAGATATGGAAGGAGGCGACCAAGAGACGAGGCGGAGGGCGGCGTGCGAACTGATCAAAGCGTTAGCCGCCAAGTTTCCACAAAGCTGCACCGCCGCGGTTGGCGGATACGTGCAACAGCTCTTAGCGCAGTACGTACAAAATCCGTCCATGTTTTGGAAAGCGAAAGATTGCGCCATTTATTTGGTGTTGGCGTTGGCGGTGAAGAAGAAAACCAACGCGCGAGGCGCGACGGAGATTAACGAGTTAGTAGACGTGGCGGACTTCTTCAACGCGCACATCAGGAGCGAACTACTGTGCGAGAACGCGACGACGTCGCACCCAGTCGTGCGCGCGGACTGCTTGAAGCTCCTCACCGTTTTTAGAGGATTCGTCCCGAGAGACGCAGAATTGCAAATGTTGCCGCATTTGGCTAAGTTACTCTTGGATAGCTCTAACGTCGTTCACTCGTACGCGGCAAACTGCATAGAAAAGATGATGACCTGTCGCGATTATAGCCAGTTGCAGCAGCAACAGCAGCAACTGCAACAACAAAATAGCACCATAGCCGCTTCGGCGCCGGTCAAGTTTGCTCCGAACGACTTTGCGCCGTTCGCGAATGATATTCTGCAAAACTGTTTCAACGGATTTGAATTGCAAGATTCTAGCGAGAATGAGTTCATCGCGAAATTAATCGCGAAAACGTTGCGATATATCGGTGGAGGAGGTTCAAACGCCAGCGGCGGCGGCAAGTTACTCGCCAACGAAGTAATTTTTGCGTGTTGCGAAAAGCTTTGCAAGCGTCTCGACGAAGCCGCGAACAACCCTAGGAATCCGACGTACAATCACTTCTTGTTCGAAGCAACGACGGCGTGCGTGCAGTGCGTTGATTTCTCGCCGAATTCGCAGGAGAAACAGCGCGTGGAAAGTGCATTATTCCCGACGTTCTTGGGAATTCTCGCCAGAGACAACGCGGAATTCACGCCGTACGTCTTTCAAATCTTGGCGCTGATGTTGGAATCCGCGGCGGTACCGGCGGCGGGTACCGGCGGAGTCGCGGTTGGGATCTCCTTAACCGAACAATACTTACAACTCCTCCCAGCGTTGCTCGCGCCGCACACGTGGGACAGACAAGCCAACATCCCCGCATTAGTCCGATTGTTAGACGCATATCTCAAAGCCGCGCCGGTACAAATCGCCCAATTAGGGTACCTCACCGGCGTCTTAGGGGTGTTTCAAAAACTCATCTCGAGCAAAGCGCACGATCATCAAGGTTTTTACATTTTGAACGCCTTCGCGAAGAGTTTAGATTTATCCGTCTGGAGCGAACATTTGCCGACAATTTGGCAGGTTTTGTTCCAACGCTTACAAAGCGGCAAGACGCCGAAATTTTGCCGAGGCTTTGTCGTATTTTTGAGCGTGTTGGTCGCCAAGCGAGGCGCCGAGGCGGCGGTATCGAGCATGGCGACCGTACAAGCCGGGATTCACGAGATGATTCTCTCGAACATTTTCGCCGTCGAAAGTCAGAAAGTTGCCGCCAAAGAGGAGAAAGAGCTCGTCGCCGTGGCTGGCGCGCGATTTTTGTGCGAAACGGAGTTGTTGAACACCAACGCCCAGTGTTGGAGAGACGTGTGCGCGGCGTCGGCGAGGTGCGTAGACGCCTACGTTTCCACGACCGACCAAGACGGGAAATCATTAGCACCGAATGGCACCACCACCTCCAACAACACCGAGAAACTCGCCGACGACATCGACCTCGCGGACGAACTCCTCGAAAAAATCGAGCAACAAGGCGGCTACTCCGCCTCTTACTCTCAACTCTCCGCCGCGAAAGTTAAAGGCGCGCGCGCCGACGAAGACGTTTTGCGAGACGAAGTTCCGGACATCGAAATATATTTCGGTCAATCCTTGGCGCAGTGCGCCCAAAAATGTCCAGGAGACGTCCTGAAATCCACGTTGTCGTTGCTGGATGGGGACGTGCAAAGTTGCGTCGCTCGGTGTTTCCAAAAGATTGGCTTCGCTCTCTAATATGTAGGATATGTCATTTATCCTGCTTAGTATACGAAAAGAGTCCACAGTTCACACATTTATCCAAAACCAATCCTCACTTTACAACACCACCATCATCATCTAAACGGCTTCTTTCTCTCTCTGAACTCCCCTTCGTCCCAAAGATCGTCGTCGATACTCCTTTGTCGTCGTCGTCTTTTCTTCGTCGTCTTCTTCATGGTGACGAGCAGGCGCAGGAAAGAGTCTCTTTAGTGTAAAATGTCTCTGTTTTCTCGGGAAACGATATGGCGGCGACGCCTTCTCGCGGAAGCAGCAGCGGCGAGTTCTTCCGTCACAGACGGAGAAGGAGGAAAGCACCACGAGGGTGATGATCCAACGGCGATTTTATGGTTCATTTTTATCGCCTTAGCGATCGGGACCGCCTGTCGGAGCGCGTTCACTTTCGTCAATTCGCCGGTTCCGTATACCGTTGCCTTGCTGGTGCGTACGCTCGTCGTAGCGACGATGCGAATCATTTCGGCTTTACGTCTAACTTTTAGGACGCTTTTTCTCACCACCAGAAATACTAACACGTTTCTCTTCTCGCTTTCTTTTTCCACCTCTTTCTTGTTTTAAAAAACAGGTCATAGGAATATGCATGGGCGTATTGAACGACCAATTCGATTTGTCCGGCGTCGGCAACTCCTTGGACGCGTTCGTGCACATAAACCCGCACCTTTTGCTGGCGGTTTTCTTACCGGCGCTGATATTCGAGTCCAGTTTTTCCATGGAGTGGCACACCTTGTCGAAAGTTTTGACGAAGATTTTGATCTTAGCAGGGCCGGGGGTGTTGATAAACATGGCCTTGACGGCGACGGTTTTGCACGCGTTTCCGTTCGATTGGGATTGGAACTTTTCGATGATGGTTGGATCGATTTTAGCGGCGACGGATCCGGTGGCGGTGGTGTCGATTTTGAAAGAGGTAGGCGCGTCGAAGATTTTAGGGCACGTGATTGAAGGCGAGTCGCTGGTGAACGATGGTACCGCTATCGTCGTGTTCACGTTGTTTTTTGAGATTAGTAAAGGCAAACACAAGACTTCGTTGGATGTGTTTTTGATGTTCTTGACGCAACCGCTTGGCGCTTTGCTCGTTGGCGTCGTCGCCGGACAGTTGGTTATTTTTTGGCTCAAGTCGATATTCAGAGACCATTTGGTACAAATTACTTTGACGCTGTTCGCGTGTTACTTGACGTTTATGGTTGCCGAGAGCGTTTTTCACGTCTCGGGCGTGTTGGCGTGCGTGAGCATGGGATTTTACATCAGCGCGAAAGGTCGCGTTTTTTTCGTCGGGAACATCGAACATACCATGCACCACTTTTGGGAAGTGTTGACGTATTGCGCAAACACGTTGGTGTTCGTTTTGACCGGGTTTATTATCGCGTCGGAGGTTATGAACGACGAGTTGGAGTTGAAATTCTCCGACGCAGGCTGGGGCGTTTTGTTGTACGTGTTTTTAAATCTCATTCGATTCGTGACTATCTCCATCTTATGGATTCCCATGAAATGGAAAACCGGGTATCAAATGAGTCGATCGGAAGGGTTCATATGCGTTTGGGGCGGTTTGAGAGGCGCGATTGGTTTAGCGCTAGGTTTGGTCGTCTTGGAAGAAGACGTCGCGTTCACCGCTCGAGATCGAGGGTTGGTTTTAATTTTAGTTTCCTCCGCGGTCGTCGGAACGTTGCTGTTGAACGCGTCGACGAGCGCGTTGATGTTGCGTTTGAGCGGGCTATTGAAAGCGGAAAAATCGCAAGCGTCTGCGTTAACTGCCGCGCGAAGAGCTATTCACGAACGCGCGATGGAACACTACGAACAAACGCTCGGTCAAACCGGCGCGCAATACGTCGGCGCGCCGGATTTCACCGCAGTCAAACAACTCATTCCCGCGTTGCGAGTCGTCGACGACCCGCAAATGGACGAAACAGAGATGGAGGCGGTGAAAATTATCGAACAAGACGCTTTTATGCGCGAACAGAATAAAAATTTGTTGGTCCAGGAAATTCGTCGTCGATTTCTCCACGGCGTCCGATCGGAAGCGTGGAAAATTTTGGAGGAAGATTTGTGCGACGCGGTCGTGTGCAGTCACATCATGGAAGCCGGTGAATTCGCGGAAGACGAACCACCTGGGACCTCTTTGACGGATTTAGACCATCTCTTGAGAATGTTGGAACCGAAAGCTTGGAGGAAAAAATTGAGCGCGATTATGGAATCTAACCAAATCGGAAAGAAAATCTTGCAAGGTTTACGCAAATTAGGCATCATCGAGGAACCGTGGATGGTCGTGAGACGACGAATGCAAGCGTTAAACGCGTTTTGCGCGGTGCACGAGAGAACGTCCGCGCGATTTGAACGGCTTTTGTTGGATTCCAAAGAGAAAGATGAGGAAGAAGAGGATGGCGGCGAAGGTACGAGGGCGCACCATAAAGACGTTAGCGGCGGAGGCGACGAACCCGATTCCGATCATTACTTGACGCAAAGCTCCATTCATTCGTTGAATCAGTTAACGTCTAACTCGCTGACCTCGCCCGCCGGCAGGCGCAAAGGCGGCGACCAAAGGAAAGTCGGCGGCGGCGCAAACAAAGCTTCCGCTACTGGAACAAATACGCACCGAGGGCCTTCGCGTCGCAGGGTGGACGCCGTCCAACAGTTGGAAGCGGAAACGACCGGATCGTCTTCCGCAGCCGTTCAAGAACACTTACGCATCGTGCTCAAAGAATCCAACGAAGAGTGTGAAAAGGCGAAGGAGTTGTTGAAGAAGATGCAACATTCGCACAATCACGTGGCGAGAGCTTTACGATCGGAAGATTTAGCCAGAGAAACGTTGGAAGTCGTCTCGCACGAGATTGCTCGATTGACTCGTACGGGTTTGTTGAAACAAGGTGAGGCGGCTATTTTGTCTAGCGAGCACGCGCAAGTGTTGCGAAAATTGCTCTCCCAACCGTTGCGACCATCGAAAACCTCTCCCGGACGCATTTTATCCGCCACACCAATTATGGACCCAACTGTTAGATCAGGCGTGACGTCTCGAACCTTGCGCACTCGCATCGCTCGAGAAGCTGACGTCATAGAATACTCCATCGGCGACGTCGTCGTCGACCCTTCGAAACCGCTGCCAGAGGAAGGTATTTTGCTCATAGGCAACGGCGTTTTAGAGATCAGGACAATCAACGACGTTCCAGGAGACGAACCGTTAGTGATTGGGTGTAAATCGCATCGAGCCGCGTGGGCGATAACCGCCTACGAGGAAATGTGTCGAGATTCGCGAACTGGGACGTTTATTCACCGCTCGGGGATTCAAGCGATTGCCAAGGCGAAAATGTTTGGCTTCATCGTCCCGAGAGCGTTGGCGGAAACCATTTTTTCGGACGAAAAAGAACGCGAGTGTTTGGATTCGTACCGAAGAGCCGCGGTAGCGTTGCTCGCGGAATCGTCGTTGAGACGCGCGGTGAGCGCGGTCGTATCGCGAACGTCCTGGATTGAAGGTGGTTTGAGAAAGTTTTCGCCGCACAGATTCGCGGCGAGAGGAAAATTTGAAAAAGTAGGCGGCTCGCAAGAGAGCGCCGCCTCGTCGACGACGACTGAATTTCGATGCGACGATCCTTCGAAAATCATTGTTTTAATCAGCGGGATGGCTCGCGTCGAAGGCGTAGGTATTGTTATCGCGCCAGCGATTCTAGATTCGAGATGCGTAGGTATTCGAGGAGGGACGTGCGGGAAATCCTCGGCGGAACAGGACTTCGGCTCTGGTACCGAAGGAGGAGGAGGAGGAGGAGGCTCGAATTCGGAATACAGATTGGGACATTCGATGCCCGGTGTCGCTTCTTCTTCCGGCGGTATGGGTGCGAGAAAGAACTCGTTAGCGAACATATTCGGTTTAGGCTCGAAACAGCCTACGCCGTTGGAACCGACTCCAGACGCGCCGAAATCGCAGCTTTCCGGATTAACCGCCGCTTCTTCTCGATCGGCGTCCATGGAACTCACCAGAACAAACTCGATGAGTGGCGGCGGTGGCGAAGAGGGTAGCGTGAGAGATGGCGGCGGCGTGGACGAGTACGCATCTCGTCGAGAACGTATATCCGGAAGAGATGCGCCCATTAGCGGCAACGCCTTCACGGGCAAATGGACGCCTTTAGGGCAAGTGAAGCTCTTCGTCGTCAGTTGTGGAAAGTTGGTCAAGATGAACAAAAGTGGTGATGACGAAGAAACAAAAAGCTCTCCGAACAACAACGTCAACAACAAAAACAAAGCGTTTATGCACCAGAGAACGATGGAAAAACTCAAATCGGGTTCGAGCACGCTGCACGCCCTCTTTAGCGAGGTCTCTTCCTCGAAGAAACCTCCGCAACACGGTGATCAAGGTCTATCCGGCCTCGCGCATTCCGCGAGTGAAGCGTTGCAAAAGAGCGACGGAGATGGAGACGGAGACGACAGCGAACGGGAAGCGCCGCCGGCGCACATCACCATGGGTAAAGAAGAAAATACCAGCGATGATCATCCGTCCTCGTCGTTCGATAAAATGAAAGATCGAAGAAAAAGCCTCGGCGATAATCCAACTTCTCGGAAATCGCACGACGGCACCTCGAATAGTGGACCCGGAAGTATAAGCATGGTTCATTCGCGAAGCGTCGAAGGTATAGATTCTGCTGTTGGTCAAGGTGTTTCAAACTTTAGCGATGACGAAGATGATGCCGGAGAAGACCAGCATCCGCTCACGCAGCATACCACGCGCTTTTGAGTAAAATATACGATGAAACGTGCATAAAAAATAGCAAAGTACGGGTACATACATGGTACTGTACTGTACAGGAAAGTAATAAAGTCGTATACCAAACCTTTCGTCTTTTCGTAATACAAAACTTTTTATAAATATACGTAATAATGATACGATTTTTATCGTCGCGCGCGTACGCGTGTAAAATCGTTCTGATTATAAAAATCAGGAATGAAGAAGTCTTCTCTCATTCTTATTCTTATTCGTGGTACGAGCCCCACACTTCTTTCATCTCCTCCTCGGATAACTTCTCCTTATCTTCGGCTTGCATCCAATACATGTACTTCATCATGACGACGTACAAAATGATGTAAGACAAACCAATCAAAAACCAGGCCACCGCTAAAGTTTGGGAATGGATCAACAATCTATTCAACGGTGAATCGTCCGGGGCTTGAATCGTCTCGCCGGTGATCGGATCGACGTAATCTTGCTGCTCCGCGGCGACTTTCGCGACAAAGCTTTGCACGTATTTGCATCGGGCCAAAGAGTCGATGTTTGGCAACGCATTAATCATGTCGATGGTCCCCGACACTTCGGAGATGGGCAAAACGTAGCCGTAATTACTCGAGTAAAACCCGCTCGCGTCTTGCAACGACTTCGTGTGTGATTTCGGTACGCCGCTCCAATCTTGATCGTAGCCAGCCGCGTTCGTCGCATCGAAAGCTACGTCGCCGTCGAGCAACAAGCCTCTCTCGTGCAAGTTGCACGCCAACGCTTTGTATTCGTCGTACGCCACGTTTTCACTGGAGACGCCAACTTCATTGAACTTACCAGTCTTTACTCCGCACATTTCCAACGCCGTCGTTTTCTTGTATTCTGCGTTGATATAGATGTCAGTGTCCACGTTGTTAACGTTCAACTTTGTGTTCAAATTGTTGATGCCTTCGTAAATAGTTTCTCTCGCGCCCGTGATCGTATCCAAAGCGACGCGATCGCTGAAGCACGGCAACACGTCGTCCAACGACGTCATTGGATTCGCGGCGGGCGGGTAAAACCCTTCCGCTGATCGCCAATCGATCACGGTCGTTTCCAAATCGTCGAAAAATTGCGCGACGCCCATAAACACGCCAAACATTATCCACGAAACCAACATGAACAGCCACAACGGTATGGAGGCGAAGAAGAGACACTTTTTAAAGTTACCAAAGACCAAAGCGCCGCAAATTAAAGAAATGACCAACAAAAATGAGGCCAACGCGATGGCGGCTTGTTCCGTTTGCTCCACGTACATTTCGACTTCGTTTTCAAACGTGCTCACGGTCGACTGCACGCTCGCTACCGTGTTGGAAATTTGCACTTTTTCATCTTGGCCGCCGTCCGGGATTAAAGCCGCGGAGTTCGTATACGCCGCGTCGATTATATCCACGTCACTCGTCAAAATGTTCAACGAGTCGCTAAGTTCCTTGACGACGTCGCTGACCGCGAGCGGTAACTCCGATGCTCCCCAGTAAATCAACCCGCAACCGACGATGGAAATCAAAGCGCACGCCACGACGACGCACTTCGCGAACGTCTTCGCGAACGCAGTCGGGGCTTTCGATCTGAGGCAGCACTCGCACGATCCCGTCACCACCCAAATGCAGCACGTCGCAAACTTAAACGCGAAGAAGAGGAGAGTAAACACGAACATGAACACGGCGACTAAAACGCCCGGCAAGACGCACCCGCCGATCATCTTCGCGTACTCCTCGTTCAACTCAAACTTCATATCGGTGATCGTTTCGCCGGATTGGACGTCCAATCGCGGAGTGCCCCAAATGGTGCTATCGTCCAAAGTGTAATAATCCGACGCGGCTTCTGAGTTGAACCACTCGACAGTGTACACCAAGGGGTCAAACGTCAACGCCGGAGCGTACTCGGTGAACCCAGTTGAAACCTCGTTCTCGCTCGGCGTGCAGGCCTTCGGTGGTCCGTCCACCCCGCAATTATACGACGCCAAAAAAGCTTCCGCGTCTAGAAACATCAGCGACGTGTCCGCGCCGACGCCACCAGTACACGAGAAATCGTAATTGGATCCATAATAGCCGCACTGGGCATTTCCGTCGTGCTTGGTCCACCCGGAAACGTCCTGCGCAAAGCTCTTCGCCTTGTCGAACATCCACTTCATATTAATCACTTGATTGGTGTTCCAGCCGGAAACTTTCCCGTTGAACTTTGTCGCCTCCCAAAACATGTCTTGCATGGACTCCGCTTTGGACGTGTCCCACGTCTCCACGCCGACGCCTTCGTACGACGTCGCGTAGTTGAACATTCTATCAAACCTCGTCACCGAAGATACGTCCCACTTTGATAAGTCCCCGTTAAAAGTGTACTGGTACGCGAACGCGTCCGACATGTCCTCGATCATGGACACGTCCCAGTCGAGTAACGTTTTCCCCCCCTGTTGCATGCTGTACCAGTGGGTCGGGCAGTTCCCCACGGAGGACTCACTCAGACAGTCCGAAACGAGTTGGTAAAAACCGTACTCTTTGTACCAATTAATATCATTCGAATTTCCCACGTGATTCGCGAGAACATCATCGCTCGTTCCGGAAAAGAACAGAAGGAGTGCGGCGACCATCGTCGTCGAAAACGACGCCTTTGTTGACGACAAAGATCGCATTTTTGACCTAACGAACGAAATTCAAACTTTAAAGTCAATGTATTTATAAAGAGTCGTATAAATAGAGTACAAACGCCAATATAAAAAGAGGCACACCGCAGAAGAGTTCTTTCGTCTGTCTCTCTCTCTGTCTGTGTAAAAAAACAACTTTTAAAACCTCTTCTTAAACGACGACAGACTTCTTTTACGCGCAGTTAACGCGTTTTACGAATGGAGAGGATTTCGAGTCAAAAGGGCTTTCGTGCTGGCAGATTTTTTCTTTCTCCAATTAAGTTCTTTAAACCCTAAATTCTTTGACACTGCTCCTGGATAATCTTTTCTTTGCTTCACTCGTGCGCTCTTGCGAGTCTTGTAGCAGTTCAGCGCACAGAAAGAGAGAGAAAGAACGATACTAAGATGACGACGACGTGTACGAGAACTTTGACCAGCTGTGGTTTCTGCTCCTCCTCTTCTTCTCGCGCTTC
>Ga0115554_1001067_pt1 | contig 19386 bp, 18 predicted proteins | sample COGITO_mtgs_1104_3_FD_87283 | JGI IMG/M metagenome (GOLD analysis project Ga0115554, IMG submission 87283) | Pelagic marine microbial communities from North Sea - COGITO_mtgs_110404 | ecosystem: Environmental > Aquatic > Marine > Epipelagic | place: Germany:Helgoland, sampling site Kabeltonne... | reverse complement strand
GTAAAATGCGAAGCACAAAAAAGAAATAACTTTCCGTTACTCAGCCTTCTATAAGTTATTTTTAAATGCGTTGTTCTTTGGGAGTTTGATTAACTAATATCTTGTATATGCCAACGTGGATGTTGGTGGTTGTTATTTGTTTTTTGTAAAATGCGAAGCACAAAAAAGAAATAACTTTCCGTTACTCAGCCTTCTATAAGTTATTTTTAAATGCGTTGTTCTTTGGGAGTTTGATTAACTAATATCTTATATATACCAACGTGGATGTTGGTGGTTATGTTTAATACGCTTTCGCGAAAGCAAAATATTCCTATTCCCCGTCCTTAAAGGGTGGGAATATTAGCTCAGAAATCACTTTAAAATTTTTGGTGTATTGATGAAAATGAATATCACAAATCTAAAATAAATTAATGAATGAAAATTTAATAGCAACATTAATCCTCTTGGTATACTTTTCACCCGTTTTTTATCAATTAAGAATCGTTATTAAGGAAAGTAAAAAAGGAAACCGCATACCATTAAGAAAATTTTTAAAATTTTTGAAATACAGTTTTTTAATTCTAATTCCAATACTTATTGGTTTTACAATTTTAAGTCACACAAATTTCTTGAATTACGAAAGACCCTTGACTTTTGATAAATATGATCAAATTACCTTTGAAAATTTTAGAGGATTGGAGTTTTTTAAAAAATCATTATATGGCAATGAAAGATTTGCTTACGTAGTAACATCTATTGAAAGTGATATTAATGATGACTCTGTAATCATTCAATCTTTATTCTATCCTTCACGTTCATTTGTTTATAAAAAAAATATGAATAGTAAAGAGCTTTTAAATCACGAAAAATACCACATAAAAATTACAGAACTGTTCACTCGAAAGGCGAAAGAGAAAATATCAAATCTTAATCAATTTGAAAAAGAGGAAATTGAAAAGATAATTAAAGAAATAAAAAAAGACGAAAGGAAGTTTCAAAAAGAATATGATTATGACACTTTCCACAGCTATGTTTTAAGCGAACAAAAAAGATACGAGAAAGAAGTTGATAGTTTACTAAATTTACTGACTGAATATAAAAAACCAAAAATTCAATTTTAATGACAAGAATTAAAATTATCCTATTTGCCGCACTATGTATTACACTTACAAGTTGTAAAACTGAAGAACATGAATTTCCACTCGATAAAAGATATTGGGATGTAAATGATTACGACAATGTAATCCTTGAATTAAATTATGGGTATGAAAGTGATGAAAAACTTCCAACTTTTAATAATCCAGAAACTCGGATTATTGTAGAAAAACTTACTGACCAACAAAATTTTAAAATTGTACTTGATGACAACGAATTAGGTTTAAAACATAGAAATGATGTTGCTGAAAAATTCTTTAAAGAATGGAGAGATATGAATAATATCTATGATGCTATTGACAGAAAAGACCAATATCTATATGATAAAGAGATGCTTGCCGTTTGGCATTTTGGATTAGAACTTCAACGTAGCTATTTTAAGCTAGGTAATGATCAAATAAAAGAAAGTGCTGACGATCCAAACACTGCGGGAGTGAAAAACAGTATCAACTCAAATGTGGGTACTCTAATTAAAAATTACTTAATTTATTTAGATGAGATTAATAATGAAAATGCTTTCTCAGAAGATGGAAAAATAGCATTTGCTAAAGGAATTGACATCTATTTTTCAAAATTGATAGAACTCTACCCAGATGCAAACTATAATGGAATGAAAAATAAAGCAGAATTGATGCTTAAAAAAAGTGAATCAGATAAAATAAAGACTTCACTAAATAAATTAATTGAACTAATTAAATCAAAAGAAACTAAAAACACATAAAGGTCTAACACCCTATAAAACTCATTACTAATGTAAACCTCCTTATAAAAACCTCTTCAGATTTTATTGGCTATTTTTAGTTACTAAATTAGTTAGTTGAACAACTTAATCAATCATTCATAAACATCTTGAAAATAATTATAAAAAGAATACTCTTAATATCCCTTATTTTGATTTCAAATCTGACATTTTCCCAAGAGGACTACCTAGAAAAAGGAAAATATATCTGGCAGCATTTTGTTCCCAAATCTGGGCAAGCTGAATTTGTACAAGGAGAATTATTAAGAGCTATCGAAAAACTTAGAGACGAAGCCCTTCGAAATGGTAATGGGAATTTTAATGAGAAATGTCATGAAATTCTAATTCAATATTTAAGAGAGAAATTGACTGATAAAGAAATTTTTGATAACAAAACAATTCAACAAATAAAAAAAGATTTAAAGAGATTGAATATTGAAAATCAACCTTATACGGATGATGATATTTATGACCGGATTAGTAACCGAATTGTTGATTGGTATTTATATTATGGAGAACAAATTAAACATAAAAAGAATTCTAAATTATATTGTTAATCAAGATCACAGCAAATCCTATATAAGATTATTCTGCACAATCAGTACATTCAAAAAAATAATTAGAGTTAAATAAATTCTATATAACTACAACAGATTCAAATCCTAAATCATTCAAAATCAGTAGACTGCATAAGTTAAAATCTAAACATTAATACATGGAAATTAAGTATTGCTGGAGGTGCAAAATGGAAGTTCCAATGTTGAATAATGAAGAATATGCAATCGCTTCTAAACTTTATTCCAAAGGATTAAAAGTTTTAAAGAAAAATAGACAAGAACATTTCAAAGAGGTATTAGATTATTACAATGACTTGACTGGATTTGGAGAAACGCAACCCAATGCTATTATGCACCATGCTCTTGAATATATTGGACCAGATTGTGAATGTTGTGGAAAACCATACAGAACACCAAAAGCTATATTATGTGTAGCTTGTGGAAATAAAAGAATCACCGCTAAATAAAGCTTTCGCGAAAAAAGCTATATTATGTGTAGCTTGTGGAAATAAAAGAATCACCGCTAAATAAAGCTTTCGCGAAAGCGGAATAAAGCTATTTGAGATTTGAAAAATATAAAATTTGATCCTATCTTCATTTGAAAATTATTTATACATTTTAAAATCTGCATGAAATACAAAACCCTACAGATTTTCCTTTGTTCTATTTTCTTTTATTAATTTAGTTCTAACATAACTACACTAGACAACTACAACAAATTAAACACCAACCTACTTTAGCTCATTTTACAAACTTTGGATCCATATAAAAGCATATTAAATAACATCAGTAAATATGTTACTCTTGAAAAAGAAGAGACAGAAAAACTCATTGCAATCATCCGAGCCACCAAGATCAAAAAACGTCAGTTTATTGACCAACCAGGGTATGTATGTCAATACAGAAATTATGTAGTTAAAGGAGCTTTTCGCTCCTATTTTATAGATGCCGAAGGAAAAGAGCATACTGTACAAATCGCTATTGAAGATTGGTTTGTAAGTGATTTTTACAGTTATATTACACAAACCCCTGCTACCCTATTTGTAGAGGCTTTAGAAGATGCTACCATCTTCCAGATGACATACAACGATATTGAAGGACTTTGTAAAGAAATTCACGGCTTAAGTGAATATTTCAGGATTTCTACAGAAAGAGCATTTGCTTTTTCAAGAAAAAGAGCCTTGTCTAATTTGAGTATGACCGCCGAAGAACGGTATTTGGAAATCCTAGAACGGTATCCAAATATAGTCAAGCGTGTGCCACAAAAAGTAATCGCTTCCTATTTGGGAATGACCCCTGAGTTTATGTCTAAAATCAGAAAGAACCTTACTTCAAAAACTTAATCTAGTTCAATAGTATTTCATAATCTAGTTCATTTTTAAAGTTGGCGTATCGCCACAACTTTGTCACGTCAATTTTGACCATATCTAAAACAAAGGAACATGAACACAAAAACAAATTCTTATCAAGATGGTTTAAAGGAACTACGCAAAAACTTAGGCACCATGTTGCCAGAAGATGCATTAGCTGTTTTTGACAGTGATGCAGAAAGTCTACAAGCAAATCATCCATCAATTTTAAAATTACAGATTGGCGACAAAGCACCTGACTTTTCGCTTTCAAATGCGATTGGTAAAACCATCAGACTTTCTGATCTTCTAAAAAAAGGAAAGGTTATCCTTACCTTTTATAGAGGTTCTTGGTGTCCTTATTGTAATTTACAACTAGCACATTATCAAAGCGCTTTAAGTGAAATTCACAGTTTGGGAGCGCAATTGATCGCTATTTCGCCGCAAACTCCAGACGAATCTTTGAACATCAAAGAAAAGAACGAACTCAGTTTTGAAGTCTTAAGCGATAACGGAAATATCGTTGCTCAAAAATACACCACCGTATTTAAAAATGCAGATGCAGCTGTAAATACAATGACAGCATTGGGCTTTGATTTTGACGCGCATTATTCAGACGATGCAAGAGAATTGCCTATTCCTGCTATTTTTATTATTGAAAAAGATGGTCGTGTCGCTTTCGCGAAAGCGGAAGGTGGAGATTATAGAAACCGAGTAGATGTTTCCGAAATCATAAACGTTTTAAAAAAATAGGACATGAAAAATAAAATTTGGTTCATCACAGGTATATCAAGCGGATTAGGCAAAGCACTCGCCGAATCTGTTATCGAAAAAGGGGATGTTGTCATCGGTACGTTCAGGCAAGAATCTCAAGTCACAACATTCAATAAAAGGAATATTCAAAATGCAAAAGCCGTCGTATTGGATATTACGAATGAAAAAAATATTGAACATACGGTTGAGCAAATCATCTCTGAATACGGAAAAATAGATGTTTTGGTCAATAACGCAGGAATGGGTTTTGTAGGTGCTATCGAAGAAACGTCTTTGGAAGAAGTCAGAAGCATTTTCGAGCCTAACTTTTTTGGAACGTTAAAATTAACGCAGACCGTCTTACCGTTTATGCGTAAAGAAAAGAGCGGACATATCGTTCAAATTTCATCGCACGGTGGTATCAAAGCCTTTGCTGGTTTCGGCATCTATAATGCGAGTAAGTTTGCTTTAGAAGGCTTTAGCGAGGCAATGGCACAAGAAGTAGCGCCACTAGGCATAAACGTTTCTATCGTTGAACCAGGACCCTTCCGAACAAAATTTGCAGGAAACGGTCTCGGACTTGCCAAAAACGTAATAGGCGACTATTCACAAACCGCAGGTACATTCAGAACAAAATTAAAAGGTGTTGACGGAAAACAAGAAGGCGATCCAATCAAAGCAGCAAAAGCGATTATTGACTTGGTCTACGCTGAAAATCCAACGCTACGATTGCCACTAGGTAAGACCGCGCTCATCACTATTGGAATGAAACTAGAAAGCGTAAAATCAGATTTAGAAACACATAGAAAGACAGCAGAAGATGCTGTGTATTGATTGAATCTTGTTATGAGAAAATGATAATTAAGAAGCCTCTTTTATAGAGGCTTTTTTATATTCTCTCTCAGAGAGATCATAACTTAAAAGAGTTTTATTATAAAGCTAAAGAAGTAATAAAAGTTGTTCTCAACTAATCAGACAACTATTTGATAAAAATAAACGTCTATTCATTTAGTAACTCTATAATCAAGTCTAGATGAAAAATACGGTAAAAATTATTCTCATTGTTTTCATATCATTTACCATTTACTTTGTGCTTGATGGTTTATACTTCAAAGACCTGAGAACGTGGTTTTATGAATTGACCAACCAATTGGGAACCAGTCATATCATAACATATATGATTTCTGGGATCCCTCTTCTTTTGGGAACTTTTTTGATTCATCGTAGAGCGTCTTTTTTTAAATCTTGGGGGCTTAACAAAGCTATTCTAAAAGGCTTTATGTTTGCCTTGATCTGTACGATACCATTATATATTGGTTTTAGCTTCGTATTCGATTTTAATCCAAAAATCTCAATAGATACCGTTTTAATTTCTATAGTAGCTGCTGGGTTCTTTGAAGAAGTTTTTTTTAGAAGCTTTTTATTCGGAGAACTATTTAAAAATACGAAATTGGGTTTTATTCCTTCTGTATTCTTTGGCGCACTTTATTTTGGAATATTACATCTATATCAAAGTACTGAATTAGGGGAATCTATAGGTATTTTCTTGATTACTTTTTTAGGAGGTATTTTATTTGCGTGGACGTATGCTGAATGGAGCTATAATATATGGGTTCCTATTTTCTTGCACATGCTGATGAACTTATCTTGGGAACTTTTTTCTGTTAGTGATAATGCGCTCGGAGGAATCTATTCTAACGTATTTAGGCTAGTAAGTATAGGTTTAGTGATTATATTAACGGTTCTATACAAAAAGAAAAAAGGGATAAAACTCGAAGTTAATAAAAAGACACTTTGGATAAAAAAACGCACTACACCAACAATAACCATTGTATAAGGTATCATTCCAGATTTCTTAACCGAACGTAACAGAATAGACATCCCAAAATTCCGAACAGTAAACTACGTCGGGGCAGACTCACGAGACATTTTAAAAAATAATACCTAGGAATACAGGAATCTACATCTGTCTCTTTTACAGTATCACTTTTCACATTCAAATCAATTACTTAAAGCTATTATTTAATATTAAGCATCAGGCAACTATTGTAACTTTCTGTGCGTCTATAGATATGGATACTAACTTCACAATCATGACCTCATCAAAGGAAAATTCAAAAAAAACTAAAATACTCATCTGTATTGGTTGTGTATTTCTAATTTTTATGGCATTTTTTCACGGAAGTGGCATCTTCTATATTACAGATTTGATTCAACAATCCAACACAGAATCTTTTCTTAAAGAAATTATCCCAGTACTATTTGCTCATCCCTCTATACATCTCTTAGGGCTTGCAGTCCTTTGGATAGTCACATTATATATGGGGAGAGATGCTATAAAAACTATGTTTACATTTGCTGTCCTAGTATGCATAGATGCTTTGATAGCGTTTTATTTGGGTGCTATCATACCTGGGATTTTATTGTTAGTACCTGCTACTAGTTTTGTTTTCGGAGGAATCCAAAAGAAAGTTCAATAAAGAATTCATACTTTCAAAAACCTGAAATAAATTGAATAGTAATTTTAGGAAACTCAAGAAAATCTCAAAGCTTGCTATATCATTTGTATTCCTTTAGAAAAGGAAATAAATTACTGGTTTGTTTACATACTTAAAAATCCTATTTTCTATTTTGGTTAACTTTCTTTTACTAAATTAGCCAACTATCACAACCGAAACTAATACGAGTATGTTATTTTGTTTGAACACTAGACAAATAGTTATACTATTAAAACAAGCCATTTGATTATTACTTTCATTATCATATCGTATATTTTTTCTTTAGTATGCTTTCTTCCTGCTTTTAGAGTAACACATTGGTCTTTTCGAGGATTTGATTTTATTCGGTTACAGCTTCTATTTTTACAGATAGTTCTTTTTATAATAGGACTCTTTTTGTATGAAGAAAAAAATATCCCGTTGCTAATATCTCAAATAGTATTAGTGATCGCTATCCTATATCAAGCATCTATTATAGTGCCCTATTTGCCTCTTAAATTTTATAAAAAGCAAGAAGAAAATAAACATACAATGACAATCATCAGTGTCAATGTTTTGCAAAAAAATGAAGAGTATCCCAAACTAATCAAATTAATAAAAGATATTCAACCCGACATCGTATTAACGATGGAAACAAATAAAACTTGGGAAAAGGAGCTAGAAAAAATTGAAACAGATTACCCATTCACTCATAAAATTCCACAAGATAACCGATATGGGATGCACTTTTATACCAAATTAAAAGTGAATGATCTGAAAGAACATTATTTTATATCCGATCAAACGCCTGCCATTGAAGTTCATTTGGAAGACAAAAACAACTCTAATTTTGTCTTATTTGGAATTCATCCTCCCCCACCAAGTCCTACCGAAAAACCGACTTCAAGACAAAAAGATGGCGAGTTGATGAAAGCGGCAAAGTTAATTAGAGAGTTTGAGGTTCCCTGTATCACAACCGGAGATTTTAATAATGTCTGCTGGTCAAGAAGCGCAAAGCTATTTGCCAAAGTTTCTGGGATGAAGGATGCGCGATTAAAAAATGGAATTCACGGATCTTTCCCTACTGGACCTGCTATTTTTAGAATCCCCATTGACCTTATATTTAGTTCAAAAGGAATAGAAGTTAATAAGATCAAAACACTCCCAGATATAGGATCTGATCATCTACCTATTTTCTCAAAATTTACTGTCACAAGTTCAAATTCAAATGAGGCTGAAAACTTAGATTCAGATTTGGAGGACAAAGCAGATACTATGATCAAGGAAGGAGACGAAGCGGTTCAAGAAGAGGAATAGACATATTGTTTTCTTACACCTATACTATCATCTATATAAAGGAATCGTTGTACTTTTTTGACATATTTTTTACAATTGATATTGCTAGAATACCATATTTCTCAGTACGTTTGAAAAAATATACACTTATAAAAACGATACTATGATAAACAAAAAACTACGTAAAAGATGGTATCAGAATCTTACAATTACATCTATCCTACTTCTTTTTTTTATATGTATAACCTCCTGTAATAGTCAAGATCATAAAACACTAAAAAAAGTAACGACCACAACTCAAGACACTATAACCAAACAACCCGTCGTTACCGTTCAAGAGTTTCAGTATCCCCTTACCATGCTTACATCGCCACGAATCAGTGATTTTGTACGAAGAATTTTTCAAGATAAAAAGGGACATTTCTGGTTCGGAACAAATGGGGATGGCGTTGCTCGTTACAATGGAGAATTTCTAGAATATTTTACCATCAAAGATGGCTTTGGCGGTGCTGCGGTACGAAGCATTCTAGAAGATAAAAAAGGAAATGTCTGGTTTGGTACCTCAGGAGGTATCACCAAATATGACGGAACCGTATTTACCAATTATACAGAAAAAGATGGTTTAACGCATCGGGATGTTTGGAGTATGATGATAGATGATCAAGGAATTCTATGGATCGCCACACTACAAGGTGTTAATCAATTTGATGGAACGACATTTACCTATTTTCCACTTCCAGAATCCAAGCCTGATCCTAGAAGAGGTGTGAGCAGTTCAAAAATTATACATAGTCTGATGCAAGACAGTAAAGGTAAGATATGGTTTGGGGCTAATGACGGTGCATATAGCTATGACGGTATCTCACTCACTCATCTTTCTGAAAAAGATGGGCTTGCAGATAACACAGTTAATGATATTTTGGAAGATTCAAAAGGCAATATCTGGTTTGCTACCCATTACCAAGGTGTAAGCAAATATGACGGTACCACATTTACTAATTTCACAAAAGAGGGTGTCATACTAGGCGATGAAGTCTGGAGTCTTTATGAAGACACCAACGGACATATCTGGTTTCCTGCTGAGAATTATGGGCTATACCGCTATGATGGTGACATATTTAATAACTATCGACAAGCACAAGGACTTGATACAAATGCCATACAATGCGTTTTTCAAGATCAAGATGGGAACATTTGGGCAGGTGGCTGGAAAGGACTCTTCCGTAAAGATGGAAATGATTTCGTAAATATCTCTACCAATGGACCGTGGACGAGTAACTAAAATCCCATCTATTACGATTTCTTATTTCTAATATATAAAGTAGTTGTATACGCTCCTGCCTACTAGCAGGCAGGCTCGCGAAAGCGCACTCAAAATTCAAAGAAATCAGAAATCAAGACTTTTACATTTTGATTCCAATTCGATACCCTTAATCACCACTAGCTAAGAAGCACCTAAAAAAAAGCGAACCGAAGCTCGCTTTCTATAGTTCAATTATGCACAAGGGTCTATGGAAAGACACGTATCAGGAATACCAATACCTATACAAAAAGAAAGTTCACGAGTATTCACAGTAGGTCTTGAATCATTTCCTCCTCCATTCACATTTTTCAGATTAGAAATTGTGGTTTTGTCAAGCGTTAAGCCTTTTAGATTCTTTTTTTTCATGATATGAATATTTAGGATTAATAATTACATCTAATTTAATCAAAATAATTGATAATCAGTTTTTTATGGTTTTACCGTAATTCTAAATCTACTATTGGTTTTGGAAAAGAAGTCTTATGCTAAGAAAGAAAATACCATCAAAAATAGGTTTTCTGTACACGTTTGTCCACAACATGTAAGTCACAATACGTATCTTTAGCGGTAGCGGACACGCTAACTTTTATTAAAAATGTTAACTATATATAGTACCTATGATTAAAAAAATAATTTACACGACTATCTTTCTTATTGCCATTTGCCAAGTAGGAATAGCTCAAGAAACCTATACTTCAGAAAAATATCATTTTTCATTTGAAACAACCGCAGAAATAGAATTATATGATACCGAGTCAGATCGTGTTGTAGGCTATGAAAATGACGATCTTGCGGTAGACACGGAGATCTTTTATCCTAATGAAGTAGCAAAAGATTACTTTGTTAACCTTTCTAGAACTACCGAAGTTATAGCGAGTCAGTTAAGCCTATATGAAGTACAAACGGCTCAAAAACTAACCACTGTTGCACAAGGCTATTATGTAAGAGCAACAGATCTAGATGGAGAGACTAAAACCCCAGTTTTTGTAGTGGTCATGTATCATCCTCAAAAAAAGATCATATACGAAGCAACGATCTATTGTTATGACAATGACGTAGAAGCTGGCGAAAAAATAGCGCAAAGTTTTAGATTAACATATTAGTTTCTTCTTAAATAATTTTCCATAGAATCAAACCATCAACTATGAAAAAACAAATACTTCTAACGTTCCTATTTGCTTTTACAGTATACGCTTTCGCGAAAGCGCAAACCCAACAAGGTCCATTTGATCAATTAATCATTCGAGGAGTCACCCTCATTAACGGAGACGGCTCACCACCGATAGGTCCTGTAGATATTGTGGTAGAAAATAATATCATTAAAGAAGTAAAAGTAGTAGGCTATCCTGGTGTTCCTATTGATAATTCTAAACGCCCACAACTTAAAAGTGGTGGAAAAGAACTGGATGTCAACGGGATGTATCTCCTGCCTGGTTTTATAGATATGCACGGACATATAGGAGGCACAGCACAAGGTGCAGATTGGGATTATGTGTTTAAACTTTGGATGGCACATGGGGTGACAACGGTAAGAGAACCTTCAGGAAGAGGGATTGATTATGCGCTAGATCTAAAACGTAGATCTGCAAAAAACGAAATTATCGCTCCGCGTATTATAGCTCATACTGGTTTTGGGCAAGGAAGCAAAACCCCTATCACTACTGCTGAACAGGCAAGAGAATGGGTTCGCAATAACGCTCAAAAAGGCGCTGACGGGATTAAATTTTTTGGGGCAGAACCACACATTATGCAAGCTGCGCTTGAAGAAAATAAAAAACTAGGACTTACCTCATCCATGCATCACGCACAAATGAGTGTCGCCCGATGGAATGTATTAAACTCGGCGAGAGCTGGACTTACCTCTATGGAGCATTGGTATGGATTACCCGAAGCCCTTTTTACAGATCGCACCGTACAAGATTACCCTTTGGATTATAACTATAACAACGAGCAACATCGTTTTGGAGAAGCTGGACGTCTTTGGAAACAAGCTGCTGCCCCCTACTCCGATCATTGGAATGCGGTGATGGAAGAATTGCTTGCGTTAGATTTTACCCTAGATCCAACTTTTAATATTTATGAAGCAAGTCGTGACTTGATGAGAGCCCGCCGTGCCGAATGGCATGAGGACTACACTCTACCTTCATTATGGCGTTTTTACCAACCTAGTAAAATCTCTCATGGATCGTACTGGCATTTCTGGGGAACGGAGGAAGAAGTTGCTTGGCGCGAAAATTACCGCCTATGGATGACCTTCATCAATGAGTATAAAAACCGTGGTGGTCGCGTGACCGCAGGATCAGATTCTGGATTTATCTTTCAATTATATGGATTTGCTTATATCCGAGAATTAGAATTGCTGAGAGAAGCTGGTTTCCATCCTATGGAAGTCATCAGAGCAGCTACTCTTAATGGTGCTGAAGCTTTGCGAATGGATGACAAGATAGGATCTGTACAAGTAGGTAAACTCGCCGACTTTGTGATTGTAGAAGAAAATCCGCTCCAAAACCTAAAAGTACTGTATGGTACGGGTGCTATTAAACTTACTGAAGATAACGAAGTAATCCGCGCAGGCGGTGTAAAATATACCATTAAAGATGGCATTATCTATGACGCCAAACAGTTATTGCGGGATGTAAAAGCCATGGTGGATAAAGCAAAAGCCAATGAAGGTGGCTTTGAGATCAAACAGCCTGGGATTAAGGATTAGACTTTTTTATTAGTGAGATGCAGTTTTGTCAAGTGTTCAAGACGTTTACAAAAGAGTTCGTTGAACTAATCCCGCTTGAAAGTGGAATCAAATACTAAAGTCAATTTTTAGTATTTCGCTTTTTGCTAATTGGAGTTAAAAGTACGTGAGGAAATCAAGAGTCACACTATTGTTTCAAGATCATCCCAGTAGTTTCAATGCTTTTTAAAAACCCTTTCGATAACTACCTAGCGATATATTTACACCTTACTTCTTCGTATTATTGGCACTCCGTGATCTTGATTTCCATTATGAAAACGTACACTCCAAAAATAGACCAAGACCTCATAAATCAGAGGCTATTTTCAAAATCAAATCAGTAGTTTCAGTATCTTGTATGTAGATCAAATAAGTCATTGTAACTTTGACAGCACCTATTTAAACCCGTCGTATGCAATTACATATAAAAAATACTTTTACTAAAGAACTTCCCGCAGACCCTATAGAGCAAAACACAAGAAGACAAGTCGAGAAAGCCTGTTTTTCGTATGTAACTCCTAGAATTCCATCGGCTCCTTCGTTAGTGCATGTTTCTAAAGACATGGCAACTACCCTTGGTCTATCTGAAGATGATCTAGAAACGCAACGGTTTTTAAATATGGTCACAGGTGCTAAAGTTTTAGAAGATACCGCTCCCTATGCCATGTGCTATGGCGGTCATCAGTTTGGGCATTGGGCAGGACAATTAGGAGATGGTAGAGCTATTAACCTTACGGAGATTACACATAATAATAAGCGATGGGCACTACAGCTTAAAGGTGCTGGAGCAACGCCGTATTCCCGTACTGCAGATGGTCTGGCAGTACTGCGTTCTTCTATTCGAGAACATCTGTGTAGCGAAGCGATGTATCATTTAGGCGTCCCAACCACACGCTCTTTATCATTAGCGCTTTCTGGAGACAAAGTCCTAAGAGATATGTTATACGATGGTAATGCTGATTATGAAAAAGGAGCCATTGTATGTCGGGTAGCGCCAAACTTTATACGTTTTGGAAGCTTTGAAATCTTTGCTAGTCGGCAGGATTCGGAAACGCTTAAGACATTAGTCGATTATACAATCAAACATTTCTACCCACAGTATGAAGGAGGAACTAAAGAAGGCTATCTTGGTTTCTTCAACGAAGTTGTCCAGAATACTCTAGAAATGATTGTGCATTGGCAACGGGTTGGTTTTGTACACGGTGTGATGAATACGGATAATATGTCGATACTTGGTCTTACGATAGATTATGGTCCGTATGGATGGTTAGAAGGCTATGATCCGGGATGGACGCCTAACACCACCGATCGTCAAAACAAACGTTATCGCTTTGGGAATCAACCGCAAATTGGGTTATGGAATCTCTTACAACTTGCCAATGCTTTGTTTCCGTTGATTGAAGATGCCGCACCACTGGAAGCTATTTTACAAACCTATCATACGGAGTATCCTAAAAAATACATCGCGATGATGCGTGAGAAATTAGGACTTCAATCGGCACTAGACACCGATATTCAACTCATCGCCGATCTGGAAAAAAATCTACAAGCTTCAGAAACCGATATGACCATTTTCTTTCGGAATCTGGCGCTGGTTTCTAAAGATGAATCTAAAAATGTGGAAACTACTTTTTTTGCTTTCGGCGAAGCCGAAGTCCACGCTGAGCGCAGCCGAAATGCGAAAGCGGAAACAGAAAGTCACACTGAGCCTGTCGAAGTGCCAAGTCATAGTCTAAAATCAGCCTTTTACAAACCTGAAGAAATCACAGGAACGATTCTCTCTGATTGGGAAGCATGGTTGCTTGCCTACCAAAAACGTCTCTCACAAGAACACCTCACAAATGCTGAACGAGCCACACAAATGAATCGTGTCAACCCTAAATACGTACTCCGTAATTATATTTCACAACTCGTCATCGATGAAGCGGATAAAGGAAATTATGAGCTTCTTAATGAAATATACACCTTATTAAAGAAACCCTACGACGAGCAACCTGAATATGAACACTGGTTCACCAAACGTCCAGAATGGGCGCGGAATAAAGTAGGGTGTTCTATGTTGTCGTGTAGTTCTTAAAACCCTCACCTCTCTTTTCTAGGAGGGAATGGATTGTGTTACTGCTTTTTCTCTCTTCCTGCTAAAACTCTCCAACAACACATAAAACTGTACCCCAAATAGCAACGATGCTATCACAAGATGCAACGGTTGTGTTCCAAATGGGAAATCTATGTAATACATTAGAATGCCAGTGATGACTTCTAAAGCGATTAAGATCAATACCCACTTTAATAAGCTTGTATGTCCAAGTATATATTTTCGGTTGCGCCAGAAAAGGTAAATGTTCAGAAGTGTCACCAATATAGAAAATGACCTATGTACATAGAACATCACAGTAGGTGGATTCAGCCATTGGTCTTTGGCATCATAGCCCACTACCATGACTTGCTCGTCTACATATTGACGTACTTGGGTTCCAAAAGCCACTTGTACTAGGGTCAATACAACCGCTAGTAGCATTAAATTCTTAAATTGAGGATCATACTTTTTAAGCTTTCGCGAAAGCGTACCCACAACACTTTCCTTCTCCTGAGATTTGTACCATAAATAGAGTAATAACGCAACAATAAGTAAGGCCGCAATCATGTGTATGGTAATCTTTACAGGTAATAAATTGGAGTCTACTACTTGTTTTCCTAACCATGCTTGAAAGCCCATAAGCGGAAGTACAAAAAAGGAACCAAAAATAAGCCACGGACGTCGTTTCCAATACCAAAAAGCACTGATAATCATTAATAAAATAGGAATCCCTGCCAACACCGTTACTAAACGATTGATATACTCGATCCACGTATGCCATACATTAAATGCCGCATAATCATGTTTATCATAGGTAGCCCAATTGTTTTCTGTATATGTTGTTGCAGATGTAAAATCTTTGGGAGCAATACGTAAAGATTCTTGTACTATAATAATCTGTCCTTCTGTATAATCCTTATTAGGCTCCCATTGCAGTTGTGACTCTTCTGTAGGCGGAATATAAAAGCCAAAACATTTAGGCCAATCGGGACATCCCATCCCACTACCCGTCATCCGAACTACAGCGCCTGCAATGATAATGAGATACAAAAATATGATAGAAATTTTAAGCGTCTTTCTGTACATAATAAGTTAACTAAAATAAAAGGTATTAAACCATAGAACAAGCTATAGACAATAAAATCGACCCAAAGGTCGAGGTATTAAACCATAGATCCCGCTGAAAAAGCGGGATTAGTTCAACTACCTATTTTGTATGGGTCTTTCTGACTTTACAAAACAGTGTTTCACTAAAAAAAATCCCGCGACGAGCGCGGGATGTATTGAGTAATTTGTTTTAAGTGCGCTACACTTCTTAAAAACATCTTTCTTTACACGTGTAAGGCTCTATCTTCTGTCGCAGCTAATGCGGCTTCTTTGACGGCTTCTGCATACGTAGGATGTGCGTGACTCATACGAGCAATATCTTCTGCACTGGCACGAAATTCCATAGCGGTCACTCCTTCCGAAATTAAATCGGCGACACGAGCGCCTACCATGTGTACGCCTAATACTTCATCTGTGGTTTTATCTGCAAGTATTTTTACAAACCCGTCGATATCACCACTCGCACGGCTACGTCCTAAAGCACGCATCGGAAATTGTCCTGACTTATATTCAACACCCGCTTCCTTCAGTTGCTCTTCTGTTTTCCCAACGGATGCTACTTCTGGCCATGTATACACGACTCCAGGAATTAAGTTATAATCGATATGTGGTTTTTGACCAGCTATGGTTTCTGCAACAAAAACACCTTCTTCTTCCGCTTTATGAGCAAGCATCGCTCCTTTGATAACATCTCCTATCGCATAGATATTTGATACCTTGGTTTGCAGATGCTCATTGACTTCTACTTTACCTCGCTTATCTGTAGGAACTCCTACAGCTTCAAGGTTTAATCCCTCTGTATACGCATGACGTCCAACAGAAACCAGCACATAATCTCCTTTAAAGACCACTTCATTCCCTTTCTTATCGGTTGCTTTTACAGTAACCTCACCGCCATTACGTTCTACAGCAGTCACACCGTGAGACAACGCAAACTTCATTTTTTGCTTTTTAAATACTTTAAGCATTTCTTTGCTTTGCGCACTATCCATTGTCGGAATAATACGATCCATATACTCAACAACGGTCACCTCAGCACCAAGACGTTTATATACTTGTCCCAATTCTAGGCCTATCACACCACCCCCTATCACAATCATGTGTTTAGGTACTTCTTTCAGTTTTAAGGCTTCGGTAGACGTAATGATACGTTCTTTATCTATCGTGATAAATGGAAGTGAACTTGGTTTTGAGCCTGTTGCAATAATGGTATGTTTTGCTTCGATGGTTTCATTCTTTTCTCCATCTATATTGATGTGCGTCGCATCTTTAAAAGACCCAACTCCTTGATAGACATCTATGTTGTTTTTACTCATCAGGAAATCAATTCCTTTAGTGGTCATATCAACAACACCTTGCTTACGGGAAATCATCTTTTCTAGGTTCAATTTGACGTCCCCTACTTCGATTCCATGTTCTTCAAAATGTTGTATAGCATCTTCATAATGATGTGAAGAATCTAATAATGCTTTAGAAGGGATACAACCTACGTTCAAGCAGGTTCCTCCTAAGGTATTGTACTTCTCTATAATGGCAGTTTTCATCCCTAGTTGTGCGCAGCGTATCGCAGCTACATATCCTCCAGGTCCGGAGCCTATAATGGCAACATCGTATGAACTCATAAGTTTTTTTTAATATCGTCTTACAAAGGTACGAACCGTTCCTTGAGTTTAAAAGTTTATAGGTTTAATTGTTTAAGGTTTTAGTATAACTTTAATACGCTTGTAAAGACACTCTTTAACGTGAGTTCGACGTAAATAATTAGTTAATCTTTTAGTATGATTACGCTAAAAATTCATGTAATTAGCTAAAAAACAAATATTTGTTCATTTTCTTTGCTCGTCCAAAGAAAACAGAACCAAAAGAAAAGACGCTTTTTCTTAGGTATTTTTCGCTTAAAGCGAAAAACCACAAGGAGTTTCCTAAATTTTTCTAAGGCTTCAAAAAAATTTAACAGAAAAACCTTGTTATACTGGAGAAAAAGAAAAAAACTTATATCAAATTCACGTTCTTTAGTGTCCATAAAATAACACATTCCTTTGTGTCCTACTTAAACAACTTCTGCACAATGTCTTTCAACAAGAAGAAATGTTATGTTGTATTCTTTCTAAGTACGCTTTCGTACTTCGACTAGGCTCAGTATAAACTTCTGCGTCACTAGGTTTCTTGAAAGCGTGTAAAAACTGTTAAAAAAGATTCCATTTCATAATTGTTATGAATAATGTGAATGATTTTAAATACACTTGAAATAACACACCCCTTAATTCCCTCTTTCCAGAGGGGAAACTCTTGCATGTAAAAATAGCGTAGTATTCACATTTAGAATACTACGCTATTGTTTATATATAATATTATTTAGTATTGTACGCGGTCTACGATTTCTAGACCGTATCCAATCATACCGACACGTTTGGTACCGTCAGTATTGGATAATAATCTGATTTTAGTAATAGAAAGGTCGTGTAAAATTTGTGCTCCAATGCCAAAATCTTTGGAATCCATCACAATATTTGGGGCTTTCATTTCTCCTTCTTTCTGACGCTTTTTGAGTTCGCTCAATCGTCCTAAAAGATTCATAGATCCTGTATCTTGATTGATAAATACAATAGCTCCTTTACCTTCTTTGTTGATGACGCTAAACATATCATCTAGCTTCTTATCTACATTATTGGTCAATGTGCCTAAAATATCATTATTGATTTGAGTCGAATTTACACGGACGAGTACAGGCTCATCTGCTGTCCAATATCCTTTTGTCAAGGCAATATGCAATTGGTCGTTGGTGGTTTGTTTATAGGCTCTTAATCTGTACTCACCAAAGCGGGTTTGAATATCAAAATCATCTTTTTTCTCAATAAGGCTATCATGTTCCATACGATAGGCAACAAGGTCTTCTATCGAGACTATTTTAAGATCGAATTTTTCGGCGACTTCTAGCAGTTGTGGTAAGCGTGCCATCGTTCCGTCTTCATTCATTATTTCTACAATCACACCTGCGGGATCAAATCCTGCAAGTCTTGCAAAATCGATAGCGGCTTCGGTATGTCCTGTACGGCGTAAGACGCCTCCTTCTTTCGCTTTAAGCGGAAAAATATGTCCAGGTCTGCTTAAATCATGAGGTTTTATAGTAGGATCGATTAAGGCTTTGACGGTTTTGGCTCTATCGGCAGCAGAGATTCCAGTGGTAACCCCTTTTCCTTTGAGATCTATAGAAACGGTAAATGCAGTTTCCATAGGGTCGGTATTGCTAGTGACCATCATATTGAGTTGGAGTTCATCACAACGGTCTTCTGTAATAGGCGTACATATAAGGCCGCGACCATGTGTTGCCATAAAGTTGATCATTTCTGGCGTGGCTGCTCCAGCAGCGGCTACAAAATCACCTTCATTCTCACGATCTTCATCATCTACAACAATGATGACTTTTCCTTGTCTAATGTCTTCTATCGCTTCTTGAATGGTGTGGAGTTGGGTAGTACGTTCTGCACTCACTTGCATAGCTCTTATTTTAGGTTACAAAGATAAGGATATGAGATAAATCAATAGCTATTAATTGTATATCGAAAATTAGTCGTGTCCGACTAAGACATAAAACGTAAGACCTAATTATTAATTAGTTGATAACTAGCTGTAAATAAATATGCTTTGTTTAACTCCCTCTAAAATACTCACGTCAAGGACAAGCAGCGTTTATTTATTAAAAATCAAATTTGATATCTAGTATAGAACCTTAATAGATATATACATTTTAATTGGAGGCTAGTGATTAATATTTTTGAAACAATGAGGTGATAAAAATTTCAATGACCAAATCAAAAAAACGATCACTATTATAAAAATCCTTGAGACTTCAGGTTTTCTTTTGT
>Ga0115554_1001063_pt1 | contig 19413 bp, 11 predicted proteins | sample COGITO_mtgs_1104_3_FD_87283 | JGI IMG/M metagenome (GOLD analysis project Ga0115554, IMG submission 87283) | Pelagic marine microbial communities from North Sea - COGITO_mtgs_110404 | ecosystem: Environmental > Aquatic > Marine > Epipelagic | place: Germany:Helgoland, sampling site Kabeltonne... | reverse complement strand
CTCCCCTCCCCTCCTTCCCAAACCTCCCCTCGTCCCTCTGTCCGGGTCGCCCACCCCCGGTTCCTCCTCCAGCACCCCTCTGTCCTCTGGTCTCCTTCTCTTCACCCCTTCAAAGAGACGTTTAGAACTAGGTGCCGAGTCCCAGGCGCTGTCTTCTTATCCGCAACCGCCCCCCCGTACCAACAGTGACTCCCTCGAAGCTTCGATTAATGCTCTCCTTCGGCGATCAAAGCTTCGCTCCCTCCTCTCTACCCCTCCAGTCTCCCCCCCAACAAAAGAGGCATCCTCAAGGATCCCTAGCACTGGAACGCGCACGTCGCGCTTCCTTTCTGGCTTAATAAGTAGCCTAGCGTGTGAGTCTGAACAAGTTGTTGTAACCTCTCTATGTCCGGATGATGATGATGATGATGACTCTTCTGGTGTATCCAGGGACCCTAGGCGTACCTCCCCCTACATCTCAACCTCAGACAAATCCAAATCGGAAACCTCGGCAGAAAAAGACTCAGCGGAAAAAGAAACCTCAGCAGAAACCTCTCCCACCAGAAACCCAAAAGGCAACAACAACAGCTGGGGCTGTAAGACGTATTCTTCGATCTTGATTTCATTTGAGCGCTTAGGCTTCAAAGTGATATCGATTGGTGGCCTCAGAGAGGTCGACTTCTTTTCGGTGGATTCTTCTTCTGAGAAGTCCTTTGGCCTGGGAGTGGGTCAGACAGTCTCCTCTTCCTTCAAGTTAATTGATGCTGACGGTTCCGGGGGTGTGGATGCTTCCGAGCTGTACTCTGCCATAATATCTGTCCTTGGGGTCGATGAGACGAAAAACGGCATAGGAGTGAACAATATCCGTTTCAACGTGCAAAGGTTGGCTGAGAACCTCATTGAACTTTACGGAGATAGGGTGATGACTTCGTCTGAGTTTGATGTGCTGGTGAACGATCTTCGACAGATACGGACGGAGGATGAGGGGCGTTTGAGGGAGGTGAAACGTCTAGAGGAAAACCGAAGGAGGTGGGACAAGGAAGTCTTCTGCGACGGCGAAGACGATTCTATATTTGGTGCCTCCCGATGGCAGACATTCTTCAAACAACTCCGGAGGGTAATGACGAGTTGGAGTCGGAGTTGTAGGGTGATACGAATGAAGACTAATTACTACGTGAAAAACAAATTTCTCAAAGATGACATTTGTGGGGTTGGCCCCGATTACCAAAACGACCAAAATGATGGAGATGACGAAGATTTTGGCGACATTGGAGACAGAGGGATGGACAGAGGGATTGGATCCATTGAGTTATCGTCCTTCACTGTGGACTTCCGTCAGCTATTTTTGGGCAATGTTCCTCTGCTGAAACGATGGCGACCAGGGGGCAATTTGATAACCACCCCCCTGACAGTTTCGGTTGCAGGCTCATTCAACCGCGCCGACATACTGACCTCTCCTTTGTTGCAGTCTGGTCTCAAGCGACTGGTCGCTCGAGCGTTTAAGGTGCGAGTACGTTCAGTTCGTGATTTTCTCGACGGTGCTGTATGGTTCGGAAGGACATGGGAATTGAACGCGCCAGATGCTCCGAGCGTGGTAATACCGGAATTTGATGACATTGAATTCGATGACAATAATAATATTGTCTTGAGTGGCCGTTTCATCGCTCGCGACCGCCCGGAGAATCCCACCATTGAGAATGCGTTCAAGTTGAGAACAAAGATTGGTACTCGCAAGGATGGGCAAATAATAGGCCTCGAGAATCCAGAAATTGCCATTGTAGTCGAGTGCCCAAGTAAGTGGGCAAAGAATATCCAATATACTTGCAAAAAGCTCGGTATCAGGCCTCCCAGACCTCCTCCCCCTATAGTGATATTCGTTCCTCTAGGCGAGAAGAAGCGTATGAGAGACAAGAATGAGGGAGGCTTCGACCTCGGCGCTGACAACAATGTTTCCGACATATGGATTGATGACGGGGCCCTCCGATTCAAGGTCTCAACTGTCCTACGGCCGGGAAAATTTTTGGGAAATCACTATTTGGCCTTCTCCGTGCCGATCAAGAAGTTCATTATCACCCTCGAGCGCGTCAAGAGCGGGATTCGATCAGCCCGAAAAAACAAGAGGTCGCAGATAACATCACGGACGACCAAATTAGATTACATTAAGGAAGTGAATACGAAGGATCCGAGTACGAATAGGAATGCGACAAAGATGGCGGCGGATGGAAAGCTGCGCTTGTTTTACCGCGGTTACAAACAATCGTCAAAAAATATCATTGGTGAGAGCGATAGCCAGAAAACCCCCACCCAAAAAGACGACAAGATCAACGGCAACGATAAGGGGAACAACGTTTTGGGCAAGTCGATAGTTGAATGGCTGGGGAGAGTCTAGTCTAAATATTTTGTCGGCAACAAAAACTCATTTTATAGCATTCACATGGCATTCATCTCACTGAAGTTAAACTGTCTACAGTTTCCCCTAACCACTCCAAGTTGAACTCTGAACTGACCCGCTTAAGCGTCCGCAAATCGTCCATAAAATCCCCCCGATCGATGTCACAAACAAGAGGAGCGCTGCTGTCACTTTGCAACTTCAAGCTCGTGGTTATCAGCCCCCCCCTCTTCGAGCACCTCAAATCCTGTACTTGATACTGTGCGCTCCTCTTTAGAACATTGTCTACCAATACATACTCGATGGTATCCATGTCGTACCCGCTAGCGCACTCAGGACACTCCCAAACCAGCTTCCCATCGACCTCATGGCTGTTGGCTGTGCACAAATTGAGATCATGACTACTATAACAATTCGAGCAAAAGTTTGTGTTGAGTACGAAGCTATTGCACGGCTGCTGCCATTTAGTGTCCTCTGCGTATTCTTGGACTCCGATCTGGGTTAGCAGACTTTTCCTCAGAACGTAAACCTCACTTGCCACAAGGCCATCCAGGGCCATAACTTTCATCACGCTTTTGACGAACTCCAAGCTCGGGTTGACGCTGTACAGATAGCTCCCGAGAAGCTGGGGGAATTTGAATCGTTGTCCGTTTTCATCGACCAACCTGTCGATTTCGTCGACCTGCCTTGTTAGCAATTCCGCAACAGATTTTGCAATGAAAGATTTCTTCAACCATTCCACAAATTCCACCTCAACAGCGCCCATCTCGTCAGGGCCCTCGTCGCCAGCTCCTTCCTCAACATCATCCTCTTGGTCCTCAACTCCGTACCGATCGATCGTATTGGGAGTTACGGGTCTCACTGGCTCCAATCGCGACTCAGGTGACTCTTTGACGGGAGTCGAACACTTCTGCGGTGTCATCGTAGCTTCGGCAGTGTTCCGTTTCTCGATCTTCTTCCTCGCACTCCTCAGTAGAGCTTGTTTCTTTTCGAAGGGAACTTTGCTAAATTTGGCCATAGTTGTGTAAAAATGGTTGTAGCTAGTGTCCCCATCCTCGGCCAAATACGCAGCAATGTTCCATTCCCCCGTCCACTTCACTGCCTCGACATCCCCATCGACGCCGAACTCCATCGCCCCATAATTATTCTCATCCAAGAAGACCAGATCGCTGTAGAACTTGCTTGTGTCGACCATAAGTTTGGCGAATTCTTCCCTCATCTTGATGGTCTTGAGAACAAATGAGCCGTACTCGACGGCCGCCTTGAGGTCATTCTTGGTGGTTGAGATGATAACCTTTGTGAAATCTGCGTACACGACATTCGCACCAAGCCGCCGGAACTCGGAGATGAGCATCCCGAACATTTTCTCCATCATACTGTGCAACACTCTCTTCAGTGCAGGATCGTGCAACAGCGATTCCGGCGCGCAGACCAGCCTGTAGCAGTGGCCGAGGATGTCATTCGCAATAATGCGATTGTTTCCCATTCCTTGCGCCTCAATGTACCACGTTTTAACCATCGCCTTAAGCAGCAGCATAGCCTGGTATACAGCCGTCGCATCTCCTAGGCTCCTCTTTTTGTTATCTTTTTCAGCATCCCCGGCTCCGCCGCTCTCCTTATTGATGGTGTTGAAAAGGCCGCTATCCACGTCCAAAGTCAACAGCGCCGCAATCGCGAGATGGGAAATGCTCATCTCCACACATACAGTTCTGAAGACCCCGGGCTGGACTACCTTTGGCATCTCTTCCTCGTCAGCCCACATGTAACTATTATCGATAACACCGTAACCCAGGTCAGGTTTGCCGGCATTGCTCGCCCAGCTGAGGCACCGCTGTTTTCTCAGCTGTCGAGCAAAGAATGTATCGAAAATACTACAGCAACTATCGCTGCCGAGGTTTCCCAAGGGAATGTTAGCGTATCTACAATAGTGCACTCTCTCGGGATAGTCTATGACCAAATTCATCAAGAAACTGGTGAGGGCATTGTCCGCAGCCTTCTTTTCCCACTGGAAGGCGGGCAACGCGTGGTTCTCCAGTAAGTTCTGGAATGGAGCAACGGGGAAGCTGTTAATGCCACTCATTTTCTTGCAGAGCGTGGCCAACGGTTTACTGCAATCGGTCAGCACTACAGTCGGTCCTGCCTTCTTTTGGGAATACTCGCTGAGACTTCTGCTCGCGAGATCGAAGGCCTCCTGTTCAGTCCCGACGTAAACAACCTCAAAAACACACTCAGACTCAAGGTTGAGCTTTGCGTAGTCACCTGACCCCTCAGCGTCGCTCATTAAATCGGCGAACTTATTCTTGAGATATTTGGTTGAGACGTCGTTGTCCACGTTCTTCTTCAGGTTATTTTTGTGTAAAAACATTTGGACCTTCGACGATAAGTCGATACTCTGGGTTCCTTCGTCGTCCACGTCGCCTGTATTATTCAAGTAGAACAGCGCAACAACTCCCCTACCCGACTGCTTCGTGAGTTCGTCCTGCAGCGCTTTCAACCTCTTGCTGATCTTCTTTCCCCCTTTCTGCTGCTGCAAAAGTTTCTGCTGCTCCTTCTCCTGCTCCTGGCTGAGGGTACCGCCAGTCGACGACTGAAACAAATAAATTTGCTTGAGCTGAGCAGCTTGGGCAGAAAGGTATGGGTTCGAGGGCTTGCTTACTCGCTCGAGATCTCCGAGCGCGTACGCCTTACTGGCCTCAACCTCCTTCCTTCTGTACCTGCTCACTTGGCTGACGCACCCAAGCTGGGTCAGGACACTAAAAGAGAGCGGCATTTTGGTCTCATACACTCCCTCGATAACATCATTGTCGAAACTTCTTGGATCATTCAGGTTCTTCTGGAAGCGATGTTCGGGCATTGTGACCTCGTACAAGTTGGTAGCCTCTCGGGCGTGCGGCAAATCGCGTTTAACGTTTTTGTAACCCGCAGTCCTACCCTGGCTCCTGTTGCAGTCGATGTAAATCGTGCGGGGCACGGTGAAGCTGACTCGCTGGATCTTGTCATTGTTGATCATGACCCAAGCAAAGAACTCTCCAGGCGTGTCGAACGACTCCCTGATCTCGATCACGTGCCACTCGCCGTGCGTTAAGGTCTGCGCTGCGTCCTTCAAGTACCCTGCCACACCACCACCTAGTTTAACTTTCTTTCCTCCGTTAGCAAGCTCCGAGTTAAGGTCTCGTGCGAAGGAGCTTCGGGACCTGCGCTCTTCGCGCCGCTTCATTCGCCACTGTCGTTTGCGCTGATTCAGCCAGCTGTCGAAGCTGTCCTTGGTGACCTCTGAACTATTAAAGTCGAGGTTGACCTTCTTCTCCGGGGTGATAGTGGTAGCTGTGCTGCTCACAGTGCCACTCTTCACTTTTAGTTTCTTCCGCTTGGTTCGGCTGTGGACCACAGGGCGGTTAGGAGCTGCCTTGTTGCCCCCGAACAGAGTGTCTTCGATGTCGCCAAGCTCTGGCTCAGATGAGGAGCCTGCATCTCCCTCCAGGGCATCGCCTGCGTCGACATCGTCGTCGTCAGAATTAACTGCCATCTTGTTCGATATTGAGCCCGTGATGGATGATTTGCTGAACGTGGCCTTAACTCCGTCGTCCAGCTTCGTGAACATTGACGTGATGGACTTCTGCTTGAAAGAATCCTTGTTCCTCCTGACGACCTTGGTAAGCCACTCCGGGTGAACAACTCGAGGACACGGATTATCCACATTTTGTAAGGCCGCAGGGATGGTGATGATCTTCTGAATCGTCTTGGCGAGACGATCGCGGTAGTAGTCCCAGTCCAATATGCTGCGGATGTCGAATTCCACCATGCCGGCGTCCTTGAGCCAACGTCGCAGGTAAGTCTTCATGACGGCCGGCTCCGCACGGAATATGGCCACGGGAATCGCGCGATCCGTCACGGGTGCGCCGTAGGGCCGCTCCGCGATGATAAATTTGCAGTTGAGCCCTTTGTCCTGAATCATTTCTTTGCCAAGGAATTCTCCCAGCCTCCGGGCTGTTGTCAGCGACGTCCCCTTCTGATCCCCGTAGTCCTCCAGCGTGCGGGACATGCTCCGGTTCTCGCTAATAAGCTCAAACAACTCGTCCGTGTCTAATGATTCTCCCTGCGTGTCAATGACATCAAGCCAGTGGTTGGCAATCTGGGCCACCGAGTCATAGCAAGTCTCCAAGCTGTCACCGTCCAAAAAGTGCTTAAAAATCTCGCCCTGAAACGCCTTGATGAGCTCGAGCTCCCCCCTCCTCTTCAACTCGAATCCCTTCAGCTCACTCAAGCCGCCTTTCATGTCGAAAACGGCGTATCGCTTCTTCAAGAGCTTTCCCTCCTCAGTAGACGCCGGCAGAATCATGGCCTTGTAGGGACCATCAACCTCGAAGTAAATACTGCACTCGCTGCGCGTGGTGTAGGCCCGTGACTTCTTGCTTTTCAGAGATTGGTACTGGTGGTTGCTGTAATTCTCCGCCACATCACTATTCAACATGCAGCAAGGGTACTCGAGCTTAAGCTTCTTGCCGTTCTTGGCAATGAAGGTAAATTTATCGGGAAAAGACTTTGGCAAAATGCACCAAATTCCATCCGTGTCGAGCTCCAACGGGCGGCCGATCTGTTCCACGAGCTCGCGCGCCTGGGTGATCAGGTTCGCTCCCGTCAGCGTAACAATCCCGGCCATTTCCATGGACCGCCAGCGAGCACCCTTACGCATTACGTAGCCGTAGAAAGAGTTCAGAATGCACTTATGGGCCACCTGTAGACTGTCGTTGACGAGTGCCTTATTCGCTGCCATTTTGTAAGCGGCAATATCGCCGCTTACGTCCGCTTGCGCCTTCTTTATGTTCCACTCTTTCGTCGCTTTCTTGAGCTTGTAGCGGGTATCGCGGAAGTTTCGCACGGTCTCAATGTAAAAGTCGTTCTCGCGCATGCAGACGGTGTCCTTCCGGATTTCCTCCTTGGTAACCTTGGTCTTCTTGTATACCTTGTGACTGTACTGTTTCAATCGGGAGGCAACAATCTTGGCTTGCTCATGCTTGTCATGCTCGTGGAAGGGCCTCCCATCAACAACCTCGTACTGAAGCTGGCTCAGTGCACGGTCGTACTCCGTCTTCGATGCAGGGTTGTAGTCCCCCCTCCAGATCCACTCCATTTGGCGCTTGCATTTGTTCTCCTCCTGGTTGAAGTCGCACGCGGCACAGGTGGCCTCATCGACTATGGCACCTGGCTGGAGGCGGTTCGTCAGAATGATGTTTGGGTACATAGCCCCGACATCTAAGTGATAGATATAGGGCTCCTCCTCTCTCACAGGTTTGTCTCTTAGGAGCTCCAGGGCCTCGACGATCTCGCATCGAACTTCGTCGTAGTTGACAATTTCAGTCTTATCGTAAGCGTTGTCTCCGTCGCCCTCGACCTCGATGAAGAAGGAGAGGTCCCTGTCGATGTTGTCGATGAGCTTTTGAAGGGCACTCGGGACCAGGTTGAATTTGTTCTTGATGTCGTCTCGGTAGACGCCCGTTTCGAGGCACTCCACGTGGCCTCCGATGTAGGTCTCAGCCTCCACCAAATGGCCGTTGTGGAACTTGGTCAAGGGGTCAACGTGCTTGTTAGGGCAGATGATGTTTCCCTTGAAAGCCTCCACTTGAAGAAGAGACTCGCACAGCGTGCCGCTGCCCTTCCTCAACACATCCTCTGGGTTCATGGGGATCAAAGTGCACAGAGAAAAGATGAACAGGTGAACGTACTGGTCGTACAGATAGTACGTGGCCACGGCGTCACTGACAGAGTACGACGCCATGTGGACGGGCCGCTCCCGGGCGAACCGGACCATGTCCTCGGGGTCGATCTCCACGGGATCGTACTTCAACTTCGCCTTGGTGACCGCCTTGAGGCCCTGGGATCCTTGGGGCAGGTAGCTGTCGCGGCGGACCCAGCTAAATGCGTCCATGTGAACGCAGCACCTCCCTCGATATTCCTCCCCATTGCTTCCCCCTTGTTTTTCCACTCCGAGCTCCTTGGCCATGGACAGCCCCATCTTCTCAGCCCTGGTCTCCAGGAAGGGCCAGTCGAAGAAGTCTCCATTGTAGGTGACGATTACTTGGGGCCGGAGCTCCTGCACGTGTGAGAAGTAGCGGCGGATCAGATCCTCCTCTGATTTCTCGTTGAAAATTTTGAAAGGCCCCGGGAAGGCCGGCTTGGGGTTGTACTCGAAGTCCTCGATGTCCTCACTGACAATGTCGCGGCTGATGATTAGGTATCCCTGGCCGTCGATCATGTAGGAAATCATGTAAATCTCGTCGTTCTCGGCGTTGGGGAACTTGAGGGCGGCCTTAGTACACTCGATGTCGAAGGCCAGGACCTTGGGCTTGGCCACATCGTCCGTGGAGGAGAGAGTCAGGGAAACGTTCTTGTTCTCGATCTCAAGAACCTCGTAGAACTTTCCGGCCCTGATGTCCATGTCGATGCATGTCCTGACGAGGAAGGGTACATCGTACTCTCTGATGTCGCAGAGGAGGTCCATTACGTTGTTGTTGTTGTTGCTGCTGTTGTTGTTGATGTTACTATTGCCTTCACTGGATCCCGATCCGTTCGATCCTTTCTCCATCTGTCGCCGGATTACGGGGAGGAGTTCCCGACGGACCTCCATCAGCTCGCTCACGTTCAGGAACGACAGCTTCATGTAAGTGCGCTTCTTACCGCTGAGGTGGTTTGACATATCGAGGTCCTCCTTTTTACACTCGTCCACCTGGATGTTCTGGGACTGGAATCGGCGAAGGAGGAAGGTCTTGGCGTCGGGAATGTACGAGTCGTCGGACAGAGCCACGTAGAAGTACGGTCTGTAGTATATTGTGGATTTGAAAGTCTCCCTGGTTTGAGTGAAGAAGTAGAGATCCAAGCCGGATTGGCTGTTTCCGTCAGTTGTAGGGGTGGTCTATGTTTGTGTTTGCGTTTGTGTTTTTGCAGTGATGGTTTAGTTATTTGAGTTATTGTTATTGGTGTGGTTAGTCTTTGCTTTGTGAAATGCAAATACAGATACAAATACAAATACAAATACAAATACAAATACAAATACAAATACAAATACAAATACAAATACAAATACAAATACAAATACAAATACAATACAGACACAAAAACAGACGCAATGACATCCTCGTGAAGTCAGCCTTCCGTGACGCCTTTCGCAAATCCTTCACAAATCCTTCACAAATCCTTCACAAATCCTCACAACCCCACTGCGCCCACTCACCGTCTGAACCATGTTAAATAGCCAACCCTCCCTTGTCTGAGGGCCTAAACTCGCATTGATCTCCTTTCCGCCGAATCTCTCGTAACCGAAACGCGAGTCGAGCGCTTCGCCCGCCCGGCGCCGCGACTCGCGCTGTTGAGCGAGCCAGTCGTCCTTGTCGGATTGCGAGAAGGTGGAGGTGTTTTCACTAGAGTATCCACGGTTGCTGGACCGGGCAGCTCCCATCTGTCGTTGGTACGCTGACTGGCTGTTACCCTTTCTCATAGCTTGTCCAAAGACGGCGCCATTGCTGCTGTTGTTGTTTCCCGGTTTGTAACGGCTCATACTGTCAAAAAACTTGGCTGCTAAGTTTTGGCGCTTTCTTCGTGAGGTTTGTCGGTTTCAAGGTTTTCTGGATAGTTTTCGGCAGTAAAAAGGTCAGCCGAAGGTAATTGTTGAAGCTAAGCGCCTAGAATCACTGTTTTAAATTGGTTTAAGTTTGCGTGTTGTACTAGACTAACAAACGATCCATCATGTGGGAGCACAAAAATTGCCCCCTCCGACCAACGACACCAAATACAACGCCTTCCTATTAATTCGTGTTTCGCAACCCAAGTGAATTCCCTTCTGCTGCAGAGAGGTAGGATGATATTTGACAGACCCGGAGGGTACCACCCCAGTAAACTCATATTTCGTTTTGAGTCCCCTCTTCATTTTGAGTAAGCCCTCCCCCCACCACACTAACCCTATCCCCTCGCAGGTCGAAAAGAATGAGCAACGATGATGGTCAGCTGGAAGACCGTAAAGATTTCTCGGCTGATGTAGAGAAGGCACTCCCCGAGAGCACGGCGCTTGCAAAATCGGATTTGTCTTCGGCCGTGGATTTGCTTATGGCGCTTGAAAAGAAATGCAGGGTGGGAAACGATATTGCGAGCCTCAAGAAGGTGTGTGAGCACGCAGTAAAGGTGTGCGCTGAGGTTGGTGACTGGGATAAGATGGTGCATACGCTCAACTTTGTGGCTAAAAGGAGGAGTCAGAAGAATGGTGCTATTGGGGAGGCTGTGAAGGAGGGGATGGCTTGGATCGAAAAGTGCCCGGAATCAAATGACAAGAAGAAGGTGAGTTCCGTTATCCTGATTTTAGCAACTTTTCGCTTCTATTCTCTGGCTCCCTCCCGCTTTGCTTTTCTTTTCCCCTTCAGGCAGAAAGAAAATGCTCACACGCATTTTTCTTGCTCCCTTGACTCAGAAATTGGTGGTGTGTCTCCGCGAAATTACAGACGGTCGAATTTTTGTGGAGGCGGAAAGAGCTCGGCTGACGAAGCAACTAGCAGACATGCTGGAGGGGGAGGGTAATATTGTTGAGGCAGCAGATGTGATTCAGGAGGTTCATGTGGAGACGTTTGGATCTCTCTCAAAGCTTGAAAAGGTGGAATTCATATTGGAGCAGGTGAGTTGAGTGGTTTCCGGTGGTGTCCCGGGGGGGGTTCCCTGAAAGATATCATGTTTGTGTCACACTTGTCGATTTGATGTTTCACGTACCCGTCGATTTGTCGATTTGATGTGTCGCGTACTCGTCCATTTGATTTCTCACTCCCTCTTGTCTTAATCCACCAATTGAACCACAACGTATCTCGGCGAAGGTCCGGCTTGTTCTTGCCAAGAAGGATTGGATTCGCGCATACATTGTGAGCCAGAAGATTAGCAAGAAGGTGCTGGAGGAGGCCAAATTTGCACAACTGAAGATTCGATACCACCGCCTCATGCTCGAGTATTACCGGCACGAAAAGAATTGCTTCGAGCTCGCTAAGGCGTACCACCAGATTTACAAGACTCAGAAGGGCTCTGAGGAGAACACCACTGTTGAGGTTTGGGGGGAATCGTTGAAGAGTTTTGTGTATTTCCTTATTTTGAGCAAACACAGCAATGAGCAGCAGGATTTGCTCCACCGCTCGCTAACCACTGAGAAGGAGAGTCTCCTGCAGATCCCGGAATTCCACGCCTGTCTGAATCTCTTCACCACCAACGAGATAATTCCCTTTCCTTTTTTGAACCAGGGGACGCTCGAGGACCTGCCCGCTCGCACAGAGAATGGTGAGGAGTTGGCGGCGCATTTTGCTACAACCTTGCACCAGCGTGTCGTGCAGTACAACATCCGGGTGGCGGCCAGCTGTTACACGAGGGTCACAGGAACTCGTCTTGCTCAGCTGCTGAGTTTGGAGGGCGGGGTGCTAGAGCGGGAGCTCAGCGCCATGGTCAGCGATGGGGATCTCTACGCGAGGATCAACCGGCCCAGTGATATTGTCTGTTTTGAGAAATCCAAGAGTCACGAGGAGCGACTTTCGGAAGTGGGAAGTGATCTGGATAAATTGCTCAGTCTCTGCAACGATACTACTCATCTCATCGCCAAGGAGATGGCCAGGTGAAGGAATAAGCGATGCCGTCAATAAAATGCCTGAACTGTAGTGTGTTTTTGCCATGACAAATTCTCTCCTTTTGCAACTTGCTTATTGAACAAATGTATCCCACCTAATGAGAGTAGAAGGAAAAAGGAAAAACTTTTCTCGCTCCTTGCGAACAGATCAAAACTTTGAAAAAAATTGAAATTTCGTTTACTTAAATACATTTTTGATATACAATTTTCTTTAATATATATTATTTATATATTTATTATGACTTTTTTGAATTCAATAGTTTTCAATAAATTAACGAATTTTATTATTTTTTGATAGTAATAATAAAGTTTTTGAATATATAAATTTTAATATATTAAATAAAATTATTTAAATTTTTTTATCTATTCTATATAATTATCTTAATAAACAATATCATAAAAGAAAATTTGCATTCAAAAATGTATTTAAGTAAACGAAATTTCAATTTTTTCACTTAGTCGAAACCACTAGCGAAACCACTAGTCGTTTATTTATTTTTTATTATCTAACAGTTGTTTTTTTGTTAAAGTAAAGTTATTTAGTCGTTCGTATCGTGTTGTAGTGGTAACGTGGCCCGTAACCTAGTCTGTTGCCGTGGCGGTGAGTGTAAAATAAATAAAACTCCTCCTGGATGGCATCTGAAAAAGATACCAAAAACGAACACACCTGTTAGGTAGTTTTCCCTAAAGCTTGTTGCTTTAATAAACATTTATTTACACGACAAGGTTTCTTCAATCCCTCAATCCCTCCGTTCACAAATTGTTCCCATCACTCGTTTGTTTGCGAGTTCAGATATTTACAGGCTCTCCCTTGGCGACAATGGCACCTCCAGGGGCGGCATCATAGTCGGGTTTGTTTGAAACGGCGGCAAACTCGATATCCGTGGTGGTCCCTCCGGAAACGTGGGCGCCTACGTAGGCTGGAGGTCCTACATAACAGAGCAAGACGGGCAACAAAGTGAGACCGTTCAAGACGCCGAAGATGACAGTGAGGAAGAACTGGATGAACATGGCGCGGAAGACGTAGCTTTTGCTGACGCTCAAGACGACAACAGCCAGGAAAGTGGATATGGCTCCGTTCAGGACGGGACTGCCAATATCCGTTAAAGCTTCGATGACCCTCTCGGTCCTGTTGTCTCCCCCTTTGAGCATGAAGCAGTGTCCGATATGGGCACTGTAGTCGACGGCAAGTCCCACGGCCAATGTCAAGTAGATGACGCTGACGTTGTCGATGAAGAGTCCGGCAACGTGCATGGCACCGAGAATCTCTGCGATAGCGACTGCTACGGAGATCAGTACCAGCGTAGCAGTGACTGGGTGGGCTATCAAGATGAGAGTGATAATAAAGACCGCTACCATGCACAAGGCTACGTTGACCACCATCTCGTGCTCGATGATGACATACGTCTCCCAGGTGGTGAATTGATATGTGTAGGCGTAGGCAGGGAAGTCCCAGGTGGCAATCTCCTCGCGGATCTGCTGCATTGCCTCAACTTCCTGGGCGGCAATGTTGTTGATTCTTCCGTCGAAAACGGCACCCATCTTGGTGGTCAGGATATTCGTGGTTGATCCTTCCTCGAAAACGATACTGTCGCTGAACCTTCCCCCAGCTCCGCTCAACCAAAGTTGTAGGTTCGAATAAAACTCGGCCTCATCAGTCGACAGACCATTGGCATCGAGCTGCACTCCAACGCATCCACCGTAACAATTGGCAGCCAGGAAACCGGAATACTCGTCAAACCAGCTCTCAAAGTTGGGTCCCTTGGTGTCTTGCAGATGGGCCTTCCCCTCGAGCCTCGTGGACACGTCTTTGAGGCTTGCCTGCTTACTGAAGTAGTTGAAATTCTCTGTGACGATGCTAACCTTTGTTCCATCACCCGAAAAATACTTCTCGTTGATATCGAAGGTGTCAAGAATGTAACTTCCATCCGGAATGAAGGATTTTTGATTCGATTTGACTTCCATTTGGGAGGCTCCCAACAACCGAAGACCAACAACCCGAGATTAATCAACAGCAAGACTGGGCGAACTGTCTTGTTAGTAACGAAGGGGCCGAACGACTCCTTCATGAACTTGCTAACGGTCCCCTGTTTGTTATCCTCGGCCGTGAGGGGAGCGGGTTTGCGGCCCAGGCAGCAGCTGCAGCAGTCTAAAAAGTCACGGCGTCCCTCTTTCTGCCTTCTCGCATCGTACACAACCCCCGCTCCGAACAGAGTGCATTGGAAGATGAAGAGAAAGAGGATTCCCGTGGAGGCATAAAAACAGAAGCTGCTCAAGGCAGGCAGAGATGTAGTCGTCGAAATGCCGAAGGCAACAAAGTCAGTCATGGAGGTGACAGTGATGCTTACACCAGCATGGGACATGGCTTGCCTCATCCTAACTTTGATGTCGTCGTCCAAGTTAGTCTGAACGAAGGCATTCATGATGACAAAGGAGTCATCGACACCGAGACCAAGCATTACGAATGGAAGGACGGAATGCAGATTGGTGTACGGCTGGCCACACCAGCTGCTGAGCCCCATGCTGGCTCCGATGGCCAAGCCAATGGCCAGGCAGCTGACCATGCTCAAGGTGATCCGGCTCTTCACTCCACCGCAGCAGCTGCCCAAGTTGATGCTCAAGTATAAAATGATGATGAGAAAGCTAACGTTCATGAAGACTACGTCTCCCTTGATGGCACCACCAAACTCATCGCCGAAGCTCCTTCCAGCCATTCTGAAGCACTTATGCTTCGTCTCGTCGCACTCCATCATCAAGTCAAGGAACTCCTTCTCCCAGGCTTGGGCATGCAAGTCCTCCATCTTGCCTTTAACTTCCACCTGGCGGTTCTCTAGGAAGTAGGTAATCTTCGCAGCTTCTGCCGTGTACGCTCCCGCTACGCTAGAGTCCAAGCCACCAAGCATGAGGTCTAACTTGTCCAAATCATAGTCACCAATGGTTTCCTGAACATCAGCGTCAGATAACAGAGTCGTCATGTTGTACTCCCAGAGCGACAAAATACTGCTGATAAAGCAAGGGTGCCCGTCAATCGGCATAAGGTAGCAGAGCGAGTTCAACGTATCAACTGTTCCTTCCTCAAACTCGGACGTGAGAGCCTCAACGTCGTCATGCAGAGCCATCAAGTTAACCAAGTTCTCCTTCGTCAACATGTTGGTTCCTGCGTCAGTGCCCGGTTCAATGACAACATACTCTACCCAGAATGGATTATCGTAGTGAGAGGAGAACTTCTGCCCGTCAAGTACAGCATCTGTGTCCTGGGGGCTCCAGAGCTTCTCTTGACGATTTTCACTGAAGAACTTGCTGAATCCACTGCAGGCAGCGAAACACAGAAAAAAGGAGATTAGGACCCACGTAAAAGGACGCGTAGCGAGAGACTCTCCCAAGTCACCGAAAAATCCTGTTAGGTGAAGGCGGTATCGTCGATTAGAATATGTTAGAATGTTAGTGAGAAATGACGTAGTTACTGAGTCATGGAAGTAAATGCCCTTACAGAACGACTGCATCATTTACCTGATAGGATCTCGTCAACGGAATCTGACAAACTTTCAAGAAAAGATCGGGCAGCAATCTTTGCTTTCTCATCCTTAACTGTAGGTGTCATTCTGAGAGGCAAGCAGAGTCAGCAACAAGGGATTCTAAATCAAGGCCGAGACAAATTAAGAAGATTAAAAAGCGTTTAAATTTCCCTTTTATCGTACGAGAGAGCGCAAAAGAAGAAAAATACCGTAAATTGGTAAATGTAGGGTGGTATTCATGTACCAAAGTTGGTTTGTCTGGGGTCCGACTGGACCATCGCCGTCGCTGTCATCAGCCGACAGTCGACATTATCTTCGGACAACCCGAAAAATCAAAATCACATGCTTCATAAAAGCAAAGATTTGACTATCTAACACCCCCTCTCCTCCAGCCGAAAAATTAAACATGACAACGCACAGAAATAGCAGCATGCAGAATGCGGCCCTTGCTTTAGGCGTCCGCGCCTCACGGCTGTGCAACTTCAGCGATTGTTTGTTTTCCATTATTGCAACAATAACTGCCGTTCCCTTGGCAGCAAACGTAGCAGAAAAGCGCCGGACGAATGTAACGGACGAACAAGATGTGGACGAACAGCTACAAAATGCGATCTTCCCGATATTTTATTGCTTTGTGACATTCAATATCATCTCACGTTCTCAGCTTTGGCATTGCGTTATGTTTGACAAGGTTGAAAAGTGTTCAATACTGGTGATCTTTGCAAACACACTGTTCCTAATGTTCGTATCTTTCATTCCGATGGGATACACTTTATTATCCGAGGCTTCCATACCCAGCACTGACGACACAATATCAGGAGCAACTAAAACACAGACAATGGACACTATGGACTTCCAAGGTCCCAGCATTTTCTTCATAAGTTTGATGGCTTGCGTTCGCTTCTCTGGGGCTTTTCTCGTGTACTTGTTACCACTTAGAGAAGACCCCTTCCAACTCTTAAAACGTAGGCGTTCTCTGGCCAAGCAGCTGGTGGGTGGTCTCTGCTTTGCCTTGCTCAGTCCAATCCCCATCTGGATAATGAGAGAAGAGAACGTATATTGGGGTCTTCCGGGCTTCTGGATAGTCTGCTTTGTTTCGCTCTCTTTCAGTGACAAGGTGGGAGTGCTCATAGTGAAGGAAATGTATGGCTACTCTGACGAGGAGGTCCACAGCGTTGGTGTCAATTCATCTCGTCGTTATAGCACTAGCCGGGTCGATGCCTTCACGGACGGGTGCCTGGCGATCAGCGCCACCTTAATAATTCTCGACATATCGTCTTGTAGTGTGATTCCAGATATCAATGAACCCAACTACAGCAGCAACAGCACGGTTGTAAATGACTGCAAGGACATGAACGATTACTTCTACAATCGCCGGAGTCAGCTCTCCGCATACGTTGTTTCCTTCATCTTAATCTGCAGCTTGCTATGGTGCAGGCACGCGACGGTTTGGAAACATCTCGTCCAGAGCGGCCCCCTCTTACATTTCATCAACACGCAGTGCTGTTGTGTCATTGCGCTGCTGCCCTATTCTATCGAGCTGATGATGTCCTACGACGAGCTACCTGATCAGCGTCGACAAGCAGTGATCTTTTGGTTGTGCAATGTGCTGTTGATTTCCATCTGTATTTTGTCAATGGGATTTGCCGCTTTTCACAAATCCAATACTCTTCAGCGAGATGAGACGCAGCTAATCACAAAGCAGGCGACCAAGAGATGGGCTTTTGTATCAGGATTGATGCTTCCATTTTGGACTTCAATGGGTATAGTATGGTGCATTTTTGATAAACAGAATTCGGAGCGTGCTTGGAAGATGAGTTTGGGATTTCAAATAATCTGCCACCCCCTTTGCCAAATTATCGTGTTCTGTGTTTATAAGAGTCAATATGCGAAGGAGGAGGATAATTTTATGGATTGTCAAGGGAGCAGCAATGTGAGCGAGTTTCATGAGCCGTTGCTGAGCGAAGGTAGCGAAACCACTCGCATCATCGGCCAAATCGAGAAGGACATTCTGGATAGGATTGAACAAGGAGCCCCCCCACAAATTCCAGAAAGCAAGAAAAACGCCTTGAAAAAAAGGCGCAGATCTATGTTTGATGTCAACGCCCATTATGCTAAGGGCAAAAATGGTAGTAACAGCGTCGTTGAAAACAATGCTGGTAGATACTCTGCTCCAAACTTGGCGGTGCCCCCTCCTGAAGTTTTCCAAATCCTGACGAAGCAGCGCATGGATCTGCAGATGCAACAAACTGAGGAGGATAAAGATCCGATCCAAACTGTCCCTATTGCGACTGTTGTCGCGGATAACAGTAGCAGAAAAAGCGGCAGAAACAGTGCGAACCCTAACAAGAATACAAACGATGAAACCACCACTATATCTATCCCCAACAATAACAACGCGAACAACAACAACAACGAGGACGACAACAACAATGAAGACAACAATGACAACAGCCAACGCCCTAACCCTTCTCCAAATTCGAGAATAAAGCTCAGGCGCCAATCAATAAATGCTCTCCAGGAATGGCGAGAATCGCGACGGACTAGTACCGCTGAGGCGGCAGCCTCAACACAATCCACACAAAACCTGACGGCGACCCTGGCGCCAAAAATGGCCTCCTCATCACAAACAAATAAAATATAATGAGTAATGATAAAAGGCGCGGAAGAAAAGTAGAAAGCTTGCAAGTAAAACTGCCTTCTCAAACACAAAACATTCAGTACATTCTATACTTTGTTTGCGGTCCTCTATAATTGGGTCTGAGGTTAGGTACCTCGGTGTGTTTTGGCAATCCCCAGCTGTCGATATTCATAAAGTCGTCAGGAGTGAACTCCTGCTCTTTATAAGCTTCTGTAAGCCTCTCCTTTTTCCACTGGTCCGTAACACCGCGCCAAGCCAAAAAAATGCTTTTCTGCAGGCCCAGAAAGTGACCCGCGAGGAGCCTTTTTACTTTAATGGATCTCCCCGTCCACACAAACCACTCCACGAATGTCGTTCTCAAAAGACCGACAAAGTGCTTCCCGACGAGGTTCTTAATTTTTCTACTTGTTTCAGCATAATTCTTCCATCGCATAAACTTATCCATCTTGGCTCCCACAAGATGCTTCGCCATTTTCAGCCTCACGTATCTAGTCCTCTTAACGTACTCCTTAAGTGCAATGAAATTTTTCGCTTCAAATTTTTGCATGTGGTTCCCGAATAGCTTTTTGATCTTCTTGTTCTTAATGACATACTCCTTCCAAGCAGAGAAGGATTTTGTCATCGATGATGCCATGTGCTTGTTGATGAAAGCCCTGACACGCTTGAATTTAAAGGTGCAATCGGCCCAAGCAATAAAAACTCTCCGTTGTGAGCCGACCATTCGCTCCATAAGAAATCTTTTCGCGCGTATATTTTTCTTCGTGATTTCCATTAGGGCTATGAAATGAGACCGCTTGGCGCCCATAGCGTGTTTCAGGAACATCTGACCAGCAAGGGCAATGCGTGATTGTCGCTCTTTGTCAGCAGCATTCAGAGCCTTGATCCGCAGCATCTCATAGTATTCATTCAAGGGTATAAAGGCGCGTTTTTCCTGCACCTCTCGGAACCACTGGCACTTGTCAAAGTAACTTGTATTTGTCGCGACCTTTTGCGCACGGGCCAAGCGATCTCTTTCAGCGTCTTCCTCTGTAAAATTAAAAAATATGCTTCCTTTTGGAGTCCCCTCGGTATAGTAGGGGTTGGGGACGAACCCCATGTCTTCATAGTCAAAATTTGGAGTTGATTTTGGCCACTGGGTGGTTGATATAGTTTTCCAGTCACTATCATCCGGTTGTCCAAAAGGTCGGTCAAACAAATGGGGCGGATTTGTTGTACATGGCCTCAAGAGCTTGTCGTAATCGATTCTTCCGGG
>Ga0115554_1001054_pt1 | contig 19465 bp, 14 predicted proteins | sample COGITO_mtgs_1104_3_FD_87283 | JGI IMG/M metagenome (GOLD analysis project Ga0115554, IMG submission 87283) | Pelagic marine microbial communities from North Sea - COGITO_mtgs_110404 | ecosystem: Environmental > Aquatic > Marine > Epipelagic | place: Germany:Helgoland, sampling site Kabeltonne... | reverse complement strand
TTGGGGTGGGTTTTGGGTGGGTTTGGTATTGTTTGCCCCCTCCTGTTCCCCTTCGGGGTATTTTCCTCCCCCCCTCCCCCCCCCCCTCCCCTTTCTCTTCGCTTCTGGCCCATACCCGGTCAAAGCGCGGACAATCTTTCCCCTGCTACACCCTATACAGTCACCTGTGAGGTAGGATGAGAATGACATCGGAGGGACGAGGAGACCGAGGGGTGATTGCGCGAAGATAAGGGATTTTAGTGGATTTGGGACTATCGTAGCGGGAGAAGAACCATAGTCACAATAGGTATTGTTATCGATATCGACGTGGGGATTTTGGAGCCGAGGCGAGGACATATTTGTCGTTCCTGTGAGGTCAACAGGACCGACGAAAATTGGAGTGTTTCCCTCTGTCGTCGTCGCTGGCGTTTCCCTCGCTGCTTTCTCCGTCGCGGCTGACTCCCCCCTTGTCGTCGTAGGAGAAGAAGCAGAACCCGAATCCAAGGGAGACGGCTTCTGAGGAAGACATATGCATTCTCTGTGACAGAGGAAATAATACATATCCATTGGATACTACACTCGCAAATGGACGAAGGGATAAAATACGACCAGAATGCACGCGCAAGCGCACGAAGTAAAAATTATTACGAAAAGAGCGTACGCCACACGGATGAAGGATTTATATTCATTGTGGAGGAATTGGAGGGTGAGTGAGGGAGGGTTAGTAAAGAAACAGTTTTTTACAAGTGTGAACCTCTCCCCAACTCACCTTATTGTGGGGATGTAACCCCCATAGGACCCCACTACTTGTTTCGTCACCACTCACATCTCCCTCCTTTGCCCTATCTTCCTTATTATCATCCTCCTGACTGTTCTGACTTGAACTATAACCGTCAGGCACATCATTGTTCAACACTTCATATATCTTCACTCCTCGCTCTTCCGCCATGATGCCAACGTGTCTCCGCACCCACTTCTTCGCGTTATCACCGAGAGCGGAGTTCATGACGGGGATTAATATCACCCACATGAACCCGGGCCAGTAGAAACAACATCCTGACAAAAGTAACCAGAGGCTCTGAGGGAAGATATAATGAAAGAATAGCACAAAAAAACGATGCGGAACCGCTCTGTACGCGATCTTTACCATTCTAGGGAGAGTTTTTATTTGCGGATTGCAAAGATTGTCACTTTAGTAACAAGATTTTTACTATCAGTCGCCACCTCAACTTGTAAATTATATATAATTCTACTTTCAGTAGAATTTAAGTGGAAAAATGATCTTAATTACATTATCTCTCTCTCTTTTGAGTATCTATGCGCGTCCGGATACATTAAATATTGCAGGATGCGACCCTGGGGATGATCTAAGCTGTAAGTTCACCTGGAAAAACTAATATCAGTATATATGATCATTTTCCAAGGCCCTATCGGCCTTGGACTTTTTTAATTTGAGGACAAACGGGTAATATACCTTCATAGATACCCATTAGGGATTTTTTTTTAAAAGAAGGAGTATAACGAAGGAGCTGAATGCTCTAAAAAAATGTTGGAGAGGCAGATTGAAGTATCATCATCTCAGAATTGCAGATTGAATACAATATATCTCACACATCATCTCATACACACATACAGGTCCAGCAAAGCACTACTGCTATAAAGACTTCGAAAAAGTCCCTGTCCTCTACAATGACACCCAAAAGTTGTCCCCCGGGACCGGCCGTTGTCGCTGCTACCGTTTTTACAACCTTGTGGACCCTCCCATATTATCCTTCCCGAACGGAGCTGTCCCGAAGTGTCTTATTGATTCGGATTCGGGGAGTTATGGGATCAGCCTTGCGGTACTCACCATAGGGGCTGCAATTACTATGGTCAGTATCCTCAGTGCTATCTGGACAGTGCTCAGGCTAAAACAGTTTAAAGCATTGGGATGGGGACCGAGGTGAGTTATTTTTTTTGACGATACATTAACACCAAGTGCGCACTAAAGTTACCAATCCGCAAATATATTTTTTTCTCACCCTTCACCCCCCCCCTCCCCCTTACCAATCAGAGACCGGGTGCTCATCTACATGACGTTGTCAGCGCCGAGTCACTTGGGAAACTTTGTGGTTTACTACCTGAATTTCTTCGACATTGACGATGGGTGGACGGCCCACGACGGCGTCAGGCCAGCTTGCTTTGCGTTGACGACCCTCTTTCTCCTGCTCTCCATCCTCGAGGTTGCCGTCATGTGGCTCGACCTTGTCAAAAAGAGCACCAGCTTGAGGAAGGACACAAGGTTAGACACCATTTGAGATGCAAACACAATTTATTTCGCGTTGTTAACATTCTGAGCGCTTAACCTGACTTTACTTCAAAAAATACGCGAGATAGATAATTTTTTAACACCCCCGACCTCTGACCTTACCAAACCCTAACTTCGCAGCTGGCTGGAAATGGCACGCAAAGTCGCCCGAGGTTGGTCGATCCTCATCTCCATGTGGGTTATCACCTTCGGTCTGGTGCTGAACAAGTTTGCCTTAATGGCGGCGGGTGTCGGGCTGTCAATCTTTCTCCTCTCTATCATGGTATTCTTCGTCGGGAAGAAGCTTGTCTTCATCCTCTGCCCAGAGTACTCGGATAGGGTAGAGGCTGAAAAGAATGGGAACTATGAGATCGCCTTCGCGATCAACTTATCAAGGCAGAGGATCAGTTTCCTCTCATTTCTCACCTGCACCTTCCTCGGAGGATACACCGTGACAGTCAAGTCAATAGCTTCAGGCAACCTACCCTTTCTCTTCACGATGGCGTGGGTCGGCCTTACCATCCCCTTAGTACAGCTTTCTCTCCTCGCCTATGTCCGATTCGGGGCCCGTAAGGTACTCGCTGGGAGAAAAATGTCTTCCAACGTTGGGAGGAGCAACAGCACAGCGAGCCTCGTAGTCCAGAGCAGCGTGGGAATACATATGATCTTAAAATGTGTGAGCTTCATCGGTAGGATCGGAAACATTCAGGTTAAGAGGAAGCTTATCGAGAAGGCGAGAAGAAGTAGCAGGAGAAAAAATGTCGTTCCATTGGCTGAGGATATTGTGGAGCTCCAAAAAAACCGAAAGCTTCCCAATAAAGACGGCCCGACGCAGAAAATTTCAACTAATTTGGATGCAGGATACAAGGGAGCACAGTCGACGTGGGGCTCCAAAACTGAAAGTTTCACTTCCGTCGAGACCGCGTCAGTTGACAGCAGCCCGAATTGAAGCAGTGAGCATACTGTGAAAATATTCGCCGACGCGAGTATACTATTACTTCCCACTCTATCACTTTGTAGGAGAGGTCAGGGAAATATATACAAGCTTACAGGCAGAGTGTAAAATTAAGTTCAGATAGGGAATAAACATAAAATGAAATGATTAGCTTTGGTGTACAGTTCTTGTGCGATCGCTTAAGTCCTGTGTGATTGTGTGTGTGTGTGTGTGTGTGTGTGTGTGTGTGTGAATTCACCAACATCAACATTGTCAATCAACATAGTCAAACAACATTGTCAACAACATTGGCTATTTTCTCTAAATAATTAAATACCAGCATTTTTAAACTAGTTTCTCAATAATTTGTCGTCCCCGAAGCTACATTATGTTATGTCCACATTACAACAGCACGACGACCTGTGCACCAGAAAATAGACGATCACGCTTATAAAAACCTCACTCATTCACTGGCTTTCTGCTGTCAGTGTCATTGTAAAAACCGAATTCCACCTGTCTTTTTCCAGCTGAAGCCATGTATCTGCAGCGACACCAGGTCTGATGAGTTAGCAAACAGATTAATTCACTGATGCCAATGATTGTTGTACTTGATGTCGAAATCGAAAATACTCCCCTACTAACACTTCCAGGAGTATTCAAATCACCACTGTTGCCAAGAAGACCTCTCTGATCACTTCCACCAGGACTAAAATCTTCATCCAGATCAGAAACATCACCATCGTCGATTTTTTTTTTACTTAACCCCGAAGCGAAGGAAGACAGAAAAGGTCTCACTTTAAATGATGAGGAAGCTGAGCTTCTAGACGGAGAGTCATCAAAAGAGTTAGGGGAGCCGGACGACTCCCTCTCGAAAGTGGGACTTGGTGCTCTCACCGCCACCTCTGCTGCCGCCACCTTATCCTTTGTTTTCACGACCCGCATGAGACTGCTCCCAACAGCGTTTTGGTTGGTGATGGCCATCCTCTCCTGAAGTTTTTTGGCAACACGATGACTTGCACCTGCCAGCATCTTTTGATCATCACTTCTATCAAGACAAGATCGCATCAGTGAAACTTCATCGGAAAGGGAAGGATAATGGCCCCGCAGGAGTTTTTCTCTGAGAGAGGTAACACAAGAAGAAGGTGCGTCAGAATTTACATGTCCTGAGAGAGGACGAAATCTTCTCTCAGGAATCAGAGTTGAAGGCATCGCCTGGAGCAAATAAGAAGTGAGAGAACCAGAGAGCACGGCTGGTGCAATAAAAAATCACTTCATCTCTTGATTGCAATAGATGATTAGTTTGTTGGTGGGGAAAAAAAACCAGAAAAAAACTCATTCGCCGTTCAAGCACAAGCCAACTAACTACTCATCCCATGAAACTCCTTTCATTCGCCCTTCTGGGCTCTGCTTCTGGGGCATCTGTTTCCCTTCCTACGCAGTATTCAGCAAAAATTCTTCTTGAGATGCCCTATATTGGGTTGACAGAACCAATTGATGTAGCTTATGACGAGTCGGCTGGTCTTCAGATCCTCTCTTACTGGAATGGCATGGACAAGTACATCTACAACACGGATGGGACCTCCTACCAAATCATTCCTACCGCCATGGACGGAGTGAACGGTGTGGAAACGTGTTGGAAATTTGGGAAGAGTGATCTCACGCCGATGTTTCCTGATTTCAGTACCTTTACTGCTGACGCTGAGACCGCAAACATCAACGGGCACACCTGCAACTCCTTCACCCTCGTTCAGAAGGAGTATAATAACACCTCAGGGAACATCGGAACCTATACTTTCTACCAAGATGCCGAGACTGGTTACCCTGTTAGGTATGGTTTCGTCGGCCATAATGCAATAACAGGTGGCCATTTGGATCAATACCACTTTGACTATCTTGAATTCGTCCCCGGCGAGCCCGACAGTTCTGTCTTTGAGCCCACGGAGGGCTTGACCTGCGTGGACATTCCCGACTTTGATGATGACGACGGAGGTGGCCCCACACTGAACAACAGGCACACTCCTCTCGATGACCTGAAGATGATGCACCCCGAGGGGCACGCCCACAGGAGTGATGCCGCCGAGGATTACTTCAAGGAGCACGAAAAAGAGTACGAGAACGAACTCGAGAGGAGCGAGCGTTATCATTTGTTCCACCACGCTCGTCGTTACATCAACAGCATGAACCGGAAGGGGCTAACTTACACCCTGGGCCTGAATCATTTCGCGGACTGGACGAATGAGGAGAAGATGAGCGCAAGGGGAAGGAAGAGGACCACGGCCAAGGACATTGAACAGCTACCGGAGAAGAGTCAGGCGCTCTACACCCACGAGGTCTCCTCCACAAACGACGTGCCCGACACTGTCGACTGGAGGGGAACAGGAGCCGTCACGCCGATCAAGGACCAGGGCACCTGCGGAAGTTGCTGGTCCTACGGCACCACCGGAACAATCGAGGGGCAGGTCTTCCTAAGGCACGGAGTAACCCGCGAGCTGAGCCAGCAGAATTTGATGGACTGCTCTTGGGAGTTTGGCAACAACGCCTGCGACGGTGGCTTGGACTACGACGCCTACGCTTGGATAATCGAGCACGGCGGCATCGCTACTGCGGACACGTACGGGGGGTACAGGAACGCTGACGGATTCTGCCACTTCACCGACGCCGACGTCGAGATCGGGGCGACCTTGACCGGGTATGTCAATGTTACCATGGGCGACGTGGACGCGTTGAACGACGCCCTTGCCAACGTCGGACCCGTCAGCGTCAGCATCGACGCGACGCCGGATGACTTTTACTACTACACTGGAGGGTACTACAACAACGCCGATTGCAAGAATGGTGTCGATGACCTGGACCACACCGTGCTGGCGGTCGGCTACGTCAACGACAGCGATGGGAACAAATACTTCATCATAAAGAACTCCTGGAGCACCCATTGGGGGGACGAGGGATTTGCTTACGTTGCCGAGAAGGGAAATATATGCGGTGTTGCTACCACTCCTACTTACGCGCTTCTGGAATGAATGGAGTGAATGGAGTGAATAGAGTTGGAAAATAATGTTTGGAAAAGTTGTTTGTGAAAAGATAGTGCCCTCGTTAATGATTTCTCAACAATTTTTTAACCAACGATTTTAACCAATGTTTTCACAGGAATCTACCTCCCATCTCCACCATCTGTACCCCCTCCTCCATCTCCTCATCTGAGATTGTATCGACAAAATCCTCCTCCCTCAAACCACCAAGAACACCGCTCTCCTCTTCTTCGAAATAACCCTCTCCTCCACCAACGTCGCCTCCTGATCTCATACGAACGAACCCGTCCGATCGAGACTGACGACGACGGTAGCTACCACCGCCTAATCTACCGACAAATATCGACATTAACATCAACGACAAGACAATCGAAATGCCTATCACTGGCGAACGTGACACCTTCTCGTCGGTGGATTTCTTCTTCTTCTTCTTCTTCTTTGGATTTGCATGGTCCGAAGGTGAAGTCGAAGGCTGACTTGTTTGACCTTCAGCGGTCGGAGGGATTGTCGGGGCCTCCGTAGGGACCCCTGTAGGGGCACCCGTAGGTTCTGACGACGCATCTCCAACCGCGATCGACGGCGAAGCTGAGTCCTTCGGCCCAGCCGTAGGTTCTGGCGACGCATCTCCAACAAACGCGATCGACGGCGAAGATGTGGGCGAAGATGTGTCCTCCACAGCCGTAAGTTCTGACGACGCCTCTACAACCGCGATCGACGGCGAAGATGTCTGCGTCACATCCGAAGAATTAGAGGGGTTATCAGATACAATCGAGGCAGTATCTGGAAGCTCGACGGATGGCGGTGTCTTTGGCAAGGAATCGGCGGTGGAGAGGGAGGTGATGACGAGGAGGGGGAGGATGAGGATGAATTGCATTGCCAGATCTTGGAATGGGATTTAGGACAGAGACCGACTGGTAAAACAACAACACAAATCACCTCCTCGACAGATGATGTAGTATGATATATGGTGGTTGTGCTGGCGCAAAACGAAGATGCGTTGGATGCGAAATAAAAATTTTGCTGGAAAAATTAGAGCTGCTTTTATTTTCTCTCTAATCCTACTAAGAATCAACTAATAAACAAAACCGGTCTGTCTTTTCGACCTCTCTGTCATAGGGGGTTCTTTTGCTGTTGACAAAAATAAATTATTTTAGCCAGGAAGGCTGCGGAAGGACTCCCTCCGACAAAATGGCGAGCAAGACCAAAAGACCTCTCCGCATCCCCTGTTCCTCGATCGCCTCCCTTGTTGGATTGCATCCCTTTCAATCCCCCAACTTCCCAGAACTATTCTTCAATTTTCTTTACCAAGGCGACAACGAGCTTAAAATTCACGACTGCTTAGCGATAGGGGTAGAACTCGTCGACGAAGAGGAAATCCTTGTGGAAGTTCTCGGTGGACAGGGGCGGAATCGACTCAGGAATGAATGGGAGGGAGTTCTGAGCGATAAAAGCGCCAGCGTTGCCGAGGCATCTGCGAAGAAGGAGAGGTTCATGAAAGTCGTGAGCGAGGGACAGAAAAAGGTAAGAAATGCCGAGAAAGTATTGGGAGAGTCTCGGAAGGAGCTGCAAGAGAAGGTATTGGCGGGCGAGCGGAAGGAGAAGCGAGTGACCATGGAGAAGCGGGTCGCTGAGTTGGAAGAAAAGCTCAAGAAAGCTGTTGGAGAGGTGGGAGAGCCGATGACGGAAGCCCAAAGGAACTTGTTGGAAAATATGGCCAGGAAGAAGATCGACTGCGGGTTTGGCAATAACCACGAAGACGACGCCTTGAACGAGTACGAGAGGAGAACAGGGAACTCAGTGGGGGAGAGGAACACCGAATTTCTGTACTGGAATTTCCCTTCTGACGAGGCGAAAGCACCTATCACGACCGTCAATGGAGAGGAGTTTTCACCGGATACCTTATTTACCTTTGTCGGAGTCGCGGACGGCATCTCGAGTGAACTTTCAGTCGATAGGGAAGAGGATAGGGTCGTGGTTGAGTGCAAGCACCGAATGAACGATAAATATTTCGGGAAAAACGCCAGACCGCCTCCTTTCTATGATTTGATTCAATTAGTATCTTACATGCTGATGTACGACATCGAGAGAGGGGATCTGCTACAGTGTTTGAGATCCAACCTAAACCCTACGACAAAGTCAGACAAGAAAATTGATGATGAAACGAAGAAAAAAATCGAGGCAAACAGGCAAAAGGCGTTGGCGATCAGGAAGAAAAAAATAGAGCAGCAGAGTGTTCAGCAGGGACAAGCGAGATCCTCGACGATAACGGTGAAACACCCACTGCCAGGTCCACAAGCACCGCCGGTGGATTCTTGCTCCCCAACAAAAACTGTCTGCGAAATAAATATCACCCGAATAAGCCTACGCTCGCCTGACTCTAATCACGCCCAAAACTTTGCCGAACACATTATTCCCAAGCTATATTGTTTTGCCCGCGCCGTCGAAGTTGTAAAGGCATCTGACTCTAGGAGGAGACACCTGGTTTTGATGATGGCGATGGGAGATGTCCTTGGTTTGAAAGATTTCTTCATAGAGTTGGGGTTGGATTACGTCAGGTATATAGACGGCTTTGGCGGGCGTTTGTTAGAGAAATGTGTAAGTGCGAATGGAAGTGCGAACGAACACTTCAATAAGCCGAGAAATAATTTGTCCCCAGCAAGAAGCACGAGGTCAAAGCGGGGAAGCAATGACCACAACAAAATACTTGACCGAGGACGGAAAAAATCGAGCCCAGGGGTATCGCCGGAAAGGAAAAAGGAGCTAAAAGCGCTATTAGATGAGTTCTGTAATGACGGGAGGGCGAGGTACGCCTTTGATACGAACTTGACCAGTTCCGAACGGAAGGTCGTTCACAGCGAGGTGAAGGGGAGGGAGGGAATATCTTCGAGTAGCCTTGGGGAAGGCAAGAATAGGTTCGTTGTAGTGGAGAAATTAGCAGCACCCAACAGTAGTTTCCCTTCACGAAATGATAAAAAAAGAAAAAGTGAATCGCACTAGTAATAGTAGGTAGTAGTAGAGTGTTGTTGTGTGCGTATGTGGCAATTTTGGAAGGCCTAACATCGGTTAATAGTTAATTATCATTACTTTCTTCCAGCTCAAGCGCCGTATTTTTTAACAGGGTGCTTCCCGCGTTTTGGTCTCTCGGCGGTCTCGAACTCTTCCAACTGTTCGTCTACCCACTCTGACAGCTTCTCGATTGTCTCGGGTCCCCTGGCGAGGTCCCAAGACGGCGCGAAAAGAGGATCGCATGGAACCTTGTTTGTAGCCTCCTCCAGAATATTCCTTTTTGTGGGCTTGGTGGTGCGATTTCCCTTGTCGTCAACCCCAGTGCGCTTGTAGAAATAAGCCGTGTGTCCTTCACCACTGCCGTGCATCGACGTGGTGATCTGGCAGATGTACTCGACATCAAAGCCATACTTCTCAATCAGTCGAGGAGACAGGTGGTAGCTGATGAGGTAGTTTGCGGTCTTACTTACGTTGAAAATTTTGCTCAAGTGCCTACACAAGTTGTCTGGGAAGCCAACATCGAATTGATACACATGTGTAAAGGGGTCAAAGGACTGAGCGGAGAAGATATTCCCGCAGGTAAGGATCGTATTCCCCTTCTTGTCGTACACTTCTGGATTAGCAGTCATCTGCGATTTAAGGATCCCACGAAGGTTCGCAAGCGACAGTTGCCAGCGAATCTTCTCAACTTCAATCCCGTACGAGAACTGCGCGGAGAAAGAGAAAACAAATCAGGGAGAACGTTTGGGTTTGGGGGTTGGGGAAGGTGTGAGAGAGTTAGTTAGCTTGTTGGGAGAAGAAGGTGGGGAAATTCTCATCGATATGTAAAAGTTTCTGTCTTTTGCGCGCACCTCTACTCCAGGATCGCAGCCAACGTGAACGTTTGGCTTCCCAAGACCAGCTCCTACGTCCACGAATCGGGAGCTGGAGTTCAAATTCAGGTGCCTCTTCATGATCTCAGTTACCCTCTGCATGCTCCCGACGGTAAGTTCGCCATAAATGGGTCCCCCAGAGCCGTTTCCACCAATCTGTCCAGAAAACTGCGCATACAAGCAGGAAACAAGAGAGAGAGAGAGAGAGAGAGAGAGGCTGAAGTTGTGAGCACAAGATAACATCAAGTGGGTCTCAAATACAAAATAAACTCACCTGGTTGATGATCTTGTAAGCAGCCTTTGTCGAGGGCTGGACAAGGGACAGATCGGTCAAGTTTACGATCGTCTCCTTCACGTCATCTGCAATTTGAGAAGTGCGAGCACTTCGTAGAGGGCGGAAGGTTGTGACACGGAAGAGTGACAGTGAGCATTGAGATAGTGAGCAGCTTTTCGGCTGCAGAAGCAAAAATTGTAATCACGAACAAAACAACAGGTAACAAAATATACTATAGTAGAGGTGCGCCGGAATATTGCGGATTATTGGGCCAAAATCCCACACTCACCTGTTGAATAAGTTGGATCCGCTGGCTTCCCTCTCATCCCTTCCAAAAGCCTTCTTAGGCGTGAGTTTCTTGTCTTCAAGGACGGATTTCGTCTTTGATTTGGGTGTAGTCGGGGTGGAGGGCGTGTTGACCTTCTTCTTCCTCTTGGATGGCGACTCTGGGGCAGAAGGGGACGAAGATCGTCGACTCGGCGATGAGACTTTGACCTTCGACCGTGAAGGCGAAGAAGGAGGCGTTACCGTTCTTGTCTTAGACATGGCGTGATACTGGACTATATAGCCTTGGGAACCTTTAAAAAATGCGTTTTAGCTTCAAACTATGCCGCACATTAGGTTTCTCGTTGCAAAACAAACGGTCATAAATTTTTTTCGTTTCTTCCCTTGTTTTCTCTACAATAAATTTGCGACTTTAATAGCTCCCCCACGACCAATCTAGAAGCATTAACATAACGGACACCAAGATAGAAGAAAAAATTACACTCGATACATTGTAATATCCCATCCGTCCTACCACCCCTTACCTTTTTGGATCTTCACTGCCCCGTGAGCAGCTTTGCGAGGCTCTACGACTCTAAATAACTTGACAGAGCAATCCACTCACTTGGTAAAGACCGGACGAAAAACACTTAACGTTATCCAAAAAATCCCAGGATCCGAATATCAACTTGATCAAGTCAAACCGTCACAAAAATCATGTCATCCTTTCTTGCAGAGACGGACATAAACCTCGTGGATCCTCTTGACCTTCCTTCCCCCCCCGCCCCAAAAGGAAATTCTACCTGTCCCACCCTTGGTTACGGCGACGAGAACGACGACACCTCCAACATCAGCGTGATGGGAGGTCTGGCATCTCCCAAGGTCAAGGGAAGCAAGAGAGGCCGCAAGGGCAGTCGTAGACGTCAGAGCATCGCGATGCCCTCCGAGATAATCGCAGCCGAGGAGAAGGAGGGGTCCCAAAAACCCTCCGTCACCTTCAAACCAATCATGGATGATACCAACACTGCAGGCGCCGCCTCTGGGAATAGCTATACGGCACCATACGACAATCTCACCGATTCAATACGAGAATTCGCTTCCCTCTCCAGTCCCTTCTCCGCCCGGGGATACGAGATTGCAAACTTTGTCCTCAACCAATCCGGCTACAAGCTCCTCTCATCCCGTCAGATGAAGATGATTGAGATGAGAATGACTGAGATGAAAGGGCAGGAGGGTTCAATGGAACTCCACAACTCGGTAGAATTTCAGGGGTCATTGGATTCTGAGATCGCGTCTGCACCCCCACCGACGATGGAAGAGAAGCAGGGCGTGCTGATGGGTCTTTCAGAGTGCTTCCGTTTGATGGAGTCATCCAAGAGGGAGGAGAGCGAAAAGGTAGCGCTTGCCACCGGCGTGATCGTCGGGGGTAGGGATCCCAGGACAGGGGGATACGTGTACAGAGACGTCGTGGATAATACTGTGGTCGAGGGAGAGGACTATGGGAGGAGGTACGAAATTATGCTCCTGGAGAGGAGGAAAGAAAGGGAAGAGGGAGAGCACGGTGGAAAGTATGATTTTGAGATTGTTCAGATAACTGAGGAGTTAGAGATGGAAAACGATCATTCTGAGGTTGAGAGTGGGGACAAGATTGAGGCCAAGAGTGACACAGGGCTCGAGGTTCAGAGTTACAGCATTCCGAAAGAAGAGACACTGGAGGATACTGAGACGACCAAGAACGATGCGATGCAGAACGATGCGACGCAGATGCAGGGCGAGTCAAAATCATATATTTCACTGCCAGACTCCTCCGAATCTATGGATCTTGTCTCCGACTCCGACAACGACGAAGAGAATCTCATCGGCGACGGCGACGGCGACGACGAGAATCTCATTGGTGACAACGGCGAGAGCCACCCTGTAATCAGCGACCGTGACGACGACAGGAATGACTACTTCGAAAATTACGATTGCGAAAATGACAATTGCGAAAATGACAATTGCGAAAATGACTGCCAAAAAGAGAACCATTGCCAAAACAATAAAAAACACGACTACAATCCAGACGGCTATGCTTTTAATGAGCGCAGATGCCCTCTGGCTGAGGTCGATGAGGGTCGCTTCTCTGTGCCGTCGCCACCGCCACCTTTACCAGTGCCGCAAAAACAAGTGTCCACAATATCAATCCACTCAGCTCACGGCCGAAGATATTCATCTCCCCTCTCGAATCAGCAACCTATCCCCACCGAAGAATTTAACCTCCCTCCCCCCAAAGATGACATGGAAGAAGGAATGAAAGGGATGACGCAAGAGGAATGGAGGGCCCAAGCAGAAGCCGAACTCTTCGAGACAATAGAGGACGCTCTTGGTCAGTACATCAAGAAGATCAGGGGGTGGAAGGGGAACCACAACAAGGACCAAAAGAAAATATGCAATGAGAAAGGTGACAAGACTGAGGAGGAGGAGGATGTGCACTCTTCTTCTTCTGACCTTATACCCTTGCAAATACGTAAAAAATTAATGCTGATGTAATTTTAGGCTGTTTACCGTTTATTACCAGCGTCACCGGCGACCGCCACAAACTTGCCGCCAATATAATCATGAACACCAGCAGTTGTCACCAGTTGTCAGGTTTTTTGTGATCGTGTCATCATTCGTACAACTTCTTTCATTCATAGATTTGACTTTTAGCAATTTAATAGTTACACATTCATACGGCAGTAAGTAAGATCAGTTCAACATACCGCAAAACGTGAACAATTAAGTATTAGAGTCACCCTCATTCTTAAGAGAATTTTTTTCATTCTAATAATTCGGTGATACGTGATACGTTTGTCTTTAATTGGGTAACAGAACGAATAATCCAAATAATAGAGCACGCCACCATTCCCAACATGTTCAAGACGAAGGATGATGATGGATTACTTTCCGACATCTCGTCAACTCCTCCCATCTCGTCAACTCCTCCTTTTGACATTGACACCTCCACGGAAAGCACCCAAAGCAAACCTTCTGTGTTTATAAATCTATTCCAAAATTTTCGGGCAACACGCGCCTCAAAAGACGACCAGGAACGCAGCGACTCATTCGCCAGTTTACATAGCCTCGGTTCCCTTCTTTCCATCTCCGCGTCTTTGTCGATCAAGAGGCATCAGCTAACTACCCTCGTCTCCAAGAACTGGACGTGCTACTTCCGCAACAAGAGCGTATTACTCTCTGAAATTCTTTTGGTTCTGATATACTATGCTTTGCTTATAGCTTTATCTTATGCGACAGATGTGGTTGTGACTAAAGGCTCAAGCAAGGGGGACAGCACCTGGACTTACACGGTTTACAGATCGCAAAGCGACCACATGTACTATCAGGTATTACCTGACATCTGCGACGAAAGCGGTTATGGTTCAAACTGTTCGGTGGGCTTCACGAGTGACGTCGGCTGCACTCCAGTCATCCAAGAATTTATGGAAAGGATATCCATCTGCAAATGGCGCGGGTTTTACGCTCCTGAGTGCAAGTGCGTCGAACCTACAGACCTCGAAAACTACATGACCGTCACACAGCTTGGATTGGTCGGTGCGATCAATTTCCACGATACGTTAACGTTTTCCGATTTTACTCTCCATGTTCCGGACAAAGGTTACGGATCAATGTCACCGTTTATGGATCCTGGGTATGGACCCAACGCAAAAGGGTCGATTTCGGAATGGTCGGAGGTCGGCGCGTTGCTTACAGCAATCTACTCACAGCTATACGAGGATGCCGACGAATCCAACGTCAACCCTTATTTCTCGCGTAACTCGGCATTCAAAAAATTTGACATGGAAGAGATGGGCTGGGCAGAGTACGAGGTTGCGAACCAGTATGGATTGCTGAATTATCCTATGTACATGACCATCATAATGATCGTGGGGGTACAAACAATCGTCACAGAGATCAGCAAAGAGCGAGAAAAAAAGCTCGACTCTGGGCTGTTCATGAGTGGTTGCAGCCCCTACATTTATTGGTTAAGTTGGCTGACGATAAGCTTCATACGCGTGTCTGTTACCACTATTCTGAGCATCTTTATCAGCTCGACCTTCCTGGTCCCAAGGACTAGCTTTTTTGTAGTCGCAGGTACCTTGATAGCTTTCAGCATTTACACTATTTTCTCAGGTCTGTCTCTGACTATTTTTCTGAAGAAGACAAAGACACTGACAAACGCTCTCATTTTCAGCGGGGTAATCTTCAGCGCACCTATATACGCGAACATCAAACTTATGATTGACACTACAGGGACTGAGACCCCAACGATGGGTCCAGCATTTATTCTCCCTCTCTCAGCAATATTGCCGCCATTCGGCTTCGCCAGTCTTCTGATGGTACAGGTATTGGAAGAAAATGACGTCGAAGGCGGCGTTTCTTTGGGAGAAATTTTTAAGAATACGCGTCTTGGGACTTCGTACGGACTAATTTTGGCAGCGATGTGCGTCGGAATCACCTTCCACATCTTTATCTTCTTCTTCCTCTTGAAAATAAAATATGGCATAAGCGGCCGTGAGTCGCTCGACGAAGACGACGAATTTGTCGATTACAGCGACGAGCTTACGGAGGCGACGAACGAATCGGGTTCGGTGGGTCGTATCACAAGTCTGTTCCGTAACTGGCGTTCCGGAACCGGCATGAACACTCCCACGGCGCAGCAACCATCAACCCATCGATCACCTGGCGCGTCTCATGCATCTTGGGCGACAGCGTGGAGTCACCTCAGCCACGGAACCCACGCCACGCATAGTAGCAAAACAACGCACCGCAGTGGCTACACGGATAGTCACGATGGTAAAGATGTGGCCGTCCATATTAAAAACCTAACAAAAATCTTCCAGGACGGCGACGTCAAGGCGGTGGATCACCTCAACGTTAAATTTTACAAGAACGAAATCACGTCTTTCTTGGGACACAATGGAGCTGGGAAATCGACCACGATACAGCTTCTCACCGGCCTCCACCGAGTCACAAGTGGAGATGCTTTTGTTTGCGGCCACTCCATCGTGAAACACATGAACATAATTAGGGGCATGATCAGCGTCTGCCCTCAGGAGAACGTATTGTGGGACCACCTGACTTGCGAGGAGCACGTGTTGCTCTGGATCGGGATGAAGGGCCTTCGAACAGACTTTAACAACGAGGAGGAAGAAGAGGCAGCGGTATCCAAGGCACTCGCGGAGGTTGGTTTGGAGGAAAAGAGGAAAACCTTTTCGAAAGACCTAAGCGGAGGCCAAAAACGAAAACTTCAAGTCGCACTGAGTTTTGTGGGCGATCCCAAGGTAATTTTTTTAGACGAACCAACTGCTGGGATGGACACGCAAGCTAGGAGGGAAATCTGGGACGTGCTCACCGCGAAAAAGGAGGGTTGCTCGATCGTGCTCACAACTCATTTTATGGACGAGGCGGACATCTTAGGGGATCGTATCGCAATCCTCGCCGATGGAAAGCTCCAGGTTGTCGGAACTTCCGACCAGTTGAAACAAAAATTTAGCACTGGCAATAAATTGCACGTCAATTTAAACAATCAGGGGGACCGTGCTGCTGTGTTACGGTTGGTTCAAGAAGTCGCGCCAAAGACGCAGGTGGAGACCAATCACGATGAAGAGAGCCATCATATGGGCGGGGGTGTGGGGATCAGACGGACTTCGGCCATCATGAGTGCTTTGGGGTCGAAGGGAAGCGGGGACTTGCAGCTCTCGCTACCACTCAATTGCAAAATTTCGCGGGTTTTTGCGAAGCTGGAAAGGGCGAAAAATAACAGACTTTATGGCATTGCAAGTTATGGCTTGGTCAGTACCACGCTCGACGAGGTATTTTGTAAGCTCGGCGAGCAAGGCGTGGTCGAAGTGAAGGGCGATACTGGTGAAGAGGGTGACGGAACTCATGTCGACGATGCGCAAGACGCCGCAGCGTTAATCAACCTGAAGACAATCAGATTCGTCAAGCCAACGATGATCGAGAAGCTGAAAATTATCTTGGAGCGGCGGTGGAGAATTGAGCGGAGATGCAAAAAGGCCACCTTTTTGAGCACATCGTCACCTCTGCTCACCGTCATTCTTTGCACTTTTTTGCTGAACATCAACTTCTTTCCCCATCCTCCCAAGCCAATTGCTGTCGACATTGCGCCCACAAACGCGTTGTCATCAGTGTTCCAATTATTTGACGACACGGCGGACAATATTGACGACCCGAGCGGTGAGACTGCACACCCAAGGGCGGCGCCTTCGCGTTTTCAATTCCAGCTGCCGTTTGTGGAGAAGAAGAACCCTTCTCTTTCAGGTGACGGTGGCGATGTTAGGGAGTTGAACGATTACTACTCGTACCTCCAGAAAATGAAGGGATGGGGCGAATCAGACAGCTCACTTCCCACCGTCACAGCCATTGGGGACGCTTGGAAGGAGAAAAATCTCGGATATGAGTGCTACGAGCAATATCTAATGCAGAATCCTACGTGTAATGGCAGAGGGCCATCACTTGTCGAGCTCAACCCCAATTATGCCCAGGGCGACGTGGGCTTGACGAGCCGCGTCGACTTCCAACCGCAGATCGGAAGTTTTGTTTACAATAATATCAGCAAAAATGCGAAGGAAATCACGCTCTTGTATAACAGCAGCAACACGTATGCGGCCGTGGGACTAATTACATATTTCTTCGATTCCGTGATAAATTACGCCAGCGCGAGCCCGCAACTCAAGCCTAAGTTCATCCCCTTCCCCGCTCCGCCAAAGACGCAGGAAGAGAAGGAAAAGGAAGAACTGTTGGAGGTACAGCTGAGCGCTTCTCTTGCACCAATGCTGCTCACGCTAGGCTACATGAACATTCCTGTCTCGATGATGCATGATGTGATTAAAGAGAAGTCGCTCGGACTGAGGCATCTGCAAGTTCTGATGGGCGTCACGCCGTTTGAGTACTGGCTGGGCATGTTTATTTGGGACTTCTCGACGAAAATGGTATTAGTCGTCATTCCGACGATTATCATCTTTGCTGTCAGCTATTCTGAGCTGGCTAGCGGTGAGGTCTTAGCGATTCTGATGTGCTCGCTACTTTCGTTGATTCTCTTTGTGTACGCATTCAGCTTTCTGTTCGACGACCCGAAATCGAGCAGCGTCGTCAATACCATCCTTTTGGGTGGTTTTTTCCTTGCTAGTGGGATTGAATTTATCGTTAATCTAGATGCTTTGGGAGCGAGCGACGGAGTCAAGGACACGGCAATTTTCTTAGGAATGTTTTTCAGCCCTGCAACCGCCCTCTCGAACGGTCTCACCAATTTCTTGCTCTGCAACTCGTATGGTGAGAGCCCTTTAGGTCTCGAGAGCCACAAAGACGGTGTCAAGACAATTGCGGAGCCCTTGTTGGTGTTAGTAGGGCAAGCATTTCTGTTTTCGATTGTAATATTCAAGTGCGAGCAGCGTCGGCTTCAAATATTCTTTATGCCGCTAGAGCGTTTCTTGAACAGGCTAGGTCGTCTCATCTGTCCGCCTAGGAAGAGAAACAAGAAGCGGGGGACCGTCGACGGCGACAACCATTCAAGGAGGGAGAGCACGGGCGAGGAAGATCACGCTGGAATTGGCGAAGATGACGACGTCATTGAGGAGCGAAGGGCGATCGATAAAGCCCACGAGGGGGGCGCGTCTCTTACATCGGCTAGGACGCTAATTGAGATGAGACATCTGGAGAAGCGTTACTTGCCCAAAGGAAACGAGCGCGGGAATGGAACTCTTGCTGTCGCAGACATGAGCCTCCGTATCAGGGAGGGAGAGTGTTTCGCGCTGCTTGGGACGAATGGAGCAGGAAAGACCACACTGCTAAACGTATTGCTGAGAAAAATTATCCCTACGGGTGGTAGCGCGCGCATGCGCGGCGTCAATATTACCTCAGGAGACAGCTCAAATAAAAACCTTTTTTGGAGTGTTGGATATTGTCCCCAGAGCAACGCACTCTGGGATAAGCTCACCGTCCTGGAGACTGTCTTGTTCTTTGCCTCAATCAGGGGCGTACGGAATCCGCAATTGTTGCCGTATGCCCTGGCCTGCTTAAAGAGCGCCGATCTTCTAGGTCATCAGCACAAGTTCTGCCGAGCCCTGAGCGGTGGGAACAAGCGAAAACTGCAAATGGCGATTGCAATCTGCGGTGAGCCTACGATGACTGTGTTGGACGAATGCTCCGCCGGGATTGACCCGGGAGCGAGGCGAAAGCTCTGGAGCGTCGTGAGGGGATTGCTGGCGAAAGGAAACAGCGTGATTATGACAAGCCACCACATAGAAGAAGCGAACGCGCTCGGGGAGAGGGTCGCCATAATGGATCACGGCAGGCTCTGCTGCCTGGGATCCCCTCAGCACCTGAAGTCAAAATACGGGAACGGCTACGAACTTACTATTAGGATGCAGAAGAAAAGAATTATCGACGAGGAAGTTCTTCCGCTAGTTATTGAACTGTGCCAAACGGCCACGATTTTGGAAAGAAGCGGCAATGAGTACGTCAGAATCGCCATCGGCGTGAGCGGGAGGGACTTTTCGCTCGTCAAACTCTTTGAGAAATTGGAAGAGGGAAAGACAAGAATGGGTATCTCCACGTTTAGCGTCAAGCAGTCCGAACTCGAAGAAATTTTTCTGAAAATGACTTCAATGGGGACTTCACGTGAGTGAGGAGTACTACAAGGGGGTGATGGAGAGAAAGGCTTGGTAGGATACATATTGAAATTTGTGTGAAGCGAAGTTTATTTGAAGCAAATTTTTTTTACAATCTGTAAGGCATTCATTGTGATGGAGTGAGTAGGGAGTAGGGAGTAGGGAGTAGGGA
>Ga0115554_1001043_pt1 | contig 19566 bp, 22 predicted proteins | sample COGITO_mtgs_1104_3_FD_87283 | JGI IMG/M metagenome (GOLD analysis project Ga0115554, IMG submission 87283) | Pelagic marine microbial communities from North Sea - COGITO_mtgs_110404 | ecosystem: Environmental > Aquatic > Marine > Epipelagic | place: Germany:Helgoland, sampling site Kabeltonne... | reverse complement strand
TCAACTCCCTCCCCCCCAAAAGTGGCCGGCAAACCGTTGTTCCGGTCGCGCGCGCCCCCCTCCGCCCCCGACAATTCAATCCCCTCCCCAAACGTCAACCGTGGAGGGGCTCGCGTCCCCGAGCGCGACGAACTGCTCCTCCGTGAACAGCCTCTGCAGCACGAAGCTCCTCAGGAATATGAGGAACCCAATGACCGAGGGGAAGAATATCGCCGCGGTGCTGTTGCTCTTGAAGGCCCAGAGGATCGCGAGGGCGACGAGCTGCACGAGGGTGTAGGCGTTGGTCATGGAGCGGCCGAGGGTGTTGATGGGGTGGTCGAAGGGGAGGCGCTTCTTCTCCGAGCAGCAGTCCCGGACGCGCCGGAGGAACTGATTTCCGGTCATTAGCTTCCTACCAAGATACAAAAACAAGCCGCTGACAACGGGAATCGGTACACTCGACAGCACCGGGAGCAAGAAGACCGATAGGAGTATCAACGAGTGCACTACGAAAGGTATGGTCCTCCCCTCGACCACGTGATCTATCACCTCAGTCTCCTCATCCTCGCAGTATTCATAGGTTGTCATGGACTTAACGTGAGCGATGCTCTGCACCGTCGCGCCGCACATCCACGGGAGACCGCATACGCTCAGGGCGCCCGTTATCAATCCCAAGGCCATCATGTCCATGTTGTAAGCCTCGGGCTTCCGGAGCTCGTTGGAGTCGCTGTTGACGGCCCTGACGGATATGTTCTGGTCGAGGAAGAAGAGGGCGGTGAGGGCGACGGCGGGGAAGAGGCAGAGGAGGCGGGTCCAGGTCGGGACGGAGAACATGTCGATCAGCCAGGGGCGGCTCCCCGAGAGCTGGAAGGTGGGGGGGGTCTGCAGGGTCGGGACGGCGAATTTCTTTATGGGAGGGTACGAGTTTAAGAGCGTCATTGCGATGATCACGGTCGCGGGGCCGAAGTTCTTGATCACTTTTCGGAGGGAACGGTTGAATAGGGAAGAATACTGAATCAGCCAAGTCTGACGGGTTGCCCAGTAGGTTGTAAAGGACATAATCAGTCCGATAAAGGGAGTTGTTAGGTTAGGGGGTGTTATCGTGGGCAGGAGGGCTCCAGCGATGGTGAAATCCCTCAGCGAAGTTTTGAGCGACTCGGCAATGAAATTAAGGGACAAGAGAGCATTGAAAACCTCGTCTGTGAAGCGTGTGCAGAACCTGATTAGCTTGCTGGCATTCACAATGCTCAGGAGAACCATGAGCAGAGACGTCCAAACCCCAACCCAAGCGTATATGGGGAGGAAAGGTACTGAGAATGCTTCCGTCAGACGGAACAGCGATCCGATGAAGGCCAGGGAGAGGCCTGTAGGGGCAAGGAATGCCATCGGCTGCCCGCTCAGAAGGGAGTAGGCGACACCAGAGGCTCCACAAGAGAAGATGAATTCAGTCAGTCCGATGTTCGAGGCAGTCAAGAATGAGGAAATTGTGCCAAAAGAAACTGCCGGGGCTAGGCACGCAAAATAAAGAAAGAGGATGGCGGGAAGGGACTGTGGGTGGGTTGCAGGCGGGGGTGATGAGTGGGATGGCGATGGGTGGATGGATGGGACAGGGGACAGGGGACAGGGGACAGGGGACAAAGTGGATTTTACACTGGGTTAGGGGGGCGATCAGGGTAAATAGACACACATACACACATACACGCACACACGCACACACACGCGCGCGCGAACACACCTGCTGCGGCGTCTTTAACGCACTAATAAAATCGTCCTTATAATGCGGTCGCCTCCCTCGAAAATCACTCATCAAACCAGTGAAAGGTCTCGTAAATGTAGATTGTATAAGGCTCTTCCTCTCAGCTAGGTCCAGCGTTTTCACCGTCGTTGGAAGTAGCACGGGAGGTGGAGGATTCTTCGCCGACAGGGACTTGAGTGTTGTGGCTGGTATCGAGGCAACTGGGGCCACAGGTGTTGGTATGGTATTTGCTGTTTCCAAGTCGTCCAGGTTCTTTTCATTCGAATCGTCCGCTGATAGATTCAAGCGGTGCTGGTTTATTCGGGAGTAGTGATAATTATACGCACTATCCCGCGCATAATAATTTGCCGACGAAGTGGTGGTGTGGCGCACCCCACCAGGGTGAAAGTGTGGATGCGACGAAGAACGAAATATCGTCGTTGGGAGGGTAAAAGGGAGAATAGGAACAAATAGCCCAATGATTGTCAGCAGCACAAAGTGCCGGGACGACATCACAGTAATGCAGCCTCAATTTATGGCTAGGTTTGGGAGATAAAAACTGCTCCGCTTTTTGCTGCCCGACGATATAAATGATTTGCTATGTGCTAGTCCCACTCACATTCAAATGGTGGCGGACTCGTTGTCTGGTGCGACCGCATTCATCTGCTACAAAAAGAAAAACTAACGCAGTTGTAGCGAGCTCAAATCAGCACATTATTGTCACAAGTTACTATCATCACAAATGTATTTCTCCTCTCCCCTTTCTCCCTTCCCCTCCTCCTTTGTTCTCCTTATCCTCGTCCTTCTCATCTGTCGATATGCTACCGCTCTCTCTGGAGCCACAGAGGCTGAAATTTAACAAACTCCTCAACATTCCCGTCCGATTTAATGACCTCAACTCCTTTGAAATAGTTCTCCATGTCTACAACCTTGCCATCCTGCTTATCCGTGACTCGACCAGCTACAAGTGCCAAAAACGTGTCGAGGGCCACCCCATTACTTTCCAGTGCAAAGTATGCCCCCCCCGCGCACATGACTGCCACGGCGAATATGCTAGACATGAAGGTTGTATCAGTTGATTTTTTCCCTGCCTTGATGGCCGCCTCCTTTTTGAAGTCGTCAGAGCGCCTTGCCGAGTTTACCAAGATCTCCTTGGGCATCTTCAGCTTAAAGCTCGCCGGATTTACAGTCTCCGCTCCGGTTCCTCCTGCTGCCGCCAGTGCCTGCGACGCCCTCCGCTTGGCCCGATGTTTGTCAGCCGCGCTCTGATGTGCAACAATACTGGCGCTCTGGTTCTTGAGGATGGTATCCTTCCTCAGTATGGCATTCGCGTTTTGGGAGGGAGGTGCGGCAGGGAGAGGGGAGGCCGCGACCGTTTGCATTTTGTGAATTTGCCGGGATGACCGAGCTATAGCCGTTGCACTCTGAGTGGCTGTGGGCAGGTGAGTTGGGGGTTAGCAGAGAGTGCATAGAGTATTTTAAAACATGACTGTACGAGCAACTTGACCTTACTGCGACAGTACTTTGTTGCGAGAGCATGCGACAATGAAAATCTTGGCAATATGACTACAGTCACAAAGTGATCATTACACAGACAATCAAAAAAAAGGTGGAAGCGAGAGAGGGCCAATGCGATTCCATTCCCTAGAGTCTACACGTCCCATGCTTAATATAGGATTATTTGATTCCCACCGTTTGTATCACCTCAAAACTCAATCATATTAGACACTCCCATCAGATAAAATACTCACCAAGTGATGTGCCAGTGGACTCAAAGGAGACGAGCTTGGAGAGTCTACCAGCGACGCCAGCACCGCTCTTACTGAGGGCTTCGAACGCACCCTCAGCTTTACCCTGTTCTCTACGAAAGGCGTTGGTCGCCGAGGCTCGAACAGCTTCCGAGCTTTCGAATGGCAACGTCGATAATAGGCGCCGAGAAGGTAGCATTATCACTCCGTGAGGGGGTTATTATCACGTCAAAGGATGTAGGCGAGAAAAAAATGATAAATATTGAAACCTAAATGGAATATTTGCATCTCTCTATTTTCTACAAACGGCAATCGAAATCTCCATTCACCAGAGCCTGCCAACCTAACTGCGTAAGTTGTTTTTAGAACGCGCCATTGCATCAAATTTACGAATTGAAATGCGAGGATCGTCCTGTATTTCATTTGATAACGCCCTAATCCCTTAATTCGGCCACATCCTTTGTCTCCTCTTCGAACGAATTGTGACGCCTTGCTCCTCTTTGAGGGTGTCATTTGTACAATTTGTCGTGTTTACTCCTATTGTGTTGATATTTGAACCCGAATGTGGAATATCGTTGTCGAATTGTGCTGAATTCTGTGCTTTGAATGGAGAAACCTATTTCGTGCGCTGATGATGATGGTGGATGTCGGATGTGTTGGTGGTGCCTGTGTCTTCTATTCTCGCTAACTCACATTTCTCTCTCGCAAATTTAACCATCGTGCGCAGTGCAAAACCGTTCGAAGAACTTGTATAACTTATACTAATTTGAACTCTACGGACGAGGAAAAAGAAAGACAAAGCAAAAAGCTGGGGAAATGTCTTTTCTCTCCCGAATTTTCTCCCTCCCCTCATCTGTAGCCCCCGTCGCCAAATCTGTCTCTGGAGCTACAGCAAAAGAACGCCTCAGGTGAGTTCGTGAACAACGTTCGCGTGCCCAGGTCACACAGAAGCAGGGTTTGACAGATGAAGATAAGAAAGCTCACCCAGGACTTTCTTCTGTAACCAACTTAACTTGCTCACTCGTAAAATCTCGTACTATCACTCGCCCACCATACGTAGCTTGATCATAGCCCATCAACGCGGCAGCAACTTACTTGCCGGAGTAAATGTCGAGCAGCTGCAGAATGATGTGATGAAAGTTGTAGAGCAGCATATCCAGATTGCCAAGAACGAGCCAATAAGCTTCAACATTAAGCAGGATGGACAGGTGAATTTGTTCGAGATGTGCCTCCAGATCGACGAGAAGGAGCACGCTAAAATGAAGGGCGGGATAACGAACCCCATCCGATAGTTGTTTTTTTGTTTGTTGAGCTAGATGGTTGCAAAACGTACGGACGGACGGACGGACGGGCTATGCCTATATATAGCCGGTGAATGATAATAATGTAATACTGTGTGGGTTACTGCTTTAAACGAAATTCTACAAACCTCAAGCCATTACTATTCATTTTTTTTTCGTCCAAGGGTAGCCGACACGAGAGTCAGGAGCAGGGAGGTTGCCATCACGGACCCACTGACCTCTTACCTTCTTAGCCTTGCAGTAATACCCGGGGGTCTTGAAGTATGTGCTATTCTCATCTTTTAATATATCTATCATGCTGCCTGCGATCAGCCGCACGTCGAGACTAACCCTCGTGACATCGGTCTTATTTTCGGTTGTCCAATGCAAGCAGATTGCGCCTGGAAAGTGTTTCACTTGACCATAATCCCCGCCACAATCTCCAAATATAGGCCGGAATGTGTGCTTCCCCCCCCTACCCGGGAGTTTGGTGGCTTCATCATTGCCATCACCGTCACCGTCACCATCACCGTCACCATCACCATCACCATCATCATCACCATCACCATCACCATCACCATCACCATCACCATCACCATCACCATCACCATCACCATCACCATCACCATCACCATCACCATACAAAATTGACACAGGGTCGCTATCCAAGTAGAGGGAATTAGTCCCAAAAATTTTCGTCAGAGGGACGTAAAAATTGAGAGAGGCAGGGTGGTGCCCATAGCTTACGTCCGCGTGAGGCCCGATGCTGAACTCGTTAGGTTGCACCATCCTTATGCATGGAAAGGATTGATAATAGATTGTCTCGAGCGATTCTTCGCTCAGTTGAGCCAATTTACTGCAGCAAACACCAAGGACAAAGTCATCAAACACTGCCTGAAAAGAAGTGTGGTTATCGTTGGAAGCAAGAGTGTCGAAAAATGCTTCTTTAGCAGACTTGTCTCGGTGGATTTGGGCGAGATCAAACGTGGTTGGAAGCTTCGCCGAAACAAGCAGAGCTTTTCGAAGGTCATACCTCTCTTGGTCGAAAGAGAATAGTCCTTCCATCTTCGGAGGAATGCTCTTCATAAGCAAATCGTAATAATACTCCCCCTTTTTTCTTCTCAGCCTTAGAAGGGCTTGATTGACGGTAACCATAGCCTTCTCAACGTGTTTATCAATGACCTCCTGTAATTGGTTAGGAAAAGGGTGTGTAGGCAGGAATGAGGCATTTTTTGTCGCTTCAGCGATGGAAGCGCCGAACCACTGTGGCTTCCTCGGTGGCAGTGGTGATGAGGACTGCTCAGTGGTAGAGGACACGATCCTTGAGATAATGTCAGTCGTTGAGTCCGCAGTACTGTAGCCGATGATCTCGAATTTTCCCATGGCCATCGGGATCTCGAAGAACTCCCTCTGCTTCATGGCGTCCTCCTCCCCGGCGAAGGCGTGCACGACAAGATCGATTTTTTTCTCCTTCATGAACTCTTCCGTGACAATGAGAGGGCAAGGGCAAACGATCTCATCGACGTCTCTGAGTGCAGACAGTATCGCGCATCGGTCAATCTGGCCGATTATAGGCTTACGTTTATAGGAAGTTGCATCGTCGTCCCCCGTCACGCCCAGGATGAGAATATCACCGAGGGAAGCGGCTTGTTTTATCGCATCCAAGTGACCGCGATGGAACAGATCGAAAACGCCGTCCATGTAAACGACCCGGGGGTTTGACTTTGGTGTACTGAGCCAAACACTTTCCCTCAGGCTTTGGATTCGGAGGTATTCTTGAAGAGAACTTTTTGAGTGGAGTGTGAATCGACGTTTGGATTTTGTTAGGGGCTGGCAGGGAAGATATTGCTCCTCTTCCAGTGCTACCTTTGAACCAGATTCCCACTGACCACCAGGTAAAAGGTGTGGGGCTGTTGGCGCTGTCGTTATCGACGCCGTTGTTGTTGCTGTTGCTGTTGCTGTCGTCGTCGTTGCTGCCGCTTTTGCCTTGTTGTGAGACTCACTCGTAAAGTACACGTCAAAGCAGTCCACTCCAAATGCTCGTTTCAACAAAGTAACTGGCGTTCTTGGGCCGCAAATACCTACTAGCGGTCCCATCTTATAACTCTTCCGGAGCGGAAAGAGCTCTGTATGACGATACACTTCCTTGGGCCACATCTCAACGGCCTTCCTGGTGTTAAAGTGATAACATGGGAACAAGGGTCTATCCTCTGTCGCACCAGCAGACTTCTCCATCTTTTCAATGATACCCTCGACATAGGTTAGGGGTTGGGGTAAACCGTTTGCCTTTTTCCCCAGAACTTTTTCGAGATCTTCCCTTGTCTCGTACAGCCTTATAGTGAAGATATCTAGGAACACACCAGGTTGGAACATTGGCCTCACTCGATCCCCGCCCTCCCAAGGGCGCACAGAGTACTTGAAACGCTTCCCCAAAAGATCTTGCAAACAAGCCTTTGCTCGCTCATAATTTCCAGATCCATCACCATCAATCACAGCAATATCAACATCATCATCACAAAACAGAATGGAATGCTGGCGTACTGCACCCAGGAGGCTACCCCCCGTCACAATGTAAGGAACCCCGATGGAGTCCAGTGCGTCGCGGACAGCTGATAAGGTGGAGTACAATGCATCAATCTCCTTTCTGCTCACCAGAGTAGGATCTGGTCCCAATCCAATCTTCCGTTTAGTTTCGTGCATCCCTGACAAGTTTCACTTTCACTTTACTCTCAAGCAGCATGTGACTCAGGGTAAGACGGCAACATGCTCCTTGTAAATAAACTTGTCATTCTTTTTTAAATAGCCATATAAAATCATGAAAATAAATACCCGGGGAATCAATGATTTGCTTTGTCATCAAGCCTCTTAAAGTCGTGGGAAGACATCAAAACACCTCTGAATTGGCGGGCTAAACCATAACACGAAACCCTCGCTGTTTATTCTCTGAAAAAATCTTCCCTTCAGTTGGCAATTCCAGTGCTGACAAGAAGTTCTCAATCAATACAGTTGGCAAAATAGAGGACTACTTTGGCGATTGGGTAGTTTTTCTCTTCACGCTAGACGCCGGTATTGAAGCCGAAGTGGGATTCTCCCCGATGGAGCCGACGACAAACACCAGCAAGATGCAAAATTCCACCCTTACGGACGTCACAAACCACAGGAATAGTGATATTCTTATTTTGTCAGTTCTCATATTTTCCTTTGTCTTGATCTTAGCAGCGTCGCACAGGGGTGCGAAAGCTGCGAGGGAGGAAGAATTATTGGCCCGGAGAAGAGATGCCGAACGTTCGATCCGGGCAGATAGGACTGCCAGGGAGAGATCCATAGCGAAGGTGTGTACATTATTTATTCTATGCTTTTTTCAGCCGCATTTTTTCTCCTCTCGTGCTCACAACTCACAATCGCAAAACATCCACAACACGCTATCACATTCTAACCCATGTAAAACGAATCGGCGAAGAAACGGAGGGATGTTGGACTGAATTTGAAGACTTTCTCAATGAAATCATCATTTTCATCAAAATTAGAACGGTACATAAATAAAATGGGGGTTGAATTTGGTTCCGTGGTCACCGTCTCTCTGCCGACTGCTCCGTATGAAGAGTCTGCCAGCTCTATCTCAGCGACGGTAGATGTATCGGCTACACTCACCGAGGAAAATATCTCTGTCCTCTCCAGGATTGCTGAAGTCACCAACCTCATCATCATTGTCTGTTGCAGTGAGGATGCTGACGGTGACACTGCCACCAAGGCGCTCCGCTTTTACGGGCTCACAACCGATCAAGTCGCCGATTGCAGAATTCTTCGGAGTTCGACAACGGTGGGAAGAATCGCCATAGCCAGGCAGATCAATCCAGCGATACACTTGGATTTTGAAGAAGAGGTTGTCAAGGAGCTTGACAGGTTTAAAGTCAAGGGAAGAGTTTACAAGAAAGGGAACAAGGGACTACGGGATTCACTGGAGACAGCGGAGCAATTTAATAGTAAAGATGGCTGACTACATTTACTAGGATTTTATTTTAGTTCCTGAAGACAATCAAGATTTTCAAAAGATTTTTTTTACTTCCCAAAATGTTTGTCTTTTACGTGTATGTTGTTCTTTACCATTGGCTAAGCACTTCGTTTAGGTGCGCGAACACCTCCTCTTTCGATTCTTCATGCTTCGGAGCCAGAGTCGCGCTTCCAACTCCTCCAGCTGGATCAATAAGCGTGAGCTTTCCCTTGGGAACTTGGAAGAAGTTCTTCAAGAGATCCTCCCCACATAAGTACTTGTCTTTCCCAAAGGCTTTCTGCAGCGGCCGAATCGCCCACCTTATCGGAGCGGGCATCTCGGTCCCCCACGACGTCGACACGAAACCGGGAGCGGCATGTACGTATGCCACATTAGGATTGGTCTTGGCGAGGCCTTCCAGGAAGATGTCGTTATAAAAGCCGGCGGCGTCGGCCGCATTCTTGACTGAGTAGGAGTTCTTCAGCATGGGATCAGAGCTGTACTTGGCGTAAGAGCCGTGTACACCTGCACTCAAAACAGACATGACACGCCCCCCTCCCTCGTTCTTTGACTCTGCGAGCCGAGGAGACAGGAGCCTGGCTAACAAGTGTCTCGAATACACATGCAGCTGCAGCTTCTGGTCTAGCCCATCCTTGGTTGGGGTAAAACCCTGAATTGTTGCCATGCCCTGGGTGAGCACAAGGCAGTCGAGAGGGCCCTGACTGACGCGTGTAGCCAAAGCTTTGACATCAGCCAGGTCGAACGCATCCAACTTTTCAAACTTGAACTCATTGCCTCCACTCTCTCCAGCCTCCCTTTTCATCTCATCGACAATTTCTTGTCCAGCAGCCTCGGACCTCCCGGCTATTGTCACGTCGTGGCCTGAACGTGCGAGTGTGACAGCGATGCCACGGCCTATCCCTGAGGTGCCGCCGACCACAAGAGAATGAAGTGGCATGGCTTGTCGTCTTAAATTCTATGTTTGTTTGTGACGAGTACCAACAACAAGAAGCGGGGAGGGAGAGATAAAATAACCAAAGAAGGCGTCTTCTTGGCGGAATCCAATGCAATCTTCAAATTCTGGATTATTCTCTTATTCTCCTAGTACCCACTTAAAAAAACTTAATCGTTGTTCCCGTTCCTCGTCTACTATGCGACACCCTTTCACTACAACGATTGCACTTTTCTTCTTTACAGCTGTCCCGCATAATGCTGGGCAGGACTGCCTACAACATGTTGACGATCCAAATCAGAATGCAGGCACTGCATCGACACCTACATCAAACGATAGCTACGACGACTCAATTTTTAGCTTTCTCCCTCAAAAAGATAAAGAGCATGATACAGAAAGCAACGAAAATGTGACACGAACAACTATCGACGACACTCGTGATCAGCTTCTGACAAATATCCTAGCTCACTTACGGTCAAAGAATGAAACGAATCCTTTCGACAAAAAACACCCCCCAATCTTTCTTATCCCTGGGCTCGCGAGCACACGTCTTTTGAGCTGGAGCCGTGTAAATTGCCCTTTCCCGCAGCCTAAGGTGACGGTAGGAACAATTATCTGGCTATCTGTTCCTCGAGTAGCCATTGAGTCGACTGGCGTTGTTTCGAATAGCTGCTGGATCGAGTGCCTAAAGCTTTCATCTGACGGGCGAGAGGCCGACAACGTCTTTGATAACCAGACGTGCAAGATCCGCCCTGACGAGGGACTCGACGCAATCTCCTCTCTTACCCCTGTCGATACTGTAAGCGAGATCCTCCTCTCGAATGGAAGCAACACGGTTTATGCATGGTTGGTAGAATGGCTATCCTTGAATCTGAATTACGATGTGACAAATCTCATTGGTCTCGGTTACGATTGGCGGCTATCACCAAAGTCTCTTGAGTCCCGTGACGGGTATTTTACCAGAATGAAATCTACAATCGAGAGCAGTGTGAAGCAGAATGGGAACAGGCCTGGCTTTGTAGTCTGTCATTCACTTGGAAATACGATCTGGCGATTCTTCCTGGACTGGGTTGAGCGAGGTTTCGTTGAGGGGGAGCTTCGTAGACTGGAGAGAGTGGAAAACGGGGGGAGATTCGGTATTGGTATTGGTTGGTTCGATTTTGCGCATGCCGTGCCATCAGCTAGTAGTACTGTTGAGGAACGGGCGAAAATCTCGGGTAAAATTCTCTTTGACGATTGGGTCGCTAAGCACGTGTATAGTTACGTCGCGCTCAGTGCGCCCTTTCTCGGCGCGGCTAATCCGACGCGGGCAGTATTGAGCGGGGAGGCTATGGGACTTCCTGTGACAGAGGCCCTGGCGAGAGAATTGGAGCTTACCTTTGGATCGACAAACACAGCTTCAGCGATCAGCACGAAAGCAGGGGGGGCACATACGTTCCCTGAGCTTGACGGGATGGATCTGAGTCGCTTTCAAACGCTCAATGCCATCAGAAGAGGGATAGATTGGGACTCAAACCACGATTTTTTTGGCATTATTGACGGCGACTCAGACAATACCACAAAGCTTGGCCCTGCAACACTCCAAGACGGCGCACTCTTTGACGAGTTTGACAGAATTTGGCCAGAAAATGGAAACCCGCTATTGATCAAACGGGATCAGTTGCTCGCCAGTAGCTCCGATTTCAATCACTTGAAAGCAACGCCCAGAAGGCCTCCAATTCGTCGGGTGATTGCTGCCTATGGAGTTGACATTCGAACGGAGGTTGGTTATGTCTTTGCAAAACAGCAATATGAGGACTGCATTGAAGCCGACACTGCCGACATCAGCAGCGGAAGGGACGACGGGAATGGGCTGCCGACATTAAAGAAAGTCTTCTGGGAGGAGAATAGAGGCTCAATCACGGAGGAGGAGCTGTCGAAGAAGGATCTCAACGTTTTTTCTCGGCTTGTTAAATCTACCGATGTGCAGCGGACTCATCGGATATTCAATGACACGGAAGTTAAGATTCGTCTCCCACACGCCGGTGACGGGACGATCCCTTACCTTTCGTTGAGCTGGGTTCACACATGGCTCCTGGAGAGCATGGACAAGTCGATAGAGAGTGTGGGAAATTCTAGATCTTTGTTCGAAAACATTAAAATCAAGCAGAGAAAAGAAGGAGGCGACGAATGGATCGTGCTGGATCGTGCGGCTCCAATGTGTGATGAGCAGCACAAACAGTGTGACTACGGGGACGTAATGCGAGTAGTTGACCCCGATGTAACGAGAACGATCCCCCACGGCACAAACTACAAGCCGGAGATGGTAAAGTGGATTGCCTGTGGGACTGCCCCTTCACACACCAACGATGACGGCGCAATACCTTATTCTACAACCGTGATTGAGGCGGGAGGCGTCGAGCACAAAGAGACGACGCGCAACTACGACATATTGGCCGCTGTATTCAGTGATTTGTTACGATATGCAGTCAACGATGGAATTATTGACCTTCCAGTCTAACGAGTGAGCGAATAATGATTGAGCAAGAGAGAAAGAGTCAAGTGCAATTGACTCTAATTTGTGCGACTTGTAAAAACGATTTCTAATCCCAAAAATTGCATTTTTGCCAAGCAAACTTCCGCCGATAATGCGAGGCAAACATCCATTTTCTATACATTAATTTTTGGTACATTTACAATCACACGTTAGTAGGCAGCATCATCATAAAGACCCGCATCCAACTACGGTCACCTTTTGGTCCGGAATCTCAGACGGACCGGATGTTATGGACTTGAGGGTGTCAAATCCTTCTACAACCTTACCAAATGCAACTGACTTTGTGTTCAACCATTCATGTGCAGCAAGCGTGATAAAAAATTGACTGCCGTTTGAGTGCGCCCCGCTGTTGGTCATCGCCAAAATTCCTGGTTCGTCGAAACAAACAGAGAAGCTCTCATCAGGAAAACTCTCACCGAATATGCTTCTGGCTTCTCCCTCTCCCACGTTAGGTAGCTTTCCGCCTTCCAACCAACCACCAGATACGAGTCGATGGAACTCCGTTCCCTTATAATTCAGTTTATCATCGAAACCATTGCACAGTGCCTGAAAATTCTCGCAAGTTTTGGGGACAACATTGGTGAAGAGTTCGATGGTAACTCTCTGTGAATCGCCACCGTCTATCGACAGATCGAGGAATACTTGCGGGTTTGACATTTCGTCGTTGGCGATAAGAAAAGGTTTTATGACGAAGATGCGATAATATACGAGGGAAAGATAAGTAATATCTGGGGTGGGAAGTTAGTTAGTTGGCAGGAAGTTGAAATGGGTCTGAATGTTCAAGAAATTGTAATAGAGCAATACCTGCGTTTTTTTCGTGCTGAAATCCAGCAGTCGGTACTATTTGGGGTAAAGCAGGGAAAAAACTGAGACTGGCATCCCCACATCCCCCGAAAAATGGCCAAAGTCCCCAAATTCCTTTTGGCGGTCTTGCTCCTTCTCTTTACCCTTTGCACATCAGATGACGCGCCCTCGCCCTTACCCGATCTGCTTGATGTCCTGAAGGCCTCTAATTTGAAGTCTTATCACGAAGCATTTTTACATGCAGGAATTGAAGAGTCCAGCATGCTTCGACGGATGAGCACATTGGACTTTGTTGTCAACATTGGCATGAAGAGGGAGGAAGTTGATGTCCTCCAGAGCGTGGTTGCGAAGATGGTGCCCGAGCGGAAGAAGAAGGAGAAGAAGAAGAAACGTGTCGACGTGCTACTGGCTAAGCGCCAGGCACAGACTTATGGGAGGTTGGTGATTGATGGTGCAGCGACATCTTTTGAATTTATGAAGGCTACTTTTGGTGGCCATCTTCCAACAAAGCCACTGGAATTTGCAGTCTTCGACCAACCCGGGTGCAGTAGCGACCCAGGGCCGATGGAGGGTGGGAAGGGTGTAATTGCCGTGTTGGAGAGGGGTACATGTAATTTCCTTGAGAAGGCAAGGAATGCTCAAGCAGCTGGATTTAGCGTGCTTGCAGTCGTAAACACGGAGGAACAGCTTTTTCAAATGCCAAGCGGGCTAGGAGAAAACGGCGAGATGGTCGACAGCGGCGTGACGATCCCTGTTGTTTTGTTGAAGAAGAGTGCCCTGAATATTTTGAAGCATATTCAAACCACGGACCCCCTTATTAAATCGCTCTTCATCCCCCAAGACTGCGATGACGACGACTCAGCTGCCTGTGTCACATTTTACCCTTCAGACGTCAAGACGAAGGACATGTTTGATGCCTCGAGTGGGAATATCTATTTTGAGGGAATGGAAGGGGGTGGATTTGCACCTGAGTTTGTCACTAGCAGCTTTGGCGGGACCTTACCCCACGGGGGTGAGGTTATCAGGGTCGAACCCCAGGATGCATGCGAAGCTCTATCCGACGATATTGACGACATAAAAGATAAAATCGTGCTCATCGACCGCGGAGGCTGCTCATTTGCCGCTAAGGTGTTGAATGCACAGGCTCTAGGTGCTCGAGCAATTATCATGCAAGACGATAAGATCGAGTCGCCGCTGGAAATCATAGGTGCATCTGCGGCTGAACTATCTTCTTTGTTTATTCCTGTTCTGATGATAACGAAAGCTTCCGGAGACCTTCTCGAGGGCTATTTGAAGAGGCTAAGTGACGACGAGGAGGGAATTGGTGGTGCCTACATCTCTTTGACCAAAGAGGCAAGGATTGGGATTTTTTGGGAAGAGATCAGGAACTGGGTACGCCATTGCGTTACACCGAAGGACGATGAAGCTTCTCAGAGCTGCGACAAGCTCATTCTTGCACTCAGGGATAAGAGTGAGGGTTCCGCTGACAGGAGTGAATTGGTTAGTAAGCTCATGAGGAGGGGAAAGAAGAAGAGCGGGACTGGAACTGGAACTAGTACTGAGGTGGAGGAAGAAAAAGAAGAAGAAGAAGAAGAAGAAGAAGAGGAAATTGAAGAGGAAGGAGAGTTATAATGGGGACAAATGGTTAGGAAAAAACAATATTGAGAAAATAATTGTGCGTAACTTGATTGTATTGCCTTGCTGGTCTGGTTGGATTTGACAGCAAATGATGTGTTGCATCTCATTGCGGTTCATCTGGGCAACAGTGTTTGGCAGCGTCCGTTGTATTAATGGTAGAGAACCTGCTGATATTTTGGACGAAAATTGTCGTTTATTCTTTATTTTTGTACCATGTTTGACAGATTCGCAGAATTCTTAATTAATAACTGCCCAAAACAGAGAAACTCGGCTTAGCTTAGGCTTCATACAACGAACGCACTCGGCACGCGGCCACCCCCCCCAAAAAACACTGATATACCCCTACTACGCCATCCACACCACATACTTGAGTGCACACGTACCGTGCCTACACCATCATTCCCTCCACGTCAAAATCGTCGTCACTGTATTGGCTTAGATCCTCCCCTAATTTACTCCGCAAATGCCAGCGATCAAAACCGCTGTTGAACTTGACTATTTCGATGCTTCTCTCTAGCTCTCCTAACCGTGGAAAGCACGTACTGCCGAGCTCGTCCTTTTCAAAGACGCCATCATCTACCATAACTAGAGGGGTCACCTCGCACAAGTCGATTTGGTCCTCGTTCATCACCAATAGCTGCTCAACATCACCCCTGTCAATGTTTCTCCCGACAACAAGCCCCAATCCGAATTCACGGTCGGAGACAAGCTCCGATCGAGCCACATCTGAGAGTGGGTATTTCACCACGGATCCGACACGGGCAACGTTCGTGCGGAAGTGAACCGGGACAGCGTCGCTACCCTCCCAAGGAGGTTCAGGGGAGCCGTCATCATTCAAAGAAGAATCCGAGAAATATTTCTCTGCCTCCGCCTTGCTGGCTCTTCTCGCAATGTCCCTCCTGGACATTTTCACCCCTTTCCGCCTTCCCTCTCTAACAATCTCATCCCAAAGAGCGTCCTCGTTCTGTTTGGATCTCTCGCGAACATCCGCAGAGTTTAGACCGGACTTGCCATAGTGATCATACAATTTTCGGGATGCAGGGTCAGATAGGACTGTGTAAGCTTCAGAAATAATTTTGAACATGACTTCATTGCCCCCCTCGAGCGCGTCAGGGTGGTACTTTTTCGCGAGATTTCGGTAGGAAGATTTGATGTCACTGTTATCAGCGGCAATTTCAACATCAAGGATTTCGTAATATGACATTTCTTTCATCCTTGTGGAAGGCGATGACGACGTTTCTCTGTCACCTTTGCCGGCATTAAAATCGCCGAATTCTTCCTTAAATTTAACCTCTTCCCAAGTCTCAAATTTTAGATCCTCTTTGCCTGATTGGTTTTTGCCGCCTCCGTCTTCAAGCCAGCTTTCTCGTCCACCAAATACAGAGTCAAAGGAATTGATGGCATCCTCAACAACTGAAAATGACCGAGTTAACTCCGGAGAAGATATCCCAGAGAGCAGGCTTTCGACTTCCGAAACAGACCTACGATTTAAGACAGATAACAGAAGGAGAAGATAGTTGTGATCGTCCGTGCCAGTGGAGAGATATGACAAGGACAATTCAAGAGAGGAGATTATTGGCGATATTGTGTCGGTAGATACAGCGTCGTCGCCTTCTCCTCCGGAAAAAGAACTTATCGCTCGAGAGACTAATTCAGACAAGTGCCGAGGGGATCCATCATCAATGGTAGTTCTTGAACTCAATACCACGGTCGTCGTCTTTGGCGTTTCATGCCTTGTCTTTCTCTTCCCGGATATTGTACATCCAACATTATAACCCGCAGGCCCTACGAACCCATATTGGAGCGAGGGATGAACCAATAAAAATAGTAGTAGCAGAGGTCGAGTAGAACCCAAAATGAGCGCAGTCATTCCGACAGTTTATGTCCAATTTGGGCTCCTAGCCACACCGTAACGTCACGAAATCACGAAATTTATTTATTTGAGAAAAATGATAAAGTAACCCCTTATGCAAGTAAAAACACCCGAAAACGCCCGCATAGTATAATAAATCTGTAGAAAGTCAAAATCATTCTTAATTTTAAGGTAGCAAACATTTCCATGCAGTTAGGCAGGCATTCGTGCAGAACAGAACAGGCTGCAGTAGTATCATTCAATTTTCAGTCCGCCAGAGACGTATTCGCTGAAATCCATCAAGCGCTGGCTGTCAACGTCTCTAAAACCTGACAACCAGAAAAAGTTGAACACATTGCGAATAGTGCGCCCAATATTGACCGGCGGCCCGAACAGAGCAAACAAGGGTCCCACAAAGTCGTCGCTCTGCACGTTTTCAAAGTCTAAGGCAGCGCGTATCTGACTCTTTGCTCCCTCTTCGCTACTCATTGAGAGGATGCGGTTTGTGCTCACGAATAACCGCAAATAACGAGGAGCGAACTGCCAATTATTTGTCATGAGACTGGTCCGCGAGTATCCAGGGTGAGCGGCAACAGAAGATACCCCATACTTGTCGTAGAGGCGAACATGCAATTCGTGCGTGAACAAAAGATTTGCACGCTTCGCGGCACCATAAGCGACGATGCTATGGTGGAATCTATTTTCGAAGTTGAAATCAGTGTTGCTGTAGAGGCCGGGGGCAAGACCCATCATACTGCTGACGTTCACGATCCTGCCCTTGGCAAGCTTCAAAAAGGGGAGGAGTTTAGCGGTGAGAATGTAGTGGGCCACGTGGTTGGTATGCAATTGCTTCTCTGCCTTTGTATACTTGTTGTACATGAGTGTCTCGCTCCCCATGATACCAGCATTGTTTATGAGAACATCCAGAAGACCGCCGGTTTTCTTTCTCAGGAACCGGTCTGTCATTAGGGTAAAATTCTCGATGGAATTTACGTCATCAAGATCCAGAGGGGCCCCTTCGAAAAACACCACATTTGATTCTCCCTCCTCCCCGCACGTAGACTTCCGAGCTATGTCAATGAGTAGGCGCGCCTCCTCGCACTTTGCCTCGTCCCTGCAACCCATAATGACGCTCTTTGCTCCGCCGACAGATAAATATTTAGCTGTTTCGAAGCCTAAGCCGCTGTTAGCACCTGTGACAAGAAACGTTTTCTCCTCAAATGCGTTACAACTCTCAGGAAACTGAATTTTTCAATGTGTGTGTGTGTGTGTGTGTGTGAGTGAATATTAGGGATTTGGTTTCGTCACAAAGCGCATCATTTGCGTCGTCCGAGCCACAAAAACGTCGCCATTTTCGCTTTCGACGTACCCTGTACATGACCACTTCGCCTCTCATTCCTAGATGTGCCAGAATATTGTCCTCCAGCCACTTTGCACCGCTATCAACCAGCCGGGGCAAATTCTGAAGTAAGTAAGCAATGATAGCGAGAGGAATGAATGTCTTTAGAAACCTCTTGATGATGGCACGCTGGCGTTTCTCTCTTGGGGTTAAGGGTCGATACTTGCGGAACTTCCGCTTCGGTTTGGGGGGAAGCAGAGGCTTAACCATCTCTCTCCGCGGGATCACTGGGCCAAAACTTAATTTTTTTCCCTCTGCAGGTGGGTTACTCGTGTAGAATTTTTGTGAATGACGCGCAGTGGATGCGGAGGGAAGGGCTCGTGTCCTACCGAAAAATGGTTGAAGAACTGACTGTAAAACCCCCAATTAATTTTGTTTTTTTGCCGTCGAAACCTGTTGATATTTTCTTGGCAGGACTTGACGAATAAAGTTAACCCACGATGAGTCTCACCACTACTACCCATAATCTCCCCCCTCTGCACTCGCTTATTTTGACAATCCCCTTCACCCAGCCGACAACCAGCACGCCTCCTTTTCTCCTCGCCGTCCCCGAAGGGTTTGCCCAGATCAACGGAGTGGAGCTTCCCTCGTGTCCCCCGCCGTCACAAGGAACCATCAATAACAACAACAATGGCTCAGGTCTACCCCCTTCAATGTCGGTCCCGGTGGTACTCCCCCCCGGAGCATCAGTGACTATCACCACCCTCAGCGGCTGCACAGTCTGCCTCACATACCCATCCTCCCATCTGACATCAAGTTCAACATTCTGCGAGCCTTGGGTCGAAGATGATCCTTCTTCGCACGTGTCTCTGATAAATCTCCACTCCCAGCTGCATGCCCTCCGCACCACGACGCTGAATAATATCTCCATGCCCTTGCCTCCTCCTCCTCCTCGGGTTCTTGTTGTCGGGTGCAACACTGGCGGGAAAACTACCGTCTGCGAGACGCTAATCGCGTACGCGCGCCGTCAAGGTCACTGTCCGTACTATGTCGACTTGGACCCTTCCAGAGGGTCAATTTACCCTTATTGCATTGGTGTCACAAGGGGAACGAATGGTGGGATTGGAGGCATTAGAAGTTTTCAGAGCGCAAAGCAGAGCGGTGGGTACGAATACTGTTGCTGGCAGGGTGGGGGCGGGAGAATAGGTGAGTCATTTTTATCTGAAAATGCCGCAAATGACGAAAAATACTGCTCCATAATCGCTTGCTTGTCCGTATCGTATGCCTTCTAACACACTACACAAAACACACAACACACACACAATCGCCGACGACTGACTCTAGTTGGTACCCCTTCTGAAAGTCCCCTCGCTGCCCTTTGGTTTATGGGCACGTCTACTATGCCAGCGTCCTTCGCTCCGTTACACCAATCGATCGTGTCTATCATTTCCTCTACGATAAATGCTAGGCTTGAGAAGGATAAGGAGAGGGGGGGGCGGGAGTTTGGGAGTGGCATGATTGTGAATTTTCTCGGGGGAGGTCAAGGGGCAGGAGTAGGAGGAGGGGGTAGCGGGATGAAAAAATATATTGAGAAGATGGGAAAGGTGGTAGAAGAGGTGAGAGTGTGCTTCTTTTCGTTATTTTCGTCTTTGTCTTCGTTGCAGGTAAAACTAACTTGAGAAAAACTAACACGTGGTGCCCAATCTTCCTGT
>Ga0115554_1001039_pt1 | contig 19600 bp, 16 predicted proteins | sample COGITO_mtgs_1104_3_FD_87283 | JGI IMG/M metagenome (GOLD analysis project Ga0115554, IMG submission 87283) | Pelagic marine microbial communities from North Sea - COGITO_mtgs_110404 | ecosystem: Environmental > Aquatic > Marine > Epipelagic | place: Germany:Helgoland, sampling site Kabeltonne... | reverse complement strand
GAGGCTTTGCCTCGCTCGGACTGACCGGAATGCTTGCCCAGGACGGATTCTTTGCGAACAAGGCAATGGCGGCAAGTACATCATCCTATGTGAATCCCCTCGCTCCCAAAAACTCCGCTTTTCCAGGAAAAGCGAAGTCGGTTATCTTCCTGTTCATGTATGGTGGACCGAGTCAGGTGGACACTTTTGACTACAAACCTAACCTCTACCCATTGGATGGAAAAACAATCCAAGTTAAAACTTTTGGACGTGGAGGAAAAAGAAATGAAAGCCGGGTGGTGGGTCCAAAGTGGAAATTCAAACCCTATGGAGACTGCGGTAAGTATGTATCCGATCTTTTTCCTCATGTCGGATCCTGTGTAGACGATATTGCGTTTTTACACTCCATGAAAGCCGAGTCCCCCATTCATGGCTCCGCTATGCTGATGATGAATGCAGGCAACCTTCTTTCCGGGCACCCTTCGCTTGGATCCTGGGTAAATTACGGACTGGGCAGCGTAAATGAGAACCTGCCAGGTTATGTGGTGATGCTGGATAAAACCGGAGGCCCGATTAGTGGAGCCAAGAACTGGTCCAGTGGATACATGCCGGCAAGCTATCAGGGAACCGTATTACGCTCACAAGGATCTCCCATCCTTGACCTAGAGAACTCGCATGGAATACCCCGTTCGCAACAGCGTACCATGCTGGACCATTTGCGGACGATGAATGAAGGCCATCTCTCCGAACGGTACGACAACACCAATTTAGCCGCTCGAGTGGCATCCTACGAACTTGCTTACAAGATGCAGGCATCCGCTCCAGAGGCTGTCGATGTGGATAAAGAGCCCGGCCACATTAAAGACCTATACGGTATGGACGGATCCAACACCGAAGACTTTGGGCGCAAGTGCTTACTTGCCCGCAGACTTGTGGAACGGGGAGTACGATTTATTCAGATTTATTCAGGAGGGCATCACAATGACAACAATTGGGATGCCCACGGCGACTTGGTCAAAAACCATTCCTACCATGCCGGAAATACTGACAAACCAATTGCCGGTTTACTCAAAGACTTAAAACAACGTGGACTGCTCGATGAAACCCTTGTGGTATGGGGCGGTGAATTTGGACGGCAACCCACGGCTGAATATAAAGAAGGAACTGGACGCGACCACAACTCCTGGGGATTCACTATGTGGATGGCAGGTGGTGGTATTAAAGGAGGAGTGAGTGTCGGAGAGACGGATGAACTTGGGAGCGAAGCGGTGAAGGATCGCTTTCATGTGCGTAGGTTACACGCAACGATTTTAAATCAGCTGGGCTTGGATCCTAATGCACTTTCGTACTTCCATGGCGGACTCGATAAAAGCCTCGTTGGAGTAGAAGGTGCGGACCCAATTCATCAGGTCATTGCTTAACTTTCTCAGTTTAGCACTTTCTCTTTTAGTTTATCTTGTAGGAACTGCCATTTTCAGGCAGAAAGTATCCTATGGTGAACCTAAAACAAAGTAAGCCGCTCCTAATCGATACTCCATTTGAAAAATGGCAACTGAAAGGACTGCCCTCCTATCGAAATAAGCAAATCAGAGAGTGGATTTACGAAAAAGGCATTCTCGATTTTGAAAAAATGAGTAATCTTTCACTCGGGTTACGGGAAGATTTAAAAAAGGAGTGGGATCTCATGCCGATGGAGTTATCCCGAGAACAGGGCTCTGAGGATACTACTCAAAAGTTTCTGTGGAAATTACGCGACGGGCAATTAATTGAGAGTGTACTCATACCCGCAACTGAAGGTACAAAGGGAGTACGGGCATCCCGGCTCACCTTATGCGTATCCACTCAGGTGGGTTGTGCACTGGGATGTAAATTCTGCGCCAGTGGGCTGGATGGTTTAAAGAGGAATTTAACCACAGGGGAAATTATCGGCCAAATTCTCATTGCACGGGCGAAAGCGGGTCGAAGAATTGACAATCTGGTTTTTATGGGAATGGGAGAACCCCTTGCCAATTTACCGGCCATGATTCCCGCACTGGATCAAATTTTATCTCCCGATGGCTTAGGGATTGGAGCGAGGCATATCACTCTCTCTACCAGTGGACTCGTACCCAAGATTCTTGAATTAGCAAAATACCCTGCGCAAATACGACTGGCGATTTCTTTACATGGAGGTGATAACCGAACGCGTGAGCAAATTATGCCAATCAACAAGCGCTACCCGATCGAAGAATTAATCGATGCATGTGAAAGGTTTATCGAAGAACGGAAAAAAATGATCACCTTGGAATATATTTTGATTAAGGGAATAAATGACGACCTTGGCCAAGCTATTCTACTGGCCAGGCATGCACGGCGATTAAATGCAAAAGTGAACTTGATCCCCTATAATAAAGTGGAAGGGATGAAGTGGGAAAGACCGGAATTATCACAAATTAATGCATTTCGATCTCAATTGGAAAAAGAAAATGCACCTCGGGTAACCTTACGGATGGAAAAAGGACACGATATCGACGCGGCCTGTGGACAGTTGAGACTAAGGGAAACTGTGGAATCCTGCTAAACCACAAAATAAGGAAATGAAGCAGTTGTTTTTAAATTTCCTTTAAAAACACTTCCCGAATAACTCCAGTGGTTGCATAGGTACATATTCCCAGGGGGACAGACATTTCGATCTCCCCATAGCGCATAGCTACCTTTCGACCCTCAACTTCGCAATCAATTACCTGCTCGTCGTTAATCCATACAGAGATTTCACTATCGGTCGCACGGAGACGAATATCATACCATTGGTTATCCTCAAAAATATAGGCATCACCCGTTTCATTTTCTGACGCGTCAAAATCATCAATACTTGAAATACCGATTAGGGAACCTCCCCAACCCCCCAATATGAGGGTGGCATGAGATTGCTTAAATGGAAATGTTAAGCCGCAAAAGAAGTCACTCCCCATTGTTCTTTTAGCTTTGAAATGAATTTCATAATTTACAACAGGCAAAGGTTCACCTTTCCAATGGACTCCCGAAAGCTCAGCACCCATTTCCAAAACAAGACTACCATTTGCATCAATCATAACCTCTCCTTTTCCGGCGAAATCGGTCGGCTCCCAATCTTCCAAACTGGATCCATCAAAAAGCCATCTCTTATTATCAATCAATGAAGACGGAAGCATTTTCTCTGGCAGACAAGACAGCATACAAAGTGACAGCACAATGCATAGGCCAAGACGTAGTAAAATGGAATGAATCACTTTCAATTTCATACTGTAATCCTTGAATATGTCAGTGGTATCGACAACCAAGAACTCATTCTAATGGTAAAAAAGATAAGTAAGCCCGTTTTAAAATTTAAGGCCTTTCGATAACTTCGATCTCATACCCGTCCGGTGCATCCACAAAAGCAAAAATTGAACCGGAAGAACTGGTTGTCGGACCATCACTTAAAGGAACTCCGACGGACTGGGCATGGGATTCAAATTCGGTCATACTTTCGACCTCGAAAGCAAGATGCATTAGGTCTTCCTGTACCTCAACGGTACCGGACCCAGGGAAATAAGTAAGTTCGATTTCCTCATCACTATTTGGCACGGTAAGGAAAACCAATTTGGAACCCCGGGGGGATTCGTGGCGCCTGGAAACTTCCAGGCCGAAGACCTTATTGTAGAATTCAACTGATTTATCTAAATCACTCACCCGCATACGGGTATGAAGAAATTTACAAACTACTGCACTCATTAAAACAAAAAATAAAGGCTAAGTTAAAAAGAAAAAGTTACTTTATTTACCCCGGCTTCCGAGCATGCATTTAATACACTCACTGCAGATTGATGCTCTGCAATACCGGAGGATTCAATTTGTACTTTTAATTCCGCTTCCGCTTTGGTCTTTGCTCCCGAAGAAATGAGTTGATCCCGCATTCCTTTTTGAACCTTGAGGTTGGAAACTAGGTCAGGCATTTCAAAATCGAATCCATCCTCAATCTCGGACCCATTTAAATAAACCTCGCCCTGGTCTCCAATTTTAACATTAAGCATATCCATAGGAGTAACGTCGCTACTCTGGGGCTTTCCGGGCAGTTGAATAGATAACTCCGCCTCCGGTTGTTTAAGCATTGTCGTAACCATGAAATAAATAAGCAGTAAAAAGGTAACATCAATCATGGGGGTCAGATCTACTTCATCCTCGTCGGCTAAAATTTTCTTTAATGTTTCCATTCGATTATGTCCCTACTTGCCAGGTTCCAAAAATGATATCTGCCTGTCCCGCATTCCCGATCACCTTCATTACATCCTGAACCACTGCGTGGGTGACTTTTGGGTGAACCCGTAAAAAAACCTTCCATTCCGGATTTCGTTTTACGGCTGTTCCGATTGCATCCATATCAATTTCCTGTTCTCCCCAATAATATTTCTGTCCGACAGGAGTTTCATCGATACTGATAATTGTGCGCGGAGGAGGCTGTTCTTTTACGCTTGAATTTCCGGCAACAGGAAGAGCGGATAATTCAATATATTGTTCAGACATTCTTTGTGCGACCACCATAAAAAATACGATCAATAAGAATACCACATCAATCATGGGAGTTAAATCAGGCGAGTCATTGGACTCGGGTGGTTTGTATCCACTCATCTACACTTAAATAAAATCAATTATGCTTGTTATGCAGGGGGCATTGGCGGTGCTCCGGGAGCTGGAGGCAAGCCTTCCTCCACTGGAGCTTCCTGCACCTCTTCGTAATATTCTTCGCCTGCCTCTTCTCCCCCTTCAGCAAAACCACCTCTTGCTGCACGCACTAAAGTGAAAACCATTTCCCCGGCAATTCGATTTACTTCTGCCACAATTGTAGCAAATTTTGTTTTGTAAATGAAATAAGAAATTAAAGTAGGAATTGCAACCACCAGACCCGCGGCAGTAGTCCATAAAGCACTACCAATATTTCCCGCCATCTTTTGACTCGATTCTCCGCCCATTCCCGAGCTTTGCAAAACTTGGAACGCACCGATCATTCCGACTACCGTTCCGAGAAGTCCCACCATTGGAGCAATCGAACCCACAGTATTTAACAAATTAATCCAGGTAAAGGGTTTGGCCAATTCAAGCCCAGATGTTTCCTCCAGTCCTTTCTCGATCGACTCGATATCCAATTCATCATCCTGAATCCGTGCAAGTCCACCTTTAAGAACAGAAGTAACGGGCAATTTATACTGTTCGCAAAGTGCCATAGCACCCTCAACATTAAGGTTTTGCAGTTCCTGCATGATAGGCTGAACCACATCCTCCTTTACAAATGCTTTTTTTCGAATCGCGATACCATTATAAATGATCAGTGTAAAACCGGCTAATATTAATATGATAAAGGGAACCAAGAAAGGCCCCAAGTTATCAACCAGGGCTGAACCAAAGCCCTTTTGTTGCGCGTGAACCACATTAGCAAAAAAACTGGGGGATAAACTGGAAAAAATAATTCCAAGTATGCTGAATTTACGGATTGAGCCAAGTTTCATAATTTTGATTGTTTTAAGGTCTAAGAATTACGGGTAAGGGGGGATGGGTCAAGAGTAGGATTAACTCAGGTGGCGGGGATTGCGTCTAGTCGTTTTTTACTTTCAATGGCCCATTTTGAACCCTTGTAAAAAATGGAGACCTGTTTGTAGACATTGATTGCCGCCTCATTTAAACTTAATTTTTCATAGGCTCCACCCGCCATCAAAAGGGATTCCGGAAGCCAATCTAGACCGACGCGGGCACTCACAATTCCTTCGGTTACTTCCAAAACAGACTGACGATAAAATTCAGCGGCTTTCAATTCGTTCCCGCTTTGCTCGTATTGACGTGCGTACTGAACACGCAAGAGAGCACGAATCAGTTTATAAAGAGATTATTCATTTGTTTGCCGAGCGGGTGGTTTTTCGTCTAACTTTTTAACCGTCTGCATCGCAGTATTAAATATTTTACCGGCCGCTGCTTTATACCGTGCATCCTTTAATGCTGCCTTGGAATAGGTTTCGTATAATTTAATATAACAATAAATCGGCCAAATTTCGACTATCTTGGCATGGGGACTTCCAGGAGACTTTTGTACGATTGGTCCCAACCGGGCGTATTCAGAAATTGCATCGTTATACAAACCCTGGGTTCGTAGCGAATCGGCAAGTTTTAAATAAGAGGCATGATCAGCACTATTGTTTCGAATCGTTACTTTTTGCAAAAGTGCACGGGCAATCTTGGCAGATTTTGAGTTGGCTCGAATCATTTTACTGGCGAGTTCAAGTGACGCTTCCGAGAAATCTCGGTATCCGTAACTGTCCAACTTATTTAAGTTTAGACGTGATAATAAATAAAACGCTTCATTATACTGCTCCATGGCAATTAATGCTTTTACATAGATCAAGCAATTATCATGGATGGCAAAGTATTGCTGGGGTATATCAAGAAAGAGCATTACTTTATACATAATTGGTCTTAAACTTGGCAGAAGTTCTTTGCTGTACTGTTCGTTAGAAAATGCTTGAAGAGTTTTCATCGCACCCTGTGGCCAAGCAAATGAAAAACCTTGAATATTCTGTTTCTTCAATCCGCGAAGTTCCAGTTGCATCCTTCCCGCACCGTCCATGGAGGCATAAATAATGCCTTTCTGCCCATCCACCCCTAAGAGAGTGCCAGCCTTTGCTGCATTTCCAACAAATATCTTAACCGGTAATGCACCCGAATGGATCTTAAAGTAGTCCTGATTGGCTTGAGCGCACAAATTAATGTGACCGAAATAAAAGCTGAACAAGACTGTAATACAAGTTAAATACTTACTCATTTAAGAAACTTTCTCTGCCAATCAACATACTGTTTTTCCACTTGAGTAATTTGATCAGATTGCCCGGTTTGTTCGTAACAACGAATTGCTTGTTCGTAGGATTTGGAAGCCCACTTTGTTGCACTTGGAAAGTTAAGGGTTGTGTCCAGGTAATAATATGCTGCACCAGCATGATCGCGAATGGCGCGTTTGCACTCCCCCATCATGTAGGAGGATTGAGCTCTCTGCTCGAGGCTGGTATCGGTATCGCTTCTTACTTCCTCGAAAGAGGAAACCGCCTGGTCAAAGAGACTGGAATCTTTACTGGACTGCCCCACTTCAAAAAGAGATTCACCCAGGCGAATCCGAGCATCGTTGGCGTTATCATGCCAGGATGAATTAGCAAGTGCAGATTGATAATGGGAGACAGAACTCTGGTAGTCCCGCTCCTTTTGCTTTGCTTGTCCCAAGAGGTAGTATGCATCAAAAAGAAATTCGCCACCCGTATCACCGTATACATTTACAAGGCGCTCCATCGCAGATACCGCATCCTCCACCGAGTTTTGGGCAAGTAATTGTTCGGCCATCCAAACGAGAACACCTGGACTTGCCGCAGGGAAGTCACTCTTTTGCGGATTATAACTCCCACCCGCTTTTGAACCAACCCGATCGAGCATTGAACGCATGCGCAATTCAAGTGGTCTGTTCCCTGCTGACTTTGCCTGTTCCAATAATTTTGCAAAGGCAACGGCAGGAGATAGATCCGACGGAAATCCCTTTTTAAATTCTTTGTATTTCTTTAAATAACCCTTAAATTTTGCCATATGAGAAGGGTTTGAAAAGATTGCTCCTCGGGATTTCACCACATCGCTATAAATATCCTGATCCATGCCCTTGTATTGAGAGGAAAGAAATGGCAGCAATTTTTTACGATCTCCAATTATATCCTCAACCGTTCCAGTAATCGTTTCTTCAATTCCCTTCCTGTCACGATAGGTGAATGAAATGGTTTGCCCGGGTTCTTGTAGCTTTGTAAGAAGATCTAAAGTTCTTCCGTATAATTTATCGTATTCATCGTACTTAACGGTGTATTTTTTAAGGATAGCATCGACGCCTACATTACTAGGATCGTTGCCGTACTTTTCAATATCCTTATAATAAAGATTAAGCATGGTAGAGGGACGACCTAGCATTTCATTGGCAAATCCAATTTTTTCAGTGGCTTCTGAAATTCTAGCCCCTTCTGAATCACTATATTTTTCTGAATAGTCCGAGTATAATTTCACCATGCTTGAATAATAAACATAGGAGGCGACATCATAAAGTTCGCCGAAATCGATGGACTTATCTTCATTCAAATCAAAATCGGCAAAAGATTTATCGGATTCAATTCCGATGGTAGAATATTCACTTGATTGCAATACTTCGTCTTTATTTTTGTCAAACGTAAGGTAATTTTCCACGATCCCGTCCGGATTTTCTGCCACTCGCTCGATCAGACCGCCTTCATTAAATGTGGCATCTGTAATTAATTTAATTTCCCGTGACTTTTCCCGAACCAATGAATAATTGGCCTGGGCATTTTGTATTTGTTCGTAGGAAGGTTGCTCGTCAGATTTTACATCGCTGATAGCCAAGTCACCCAAGCTCAGGTATGCCTCGGGGACCATTTTGTCTTCCGGGAAGTCTTTCACAAACTGTTGGAAAAGCCTAATTGCATTTGGGTTATCAGTGGAACCCTGATACGCGACTGCAAGGCGAAATAACGCATCTTTGGCAAACTCATCGTCCGGGAAATGACGGGCTTTTCCCCCATCGCTCCATTTATCATTAATCGATTCTTTTCCGGACGAGACTATTTTTCCTCCCCCTGACTTATCGGAAATTTTCCAGATTGAACCATTAAACCACATGAAAAAGCCTTCCCCATTTACAAAAACAGGCTTTCCATTCTTTTCCTCTCCGTTTGGCAGGTAAACCCCATTTGGATTCGGCAGCACTGCGACCTCCTCCTCCTCGACCTCTTCGACTACGGGAGTCTTTTCAGGTTTTACTTCGGGTGCAGTTGTGTCTGTGGTAGCTTCAGAAACCGATTCAGTCTCATCGCCACCGCAGGAAACCAAGAAAAAAGAGAGAGGAAAGAGAAAGAAGATACGGTATATTTTATTCATTATTCCGATTCCTCCTCGTCTTCACTATAACTTGAACCTCCAATCGGAAGCCCTTCAACGTTTACCCCGACCACCGCACCGAGCAATGGCTTAGCCTCTTCAAATTTACCGGAGGCAAGCAATGCCAATCCACTCATGTAATGAGCGGTCGGCATAGCGGGGCTTTTAGTAAACTCACTACGATTTACATAGCCTTGGGAGCGATTCATCGCACCATTCTCAAATCCGGCAAATTTTTCCAATAATTCTTCGAATTTTCTGCGCTTAAAGAAAACCGATCCCATCATGCCAACAAAATCCTTCGCATATTTGTGCTCAGGCATAACTTCGATGAAGTCATCACAAAGTCCAAAAAAGCGATTGTAGTATTCTGCGGATTTAACTTTTGATTTTTCTGCCCGGTCTTTTTCTGCAGTTCCCATTGCGGATTGTAAGCTGACTGCAATTGCTTGAAGGCTTTCCGCTTCCTGCCTGTAGGCATTCGCCATAATAAAAGTAACATCCGCCCGAAATTTCTTCCAGTCCTTATTTTGTAAGTATTCTTCTCCCAGCTCGATCGATTTTTCTCGATGTTTTACAGTATTGGCAGACGCGAAGGCCGCATAAATAAAATTCTCCACACTTTCATGTTTTGGAAAGTCTTTGTAGAGCCAATAAAATCCCCAAAATGACTCCCAGTCTCTTTTGGTAACTTGAAAATTATCCGCTTTTCTCCAGCGCAAAACGGTAGTGAATGGAGGTGTATCCTGAGCTAACTTGAGTTGACCTTTGGCACTGGTCAGCTTCATGGCGATGGCATTTGAACGCTCTTTTAAAATTTCCAATCGACGCTTGGGCATTGTGTTTCCCTGTAACGCGATCAATTGTTCATATTGGGAAAGTTCTGTCTGTAATTGCTTCTGCCTTTCGGTATAAAATGCAACAATTTCCTCCGTTGTCATGGTCAGAGCATAAAAAAGTGAAGCCTCCACATGTCTTTCCTTATCTTTAAGTTGAGCCGCCCCCTGCATTAAATTGACATTCAGGCGAAGGTCATAACGGGCTGGGGTATCTCCAGATAAACGGGGTAATAAAGGAAAGACTTCATCGATCCGTTTGGTCTGCACGAACATTTCAGTGAGACAAGAAACTGCATATGCAGAACGGTCTTCATCCTTGGCGAGATCGGCATACTTCAATAATTCCTTGAAGGATGGTTCTCCTTTAACCCAGTTTTGCTCGATGTGATAGCACTGAGCTTTACCAAAATAAAGATTCATCAGTTCGCTTCGTTTGACAATCTGCTTACGGTAAGGTTTTGATGTATCCAAGAGTAATTCGATAACAATTGCGGCTTCCTTCCAATCATGAAGAGCACGAAGGCAATCCGTTCTCTTTTGCAAAGCCATCACAGCTTTTGAATCATTGGGAAACTTATCCGCAAAAAATCCAAATGCTCCCGATGCTTTCTCAAGGAAGTCCTTATTTCCCGTTTTTGCGAAACTCTGCAAATAGCCTACTCCACGAACAAAACCAAATTGTTGAAGGATTTTTTCCACCTCCGGATCTTTTTCGTTTTCAAAGCGACCCTCCAATTCATCCAACAGAGGAGAAGCACCGGCAAAATCACCCTGACCAATAAGTGCCTGTGCCTCGGTAATTACTTGGCGCAGTGGCATATCCGCGGGACTCTGCCCCAGCGAGAGGGAATACGAAGAAATCCAGACTAAAATACAGATTAGGAAAGGCGAAATTAAAAACTTTCGAACTGTTATTCTTTTAAAGGGCATGTAAAAGTGGTAAGAGAAAGATGATCATAAAAGAGACTCGTTCATTTTGTCGCAAGCTTTTTTCTACTATTGAAAAAATGAGGGTGATCTACCTAAAAAAATTCATGTGCAGCAAGGGCATTGAAGTACAAAATGACCTGTAGAAACTTCTTCCATGTCTAATTTTTTTCCAACACTTTCAGGATAAAGAGATGAACCCACACGATGCCCAAAAGCACAGCCTGATGGAGGGTTGATGGGGGAAGGAACATCTCCCGGAATAATCACTCTCTTCCTTTTTTTGGTGGGGTCCGGGATCGGAATAGCCGAAATAAGTGCCTTCGTATAGGCGTGTGCCGGCTTTAAGTAAATCTCTTCCGCAGGCCCAATCTCAACGATCTTTCCCAAATACATGACCGCAATTATATCGGATACATGCTTTACAACCGCTAAATCATGAGCAATCAAAAGGTAGGTCAATCCAAGCTTAGATTGAAGATCCATGAGCAAATTAAGAACTTGGCTCTGCACGGATACATCTAATGCAGAAACTGGTTCGTCGAGGACTAAAAGTTCGGGCTGCAGAGCCAAAGCACGGGCGATTCCAATTCTCTGCCTCTGTCCGCCCGAAAATTCAAACGGATATCGATTTGCTGCGCTTCCAGATAAGCCAACCTGTTCGAGTAACTCCGCCACCCTTTCAGAACGAACATTTTTTTCGACTATATGATGAATATCCAAAGGTTCCTCCAATATTGCACCCACGGTCATGCGGGAATTGAGAGATTCTGCTGGATCCTGAAAAACCATTTGCACATTTTTACGAAAATTATTTTGAGCCTTTTTTCCCGCTATTTCCTGGTTTTTAAATTTGATCGAGCCAGAAGTGGGTTCAACCAATTTTACCACGGACTTGGCCAAGGTCGATTTCCCGCAACCGGATTCACCCACCAGTCCGAGTGTCTGCCCTTTTTGTAATACCAAGCTTACCCGGTCTACTGCCTTACATGATCCGACTGCTCTGCGAAAAATCCCTCCCCGGACGGGGAAGTGAACACGAAGGTCTGTAATTTTTAGTAATTCCTCGGGTGCATTCATAAATTCGAACATAGGGGACAAGATTCTACCCAATGCCCTTCCGCGACTTCCTGCCAGGGCGACCTTTGATCAAGCAGGGCCCGTGGATGTACTTTACCACACCGTGGAGGAAAACGACAACCTTGGTTTAAGTCAGAAAGACCGGGAACCATGCCATCGATTGTGGAAAGTTCAGTCTTGGGTATTCTATCCAATCGCGGGATCGAGGAAAGTAAGCCACGGGTGTAGGCATGTCTTGGATTGGCAAAGAGTTCGACTGTGGATGCTCGTTCGACTATCCGACCTGCATACATCACACAAACCTCATCGCAAGTTTCGGCAATAACCCCAAGATCGTGGGTAATTAATAAAACGGAAGACCCCAGTTGTTTTTGCAAAGTTTGCAGAAGTTCAAGAATTTGAGCCTGTACCGTAACATCTAATGCAGTGGTGGGTTCATCTGCGATGACGAGCTTTGGTCTGCATGCCAACGCCATGGCAATCACAACTCGTTGTCTCATTCCGCCCGAAAGTTGGTGGGGATATTCGAAGGCACGGCTATCGGGTGCTGGGATTCCCACATCATGGAGCATTTCTACTGATTTGAACCAGGCTTCTTTTACTCCAATTTCTTGATGTAATAAAAAGACCTCACTCAATTGATCGCCTATTGTCCGAACCGGATTTAATGCATTCATCGGTTCCTGGAAAATCATGCCGATCTCATTTCCTCGAACCTGCCTCATTCCATCTGCAGATAATTCCAATAAATCTTTCCCCTGAAAATGGATTCTGCCGGATGTTATTTTACCCACGGGCTTGGGCAATAAGCGCATAATGGACAGAGCGGTTACACTCTTCCCACATCCTGATTCTCCAACCAGGCCAAGAGTTTGTCCGAGCCCGACCTGAAAATCAACTGAATCAAGTGCCTGCACGCGTCCCTCGTCCGTCTCAAAAGAAACCGAAAGCCCTTTTATATCAAGCAATATATCAGTTTCCATTCAGTCTGCCTTTTCGCATTTGGATATCAATTGGACTGGTACTTATCATAAATCCGAACGGTCGGTTGATCCGATAGAACCTCGCCTGCCAATTTAGCCTTGAGAATCGTTTTCTTTTCGGACTGATCGATCCAAAAAACCTGAAATTCTTCATAATCACGGGTTTCTTTTGGCCCCCAGTCCTGAGGAAACTTAATCCAATTCCAGTGACCAATCCTAAGCCATGGTTTTTTCCAGGCTGGAACCCAAACCCCATGTTCATGGATCATTTCACTGAGTTGATGGGATAATTCTGTAATTCTTTCCAGGCTTTCCTCCTCCCGATATTGATTAATTAAATGATCAATTTCACGCACTGCAGTTTGCGTAAAATTATTGGTGCTAGTCTTGATTACTAAGTTATCCTTTAATCGACCATCCTTACGATATTTCGCATCCCCATCCTGCTGGTACGCATTATCGGAATGGAAGGGTTCCCAATATCGGGGGAACAGTTCCACAAAAGAATTAAAGGCGGAGAAAATAACTTGGTGATTCTTTTCCCCCGCGGTCTTCCATGCAGCCGTACTCTCGAGAATTTTGAGCTTTATTTCCAAGCCTGCCTTCTTGGCCTCTTCTTTAAGCACAACCAATACATCCTCGAAATGCTTATAGCCCGTTACTATTTCAACCGACAATCTTTCACCTTTTTTATTAACCAGTATTCCGTCTGGGCCACGCTTTAAATATCCGGCCTTTGCAAAGTGTTCGACTGCTTTCTCCACCGAAAAAGTACGGGCCTGCAAGGTGGGGTGCGAGCGGGCTCCATATCCATCTGCCACGGTGTTCATCCTAACATAATCTCCCCGGAAGATCTTTTCCAAAACAAGCTTAAAGTTCATTGCATGGTGAAAGCCTATTCGAATGTTTTGGTTATCTAAAGGCGCTTTTTGCGAATTAATTCTCAACGCATAAGAGGGGGGTGGAGTTTGATTAAAAAAAGTGACTTTTGATAAATATCCGTTCTTCACTAATAGATTCTTGTCGGTTAACTTTTCATACCAGAACTCCGTTTTTGCTAAACCGAACATATCAATCTCGCCCTTTAGAAAAATTTCAAATGCTTTGTTATAATCACGCACTACGCTTACCTTGATCTTGTCTGGATTAAAACGGTATCGATAGAATTTTTTCTGATCTGCCCACCAATCATTTTGCCGGACGAGAGTGACTGATTTCCCCTTATCTATATTCTCGGGGGTTGCCACATAAGGCCCTGTGGTAGGCTCGGGAAGCCACTGATATTTATTCAAATACTCACCATCTAACTCACCATAAAAATGTTCCGGAACAGGACGAAGGGATACCCGCTCAACCACATCAGGTTTTGCTTTATAATAAGTGATTGAAAAGGTATGGCTATCAAAGAGAGTAACCTTGAGAAATTTATCCTTCCCAAAAAAATCATTATACCATGGAGCCTGGATATGTTTACTTCGCATGTAATAAAACAAAAAGAAAAAATCACTGGAACGAACTGCTTTCCCATCACTGTACCGTGCATCAGGATCCAACCGGAAATAAACCGTCTTGCGATCATCCGCAACCGCCCACGAACTGGCTAACCCGGGATAATATCCGTCCGAATTGGGGTGAGACATCACTAAACTCAGGGCATTATAATCTGACAAATAACTTCGAAAGGCCCCATTTGCATCGGGTCCAATCGTTCGTAGCGTCCTCGGAAAATCTCTCATGAAAACATTCCAAGTGCCTCCCCTTTTTGCGTCCGGTGAGGAGAATTCTTCTTCTCCCAAACCGTCTTTCCAGTTTAAACCAGCAGGAATTTCCTGGAGGGATTTAATAGCAAAACAATCCGCATGACTTTGATAAAATTCCAGAACATCTTCTGAACAATGAGCTAGTAATGGATGGGGGCGGCCATCCATGTCCACTAATGAACCCGGATCTCGATCAATCTGAACAGAGTTTGCTGAAAAAACAGAATCCAGTTGAATCGATGAGTTTCCTTCATTTAATTGCCTGCTCAATTCTCGGGCAAATTCCCTCCCTAGCTCCCGGGCCAGTTCACGAGCAAATTCACGATCCACTGGCAGACCACTTTCTCCAGTTTGCCTGGAAGGCTCGCTTCCAGACTCGCGGGGTGGTTTAAGTTGATGGTCTTCGCAGCCATTAAAAAACAACAGGCTCACGAAAAAAAAAGCGGTATAGTAAATCTTATTAATTTTCATATTATTCATAAGTTGAGAATTTCTTGGGATCGAATGCTTCCCGCACTGCCTCCCCCACAAAAGTGACCAGGGTTAATGTAAGCACCAATATTGAAACTGAGGAAATTACGATCCATGGAGCAATGCGGAGATTATTCACACCCTGCTTCAGAAGTTCCCCCCAACTGGGAGTTGGAGGAGGCAAACCATAGCCAAGAAAATCCAAGGCGGTAATGGAGGAAACCGCGGCCGCAATTGTAAAGGGGGCAAAAGTGACCAGGGTGGAAATCACATTGGGTAAAAGATGGCGAAAAATAATTCTGGCTGAACTCGCCCCAATTACCTTGGCCGCAGAGACGTAATCCCTGGCCTTTTCTTTATACACTGCCGCTCGAATGTAGTATGTCATTCCAGTCCATGAAAAAAGGACCATAATGAGTAATAGAGAGGAAACTTGCCAACCAGTGCCCCACCAACTCGGCATTACAGAAACCAAGATAATTACCATGTATAAAAAAGGAACATTTGCCCAAATTTCAACCAGTCGTAATCCAAGCATATCTGTCCTTCCACCAAAGTATCCCATTATACTACCCGCACAAATTGCGATGAGATAAGTTAACAGTAAATACCCCAGAGAAAAAGTCATCGCGATACGAAAGCCATAAAGCAATCTAGCAAAAACATCCCTTTCCGTTTTGTCAGTTCCGCAAAAATGCCCGGAAGAAAAACTCGGTGGTGAAAATCCTGTGGAAGATTCTTTGGCATAATCCATCTCATAGGGGCCAAAGGGAACGATTGGCATAAGTAACCAATCGTTGGAATTTTCTTTTTCAAATTTCTTTTGGAGGTCCCGGTAATTCGTTTCATATTCATAATCAAAACCAAAAAATTTTCCGCTAATCTGTTCGCCGTAGGTGGGAAAGAAAAATTCTCCTTGGTAAGAAACAATCAAGGCCCGTTTATTCACAAATAATTCCCCCAAGAGACTGAGGCTATAAAGCAATACCAAGAAAATAAAAGACCAATACCCACGCTTAATCGAACGAAAGCGACGAAGCTTCTTGGTGGTCAATGGATTCAATTTAAGTATGGTTTTCATTCGAAACGGACACGGGGGTCCACCATCGCCACTAAGGCATCCGACAGGATGTTCCCCAAAAGCATAAGAGTCGCAGAAAGAGTAAGTACTCCCATAACTACAGGATAATCCCGATCGATTACCGAGTTAAAACCCAACAGCCCAAAGCCATCAATATCGAAAATAGTTTCAATTAAGAAGGAACCCGTTACGAATAATGTCACTTGGTGCCCCACATTGGTTGCTAAGGGGACCAATGAATTTCGCAGAGCATGTTTGCGGACGGCATTACCAAATGAAACACCCTTCGCCATTGCGGTTCGAACATAATCTGCAGATAAATTGTCCATCAGGTGATTTTTCATCATCATCGTAACGAATGCAAAGCCACCAATCAAATAGCAGCATAATGGTTGAAAACTATGTTCCGCTAAGTCTTTTAATTGTTCGAACATCGACAATTGTTCATGGTTTTCACTCACTAAGCCCCCCATAGGCAACCAATCCAACTTTACAGAAAAAAATAGCAGTAAAAGAGAACCCAGCGCATAACCTGGAACGGCATAGCCCACAAAGATCAGAATCGAAGACAGGTCGTCATAGAGCGTGTTATGCCGAACCGCCTTAAAAATCCCCAAGGGAATACAGACTGCATAGGTAAGAAGAAAAGTCAGAAGTCCAAAATAGGTTGATACTGGCAATCGCTCCGCGATAACATGAAGAACCGGTTCACCAAAACGGGTTGATTGACCAAAATTTCCTTGCAGAACGCCTTCATGTTGAGTCATGAAAAGCTCCGCCACCGGAACCGCATTTGATTGATCTGGGCTTCGTTCCTTCATTCGAACGTTCCAATTTCCCAATAATTCGGAAAGATTCACAATCGTGACTCCACCCAACCGATCTCTTTTCAGGATTACCTTTTCCCGAGCCCCCTGAATAATCGAATTTGGTTTATTGATTTCTTCATTATCTAATTCGTTGTCCTGGTTTTGATCCAAGCTATTAAAATTAATATATTTTAAAATAGTGGGAGGTACCTCGTCACGTTGTAAATATCCATCCCTATCCCAATCCAATTGAGCAAGTGGGAAACTGGGCAAACTTACCCGTTCAGATAATTCCAATTCGTCTCCCAAAAAGCGAATCTGGCGAAATTCAGTTTCTCTTGGCAAAATGCCAAGCCAGATCAAATAGGCCTGCCAATGAGGTTTATCAAAACCGTATAATCGTTTCATTTGTTCCAATTGCTCTCGGGAAAGTGCTTGAATTGAACCTGAACTCCTTCCCCCCCCCCCTTCTTCAGAAACTTGTTGCATTTGCATCATTGCCTGTTCGAGCGGACCGCCGGGCGCCAGTCTGGTAATCGCAAAGACCATAATGCTGATTCCGAGAAGAGTCGGAGGAATCAATAATAGCCTTCTGATAAAATAATCTCGCATGTAACGGGTTTCTTCCTAGTCCTTTCAAGGAGATGGGGCAAAGTCAAATCTTTGCACTTTCCAATTTTGCTGATTCTTTTGCTTGCCAATAGTCAAGTGGTCGTCCCTTTTTTAAAGGATCAATTACCCAACAAACAGTCTAGCTTATTTAGGAGATACCAGGAGTTTTTTTATTCGGGTTCTCTTTTGCCTTCTGCTGGTATCATGCGGAGAAACTAGCAGTGTGGACGATGCCTCCCGTAAGGGAATACTAATCATGGGAAATAGTGGCGAACCCAAGGGATTGGATCCCCATATCGTGAGCGGAGTTCTCGAAAGCAATATTATCCGTTCACTTTTTGAAGGACTGGTCGAAGCGCATCCTTCCAAAGATGGAATTGCGATGCCCGGAGTCGCGGAAAAATGGTATCCCGTTGACCCTGCTCGACCGGATGAATGGATCTTCGAACTTCGCAAGGATGCCCAATGGTCGGATGGAGAACCTCTTACCGCGGAGGATTTTCTTTTCTCCTTTCGCCGCCTACTCACCCCTGCCCTCGCCTCGGACTATTCTTTCATGCTTTATTACATTAAAGATGCCGAATTCTATCATAAGTCCCAGCGTTCCTACCTGCTTTTCCGTAAAGACGCCAACTTTACTGAAGATTGGTGGTCAACCTTCAAAAATGTGGACTTCGGCCCGAATGAAAAAGCGGAGGAAAATTCTTTCAATTTTATTGGTCTCGATAAATTGACTCTAACTAATTTAGAAAATCTACTGGAAAATCCTTCGCTTTTTTTATGGCCAAAGAATCTTTCTCCAGAGATTCGACGATCCCTCATCATGAAAAACCTGAATTTTGAAAAAGGGGATCGGGGTCAATTAAAAAAAGATGAGTTAAAGGATTTATGGAAATTAATTGAATTGGGTGCCACCGCCCCGGACATGCACACCTTGAGGGTAAAACTCAATTCACCCATTCCATTTTTACCCGAGATCACTAAACACTATACTTGGTACCCCGTGCCTAAGCATATTGTTCTGAAGCACGGCACTATTGGAGAACGGTTCACTTCTTGGACTAAACCCGAAAACCTGGTTGGAAACGGAGCCTTCATCCTAAAATCGTGGAGATTCAATGACCATATTGAAGTGAGCCGTAACCAACATTATTGGGACAAAAGTAATGTCGGGCTCAACGGTATCCGGTTCCTCCCCATCGGCAATCTCTACACGGAAGACCGAATGTATTTTGACGGTCAGATGCATGTGACCTACAGCATTGCATCCGAACTAATTGAATACTCCCGAAAAAAATATCCAGAACATGTCCGTAGTGAACTTTATCTGGGCACTTATTTTATTAGAACCAATGTTTCCAATAAACCTTTTACAGACCCCCGGGTACGACTTGCCTTCTCCTACTCGCTCAACCAGAAATCACTTATCGATAATGTCCTTAAAGGAGGACAGAAGCCGGCCAGTGGACTGGTTCCTCCCTTCGGAAATTACCCTGCCTCTGACACCGTGACATTTGACCCGAAACTGGCCCGTAAGTTATTGGCCGAAGCAGGATATCCAGGCGGCAAGGGGTTACCTGATATTGAATTTCTTACTACGGATAAGGAATCTTCAAAGGTTACTGCAGAGGCATTACAGGCTATGTGGAAGGAACACCTCGGAGCCACGATCAAGATCAAGCAAATGGAATGGACTTCCTATATTACCGCGATGTTTGCAAAGGACTACGACCTTGCCGCTGGTGGCTGGATTGGTGATTACATGGACCCACTCACTTTTCTCGATATGTGGATGAAAGGGGTAGGAAATAACCGCACAGGTTGGCACAATGAAGAATTTGAGGACATCCTGGGCATGGCTGCCCAGACGGGAGAGGCGGCCAAGCGATACGAACTGCTCGCTCAAGCCGAAGCACTTTTTCTTGGTGAGCGGCCTATACTCCCGGTCTATTGGTATACACGCAATTATCTTCTTCACCCTGATGTAAAAGGTTCCCCTGGCATGGCCTTGGCCAGAAAAAAGGTAATGGTATAAAGAGCGAAAAGAACAAGAAATCCTTGCAGTACCCGACCGATTAGAAAGCGGAGCATTAGTTCAGTCCTT
>Ga0115554_1001025_pt1 | contig 19740 bp, 18 predicted proteins | sample COGITO_mtgs_1104_3_FD_87283 | JGI IMG/M metagenome (GOLD analysis project Ga0115554, IMG submission 87283) | Pelagic marine microbial communities from North Sea - COGITO_mtgs_110404 | ecosystem: Environmental > Aquatic > Marine > Epipelagic | place: Germany:Helgoland, sampling site Kabeltonne... | reverse complement strand
GTGCCTTTTTCTGCTCTTTTCTTCTTCTTCTTCTCATGCGAGCAAATTTTTTACAATCTCTTCTTCCACTCTTTCCCGCGCTTCAAACACATTTGAAGAACTTTTAGACATCACAACATTTTTGCGTGACTTTTCTTCAAACGCACACCACCACCTGTGATCGATCATCGCTGTTGTTGTTGTTGTTGATAGTGTTGTTGTTGTTGTTGTTGTTCTCTTTTTGTAGCACATTATTAGTACACGCCGCACGACGACGCACGGAAGGAAAAAAGTCATCATCTGATCTCATCAGAGGAGGCAAAAATGCCGCGGCAACAAAAGATGACGAAGAGCACAACAACGAGAAGAAGAAGAAGACGAACAACAACAACAATATCATCATCAGGGTTGTTGGCATCGTTAAACAAGCCGATGAAAATAGCCGTAGCTCTTTTCCTTGTCGCGCTCGCGTCTCTCTCGTCGTCGTCGTCGTCGTCGTCGTCGTCATCAACACCATCATCATCATCATCATTTACGACGGTCGCGGCGAGAAAGTTGATTGAAAAGCCGTCGAAGAAAGAGATGAAAGAAAACTACTTGGTGAATCACCCGCGACCGTTTTCGTGGGCAGAAACGAAAGCGCCGGACACTTCGGCGTTCGATAAGCACGTGCAGAAAGTAGCGAAGGAAAATTTTGAGAAGAAGATGAACCCAGACCCGGTGGAAGAGGACGACACGGCGTGGGACGATAACATCGTGGACCCGGATTACGAAGAAGAAGAAGAAGATTTGGGAGAGATGGGAGCGGCGCCGCCAAGTTTGTTAGACGCGTTTAAGAACAAAAAAGTCCCGAAAGTGGACACGATGAGTAAAGATGAATCTCCGTTCGTGGAAGTTTTAATATTAGCCCCAAGCGCGTTCTTGTTGATTGGTTTGATGTACATGTGGAGATGTAAATACGCCTGGAAGGAAAATTTCCAAGAGAGTCAAGCGCTGTCAGAGTTGAATAAAGTGAGAGAGTCGAAAGAGTACGCTCTCTTTTCCGCGTACATTTCCAGCGGGAACTTTGACGTCGGGATGTTGTATTGGTCCTTGGGTGGCGCGGTGTTGTTGTTGCAAATGCAATACAACGCCGTGTACGCTTTAGTGCCGCCGATGACGAGTTTAGCGTTCGGGGTGTTTTATTCGATGATTTTCCAGAGGTCGTTGACGGGTATTCCCGGAGTTACGGGACCCCCGTTAGCGCAGAGATTGTTGATATTAGCGACATCGATAGTTTTGTTGATGAACATGATTTATTGCGAAGTGAATAAGAGTTTTGTGGCCAAGGCGGAGTATTGGTACGTCACCGGCGCGTTGGTTGTCATTCCTCAGTTGCTCGCGTTTTATCACAGAATGGGCGGATGGATTCAACACAATAGAGAATATAGATACAAAATGGTTGAATAAGAAGTGATGAAAAGGTCAACATCGTCATCAACAACAACAACAACGTCAATAGTCACATAGAATATCAATTTATACATATACATATAAGAACTGTACCTCATCATTAATGAATATTATTATATGCTACAAAACTAAACACGCTCTACTTTTTTTCTCACCTCTTCTTCTTTTTACTCGTATGTTTCCACTGCTTCTCTTTCTTGAGCAAATCCACCTGTCCAGGCACGCCCATCCCTTGCTCGTTCGGTAACGTCGCGCTCACTTCTACAATCTCCCAGATTTGGTCCATCGCCACTGCGTTTTTCACAGACTCTGGCAGATATTTCAGAGGCGAACGCAACCACGCGGATTGGTACGGTTTCGCTCTCGCCGCGTCGTCTTTGTCTTCGTTTTCGTTACTCGTGCTATCATCCGTCTCTCCCTCCTTCTTGATCTTCTTGATCTTCTTCTCTGTACTATTACTCGCTATTCCTTTGTGTTCGAATTTCCGCATCATCACCACTTTCACGTCGCAACTCGCCTTCTTTCCGTCCGCTATGAACGCGACCACTCGCACGTTCTCGCCTCGTTTGTTACACGACGCGTTGTACCAAAAATCAGTTTCTAAACGAACGCCGTCGTCGTCATATCTATTCAAAGCGACGACGTTCAACACTCTCTGGCTCTTTTCCAGCTTTGGCATCGCGACTGACTTCGCTTTTTCGTACAAGAGTAAATCGTCGATGGCTAAATTGAACGCGTACAGAGTTAACGCGGATAAACCGAAACCGAAATAGCGTTGGAAACCGGTGGAGAAACCATCACGAGAATTTGGATTTGGATTCGACGAGGATGAATACGAATACGATCGGCATTGGTGGCTACTTCTGCGCGAAGAAGAAGAAGAAAGAAGTCTGCGGAGAATTTCTCTCTGTCGTCGCACGGTTGGAGGAGGTGGAGGTGAGCGAAACATTATACATTTATTGCCCCCCGGGAAGCCTTTCTTTGGTTCTCTCTTTTTTTTGTCGCGTTTTTTTTGTTTTTATCAGTTGTAAGATCTTTAAAACTACTCACAGTTCTGTTATGCGGTAGACTCTCGTGACGTGATCGGCACCGCACGTGGCTAAAACTATCTCTGATGACGACGGTTTAAAAGCTACTTTCGTCACTTCGGCGCGGTGAGCGTTTGGAATATCACCGGCGACGCTCCACTTCACGCTGTCTTCGTCGTCGTCGTCGTCTTTGCCCTTTCGCGTCCAGATTTTAATCGAACCGTTTTCGTGCCCGGTGGCGAAGGTTACGTCGTTCAAAACACTCACACACGTCGGCGCAGACGAACACGCGGAGTCGGACGACCACGATGGTTTCATTTCTTCTTCTGAAGACGAGGACGACGAAGACGCGTTTATTTGCCACACGTTTACTTTTTTGTCGCGTCCGACCGTGATGAAGAGGCTATCGTTCAAGAACGCCAAATCGTACATCTCTCGCGCGTGCGCTTTAAATCGGTTCGTTAACAACCATCCTTCAGATAAATCCTTAGAATCGTCGGAAATCCGAGTGAATACGCAGGCGTGTCGATCTCGCGAGGCGACAATTAACGTCCCTCCATCGTTTGAGAATTCCAAAGCGACTGCTGTGAGCGTCGGTCCTAACAGCGATTCCACCATCCGCCAATCGTTGTGCGTTTCGTTGTGCTCCCAGAGTAAGATTTCAGCCGTCGACTCCTTCGTTCCTTTTGCACCAGACGCTAGCAACTTTCCACTCGGATGCGCGGCGACGGAGAAAACGTCGTCGCCGTGACCGTACAGTTTTGACGTTTCCGGCCACAACGTGTTCGTCGCCAAGTACTCTTCAACAATCGTGCCGCCGTGTTTTACATCTAAATTTGCTTTCGAAAGCTCTTCTTGGAGTAACTCTACGTTCGCGTCTACATTTTCGTTGTTGTTATTATTGGTGTTGTGCACGCCTTTATTTGATAAACCGAGCGCGGAAGCTTCGGCGGCGCCTTCACCAGAAACAATCAAAACGTCCACGTTGTCGACGTTCATATTTCCAATCTTCGTGCGCTCCCAGAACACTCGAGGTGCTCGGAACGCACGGAGAGCTTTTTCGCTCGAGCCTGAAATAAATGATTGACTACTCTTACTACTATTTTGACTATTTTGATTATCGTTGCTGCTAGTCTGTCCAGACTGCCTATTCTTGGGCGGAGGCACGAATGCTAAACACGATATCGCGTGGCCGTGCGTTTGCGGTCTAGCAATTTCTCGCCATCCTTTCGGCGTTTGAATTCTATTTGTGTTGCGACAAGCGTCTTCGTTCCAATACCCAATCAACCTCGTCGTGTGATCTTCGGATCCCGTTAAGAAATATCTACCGTCGTTGTCCCAAACCAACGCTCGAATTTTATCCGTGTGCCCAGAATTTACCGGAAGCGATTCCCACGATTGTAACTCTTCGATAAACTCCCAAGCGTGCAACGCGCCAGATTGCGAGTGGGCAATAAAACAGTTTCTACCGTAAAACGAAGCGCCTCGATATCCAAGACAGTTTTCACCAGCTTCCCCGAGCGATGCTAACGAAAACCAAAGTGATGTTCCCATACTATCAGCCTCGTCATTCATCGACGGAGACCATAAGTTTACCGAGCGATCTGCCGATGCCGTTAGAAGCTGTTGATGCAAAGAAGATGGGACAGGATTGTCACTATTCTCTGACAATGGTCGCCACGCGCACGTGAATACCCAGTCTTCGTGTCCGCAAAGTAATGCTTCCAACTGGAAGTCCACTCGCGCGCCTCCTAAAACTTCCGAAGGCGGTCGCGGCGGCGCCGCTAAAGTTTCAAACGGCAAACGCGTATTCGTTGATTCGCTTTCTCCTAAAGTATCGTTTCTGATGACAATTTTCCAAACTCTCGCGTTTTTATCTTGGCTGCATGTGGCTAAATATAAAGTCATATTACTATCACTTTCACTATCGCTCGTCAAAGATTGAAACTTTGCGTCTCGAACCCAATCGTCGTGACCAACCAATTCCGTTATAAACTCGAAATCCGTCGCCGCCTTCGTATCTACGGCGTATACGCGCGTTGTACCATCCGCACATCCAACCGCGACAAACCTACTCGAAGACGATGATGGAGTAGTAATAGTAGTAGTAGTAGTAGTAGAAGAAGAAATACGATCGGAAACGTCCACGCACATCGGTCGATGTTGCGAAGGGAACGCCTTCTCGCCGACTTGTTCCATCGTCCAGTTTGTGACATTTAGATTCCACAAACGCACGTAATCGTCCGCGGCAACCGTAGCTACGATGACAGAATCACTCGTCTCGCGTTTCGCGGCAATTTGCGTGATTGGACCGAACGAGTGCTCATTATTCGCTCTCGGTATCCATTTTCTTTTTCTGGCGTCTTCTTTTTCTGCAACAGCCTCCCACGCGATGACTGTCCCGCTCGCGTCGGCGGAGAGGACGATAACCGCGTTCGTATTATTCTCGTTATCTGATACATTCTTCTTCTCGACAATCTTCACGCACGTCACCGGCGCTTCGTGGTGTCGTTCTTTTGCGTCGGAACCACCAGCACCGACGCCGTCGCCCAAAATCGTCGCGACTCCACCCGAAGAAATGTGCAACTCGAAAACGTTCTTATTCGACGCGTATACGATTACATTCTGAGAATAATCCGCATCCAAAGCGTGCGCGGAGTGATTACATCCTCCGGAGACGTACTCCGGGTGGATTTTGTTGACCACCACACCCATTTTCGTTCCTCTTCTTCTTCGTAGGTTGTTGTTGGCAGTTAAAAAACTTGAGAAGAAGAAGAAAAACTGAAGAAGAAGAAGAAGCAAAAAAAAAATCGATTTTCACTCTCTTTGTAAAGAAAGAGGAGGAGGGGCGGCGGAATTACGCCAAAAACAAACAAACGCCTCTCACCGTTCGGTCGCGTTTCGGGAACACACACGCGCAATCCATTCATTCGATAGATTTTCCAACCCTTGGGAATAACTCGAACGTGAATTTCCATCGATATCGGAGAACTCTCGTTCGCATTTAGCCGAAGAAGTGAGCTGAGAGAAAGAGCGGGATTGATTGATTGGGAGAGAACTTGTTAACGAGAAAAACAACGCCCAATTTTTGCCTTTGGAATTTAGTACAACATATAATAATAAAAGATGGCGACGTTTTTGCTCTACGAGAGCGCGTCCGGTTACGCCTTGTTCGAGGCGAAAGACATGGATTGGGTCGGGGATACGCCGCAATCCGTGGCGGAAACCGTCAAGTACGTTTTCTTCTTCTTTGTCTTCTTCTTCTTCTCCGATTTTCTCTTCTTGGGCCGCCAAATTTTTCTTTCGTTGCGAGAGGGCAAATTCGATTTGTATCTCCTCTCTTCTTATTCGGATACACGTTTACTCACCGCGCGTATTTACTAAATTTCTACTATACTTTCTACAGTAACATGGATCGTTTCGGTAAAGTGTGCTCGTTGCAATCGTTCAAGCCGTTTAAATCGGCCAAAGACGCTTTGGAACAAATCAACGCCATCTCCGAGGGCGTTTGCACCGACTTGTTGCACAACTTTTTGGAGCAAAACTTGCCGAGAATCAAAGACGAGAAAAAGGCAAAGTTCACTTTGGGCGTTTTAGATTCAAAACTCGGGAACTCGATCGTAGACAGCATGAAAATTCCGTGCGTGTGCAACGACTCCATCAACGAGATGACCAGAGGCGTTAGAATACACTTTGGAAAGTTCATCAAAGGTTTGAAAGAAGGCGACTACGAAAAAGCACAGTTGGGTTTGGCGCACTCGTATTCGAGAGCGAAGGTGAAGTTTAACGTCAACCGTTCGGATAACATGATTATCCAAGCGATTGCGTTGATCGACACTTTGGACAAAGACATCAACACGTTCGTCATGCGCGTGAGAGAGTGGTACGGGTGGCACTTTCCGGAATTGGTGAAGATCATCGCGGACAACTACATGTACTGTCGATGCGCTTTGGCGATTAAGGATAAGGCGACGCTTTCCGACGGTCACGTGTCGGCTTTAGCAGAGATCACCGGAGACGAGGACAAAGCGAAGGAAGTCGTCGAGGCCGCAAAAGCGAGTATGGGACAAGATATCTCTCCGGTGGACATGATGAATATCGAGTCGTTCGCGAAGCGAGTCATCAAGTTGGCGGAATACAGAACGAACTTACACAACTATTTGAACGAAAAGATGCAAGCGGTACGTGTTTTTATTTCTTTTTTTTCTCTCTTGTTTGGTTATGTCGCGTCGTTGGGGGTGCGTGAAATATGGCGTTGATGATTTGATACACCTATCACAGACCTGATCTGAATTCTTTGATGCTACAATTCATGCACCACTCTGAGTCATATTACACGCAGCAACAAAACGACAACGCGAACATTTTTTACCAAATTCTCGTTCTCTGTTCTTTTATACCTTTTCGAGTATCTTTAGCATCGTCATCATTATCACGCTGACGTCGTATTTTTCTTCTCTTTTATCCACACAGGTTGCACCAAACTTACAAGCGCTCATCGGAGACTTTGTCGGCGCGCGTTTGATTTCGCACGCCGGTTCGTTGACCAACCTGGCGAAATACCCGGCGTCGACTGTCCAAATTCTGGGCGCCGAAAAAGCGTTGTTCAGAGCGTTAAAAACGAAAGGTAACACGCCAAAGTACGGTTTGATCTTCCACTCGCCGTTTATTGGTAAGGCTTCATCGAGAAACAAAGGTCGAATCTCGAGATACCTGGCCAATAAGTGTTCAATCGCCTCGCGAATCGATTGCTTCGCGGACGTTCAAACCTCCTTGTTTGGCGAAAAGTTGAAGGAGCAAGTGGAGGAACGCTTAGAGTTTTACGACAAAGGCACCGCGCCGAGACGTAACGTCGCGGTGATGCAAGAAGTTGTCGAAGCCATGGGAGGTACTTCGGTCAATAAGAAGAGAAAGAGTTCCACGGACGACGACTCCAACGGCGGCGGCAAGAAACAAAAGAAGGAGAAGAAAGCGAAAGAAGGAAAGGAAGGTAAGGAGAAGAAAAAGAAGGAGAAGAAAGAAAAGAAAGAAAAGTAATACTTTATAAAGAGGATGAAGATGAAGAGGATGTTGATGATGATGATGAGAGTTAACTTTTAGAGTTTACGCTTACACACCACAGACGTCGAGGAAACAACATTGTAATTTTTAACACATACAGAAAACTAAATAAAAAAGAAGAAGAGAATCGAAACGTCATTCTTTTTAAGTCGTACGCACACCTAAAATAAAATGGAACTTCCACACCTCGGGAGGAATTGTGCGCTCTCCTCCTGCAACCAACTCGATTTCCTACCTCATCGTTGCTCGTGTTGCCATTTGTATTTCTGCGAAGAGCACAAAGACAAAATCGAACACGACTGCACGGGAATTGAGGTGCCTTCAGCACAGAATAAACAATCAGAGCTGTGCCCGATATGTGAAAAGTCGGTCGTGTACGTATTAAATGAAGATATCAACGTGACAATGGAAAAACATATGAATTCAAATTTCTGCGTGAAAAAGAAAAAAATGACCTGCCCGATCGAAGGATGCAAAGAAAAGATATATGCATCGAATCAATATGAGTGCATGAAATGTCAAACTGTTTTGTGCTTGGCACATAGACACGAGGAACACAGATGCGAAGAGATTCGACGGAGTCGGTATCAACCGTTAGGAAAGCAAAAGACTCGCAATAGCGGAATGTTCATGCGACACGCGTCGAAGAAAAGGGAAAAGAAGGGTGGTGGTGGAGTAACTTCTTCTCGCAGTAGCGCGCTTCCTTCTGCGACCTGCGAGGCGTGTCACAAGACTTTTCCGCATAGGGCCGCGCTTTTAGCACATAGATGTTCTAGCAAGAAGAAGGGTAGTAGTAGTGGTAATAGTTGCGCGGTGAGTTAATATTAAGTGAAACGGGAAGACTTATTATTTAGTTGTACATACAGGGACATAGCTTTTACTACAATAAATACATAAACATCGTGCATCCAATTCCTTCATACGTTCGTCGTTATCGATTTTCTAACATTTGTCTCGCGTTGCGTTCTAATTCCTCTACATCTGCGTCGTCTAAACTCATCGTTTCCACGACATCAATCATTTCATCCATCTCTGACTGCGTCATTGAATATGCTGCAGCAGTTGCAGAGGATAACTTCTCCTTTTCAAAAGAAATATCGTCTTGGATTGAAGGCGAACCGTTCGATCGACCTTCGCTAAATGACTCTGAATTAACTTTCTCTCTGTACACTTGCTCTGCTGCCTGGCGTTTGACTCTCTCCCCGTATTCTTCTTCTGCGTTTTTTACATATGCGTTCATCTTTTCGCGAGGTAAACTTTGTGATTTTCGTGCAATAGCGCTCTTACTCCCAGCCGCCATATCCTCTTGTATTTGTGCCGCGGCGAACTGCGCGCCAAACTGGTCTCCTTCGCCCGATCGATAACTCGACCCTAACTCCGCGCCTTCAAACTCTCTCTTCGCTTGCGGATGATACTCCAATATCTCTTCGTATAATAGTCTCCTGACTTCCTCTTTCCCAATCTTCCTTTTTTCAAACTCGAAATCCTCCACCTTCACCGGCCTCGCCGTCGGTTCTCTGCTCGGATCGGCTAAACCTTCAAAGTACGGGTCTTGCAAAGCCTCTGTCGCGTTCGGTCGCTCGTCCGGATCGAAAGCTAACAACCTAGACAGCAACTTTAACGCTTTCTCCGAAGCTTTCGGAAACTTGTCTTTCAAAATCGCTTTCGGTTTTACTCTCATCGTTCCTAAAAACCTCCTCGCTTTTTCGTTTCTCACTTTTGCAATCTGCTCCAAGGTAGGTGTCCCGAGAATATCGGTGATGATCTCCAACTGATTGACGACGTTCTTCCCAGGAAAGATAGGTTTCCCGTTCAAAATTTCCGCGAAAATACACCCAATAGACCAAATATCAATCGCCGGCGTGTACTTGGTGAAAAAACTGCCGCACAACTCGGGCGCTCGGTACCACCGCGTCGCCACGTAATCGGTCCAAAACACCGTCGTCGGCCCTTGATCGTGGAAACTCGGCCTAGCTAAACCGAAATCGCAAATCTTTAACTTGCAATCCGCGTTGGCTAAAATATTTTTAGGTTTCAAATCTCGATGGTACACGTTCGCCGTGTGAATATATTTCAAACCTCTCAAAAGTTGATACAGGAAAAACTGATGGTGATCTTGCGTCAAGTCATCGTTCGCTTTGATCACTTGGTGCAAATCTGTATCCAAAAGTTCGAATACTACGTAGACGTCTTTAAACTCTCGAGGATTCGAGGGTAATAAAATGTGTAAGATCTCCACCACGTCTGGATGTTTCAGCGCTCTCAATAATTTAACCTCTCGTAAAATCCGCGTGGCATCGCTCACGTGCTCGAATATATCGGTTATTTTCTTCACCGCGACTTTCTTGTCCGTTTTCGTATCCGTGGCTGAGCAAACGACTCCGTAAGAGCCTTTTCCGATGACTTCATGGACGGAGTATCTGTTTGCGTCCTCAAACTCGCTGAAGAATTCATTTTCTCTTCTTTGGTTGTTATGTTGGCCTTCTTCGTGAGAGGTCGGCTGATCGCTGCTCGAATGAGGGTGTTGATTGTCGCCCATTATCTTCTCTCACTTCTTTGTTTCTTTCTCTTCTTCTTCGGGCGTTTTCTTCCGTCCGCTTGGGGGTCTACTTCTTTAACGTCAAGGTTTCTCGATCTCTGCTTTGTGTGCGTATACTTGACGCACTCGACGAAAAGGCTTCGTCGTTCGTTGTTACCCTTTTCCTTTCCTTTCTCTAATTTGATTGATCCTCTTCTCGAAAAGAAAAAGGAGTACTCGTACAAAAAAAGGGTAATATTCTCTCTCACTCTCACTCTCTCTCTTCTCTTTCTCTCTTTTCGTCGCGCGCTGATGATGATGACGCGATGGCGTGTGCGTCGTGTGCAGAGGGAAAGATGAAGAGAGAAAGGCTTGAGAGTGCGTGTGTGTTAGAAAGAGAGAGAGAGAGAGAGAGAGGAACCAATCGAATCGGTCGACTCTGCTATTAATTACTCCTCTAATCAAACGAGAGCGTTGGTTTTGTGAGGAGAAATACGTGTCAGATTTTTTGGTTGCTTGCTTGTGGGATCGAAAAGAAAGAGCGACCCCCGAAAAAAAGAAAAAAGAAAGCAAAGAGAATGGAGACCACACAAAACACAAACAACACAACACGCAGAAAACAACAAAGAAAAAAAAAAATGTTTTGCAGAGCGATAATGATGAAAACGACGACGACGACATCATCGGCACCATCGTCATCATCATCATCGTCGTCGTCGTCGTCATCATCATGTAGAATACTAGCCTACGCATCAGCCTCAAAATCCTTCTCCTCGTCTTTTTCTTCGCGCAAAATGCGTTCTTCTTTTCCAAAACAAAAGACGACGACGTCAATTTTAGCGAAAGAAGAAGATAGTATTATTATTAACGCAGCAACAACGAGAAGATCATCATCGGATAAATTAGAAAAAGAAAAAGGAGAACGTACATTGAACGCATCATCGTTGACCGCTTTAGGTGCCATAACGGCGTTGTGTACCGTAGGAGGGTGCGCGATGCTTCTCAACCCATCTGAAGCGTTCGCGATGCCCACGACGCAACTCGTCTTGGAGTTGGCGGAATCGAACGCGGATGCTTTAGATCCGGAAACAGCAAAGACAATCGCGGGCATTCTCGGTCCGTTATTCGCGGTGTCAGAAATTCTATTCATCGTGAGAATCGTGATGACCTGGTACCCGTCCGTGCCGATTACGAAGCTGCCGTGGGTGGTCGCTTACGTGCCGACGGAGCCTTTGTTGAAACCGACGAGGTCGGCGATACCGCCGGTCGGAGGCGTGGACGTTTCGCCAATCATTTGGGTCGGAATGATTTCGTTTTTGAACGAAATCTTGTTAGGGAAACAAGGTTTGTTGGTGTTGTTGTCGAACAAAACCATGGCTTGAGAAAGAACTGTCATCATGTGTGTAAGATACTCTCTATTTTATAACTCTATCTTTTACTATTCCTACTCCACGCGAGGCGGTTCTTCTTCTTCTTCTTCTTTATCAACAACAACCGCTGTCGCCTTTTCAGCGACGATTCTAGCGTCTAAACTTATTCTATCTAATCGGAAATTTCTCGAACCTTTCCTCGCTAAGCGTTCTCCAACCTCTTTCGGTTGTAATCGAACGCGTATCGTTTGCAGTATTCCTCTCTTCTCGGCTTCTTTGAAGACCCACAGCCTCCGGTTGTTCATGCTGACGAATATCTTTTCTGTTTTCATCTTGTTCTTCTTCTTCTTCTTGCGAGCACTACTTTTTCGTCGGTCTTCTTCCTCGTCGTCGCTTTCTTCGTCGTCTTCCTCCCTTTCATCACCAGCCGTAGGTTTATCAATCTCCACGACCGCAACCGCAGGAATATCTCTCGAACTAATATCTCTCTTTTCCAACTGTAACAAAGTCTCCATCAACGTTTTCGAGCATCCACTGAACGTGTCGGAGATTTTAGAAAACGTGAAATAGATTTCCGACGGTTTCAGTTCAACGAATACCACGCTGTTGTTGTTGTTGTTGTTGTTGTTGTTGTTGTTGGGCGCTTTCTTACCTCCCATTTATCGAGAGCGTGTGAATGAAGAGAGGGGAGTGAAGATTTCTTTTTGGTTGAGAGAAAGAAATTTCTGCAGAAAACGAAAAAAGGAAGAAAAAAGAAAAAAAGATTTGGAGGGGGAACTTCTTCATTCACACACCACTTCGTTTTTCATCATCATCGTCACCACAAACAGAAGACGACGACGACGAGAGGGAACACACAAGAAGCACGAAGTAGAAGATGACGATGCCACCATTTTCTACCAGGAACGAGAACACCACTCCCTCTTCATCCGCTGTAGAATTCCAAAGAACGCAAAAGCAAGTCCTGTCCATGGCACCGCACGAAATCTGGTCGTTAGGCGGTCGCGCAAAAGTCACAACGTTGAACGCATCGGGAGCGTTCGAGTCCGCTGAGCTGCTCTGTTCGTTTATACACCACGCGGAACAATCAGTCGTATCGCCTGTGAGGGCATCATCGACCGTGGAAGAGAACGATATGGTGTTGACTTGGAGGTTAAAAGCGATCGATTGCGTGAACTTTGCGACGTCGTTCATGGGAAAGGAGGAATATCTCAGAGCTTTGAAATGGTTCGAACAGGCGATGGACTTCGAGAGAAACTTTCAACAACTTTCCTCGGCGAACATCGAAGCGGAAGAACATAATAACGAAGCAGAAAACAGTTCAGAAGCGCATCGCTACGCCATGGATAATTTTGACGCGGACGAGGTGAAGTTACACGTGATGGAGTGTCTTTTCAAAACGCAGCAATATCTGCGGGCCATCGAGTGTTTCGAGGCGACCAACGGGTACGAAAAAGAACAACAGCGAGAAGGAGACGAGACGATGACAGGGACGCAAACGGCAAAGAAATACAAAACAGGGGAACAGCACGATTCAACAATGACGGCGATAGTGCCTCTAAAATACCACTTGTTGAAAGCGAAAGCGCACCAAGCTTTGGGACACACGCAAAAAGCGATGCGAGCGTACGAGTTTGTCTTCAAAAACGACGCCTCGTATTTAGAGTGCGTGCCGCAATTAATATCGTTATCGCCAGTTGGGGGTCAACGCGCGCGAGAGATTTTCACCCGCCACTGCGAGAAGAATAGCTTAGGGGGTCTCGTTGAAGACATGCTCGTGGGAGGATCGGCGAATTACCGAAAAACGATACACTGTTGGATCGACGCCATGGAAGGATTGGAAAGAAATAGCGTCAGACAGGCGTCCCCACACGTGACCAAGTTGATGAAAGACCGACCGAAACAACCGGAGGTTTTAATTATGAAAGCTCGATGGGATGGTTTGAGAGGGAAGCCGGATAAGGCGATGGAGGCGTACGAGATGGTCGTGAAAATGGACAACAAACGCGTAACGAACATGGAAAAGTACGCCGCCGCGCTCCGAGATGCGAGAGAGGGTGAAAAATTGAGAATCTTGGCCCAGCGTTTGTTTGAAATCAACGAGAATTCGTGCGAGTCTTGGATAGCTTCGGCGATGGCGTCAGATTTATCGAAGGAAAAAGAGAAGGCGTTATCGTTTGCACAAAAAGCGAGAGATTTAAATCCGAGAAACCAAGTCGCTTTGGTAACGTTGGGAGAATGCGCGATGAAAGTGAAGAAAACAGACGTCGCCATAGCGTGCTTTCGAGGCGCGAACGAAGTGAAACCGAGTTTGAAGTCCTACCACGGACTCGTCAAAGCGTACTCGGCGGCAGGGAGACGGAAAGAAGCCATCGAAAGCGCGCAAGCGGCGACGGAGTTGAACACGCACTCGGCGTTTGCCGCCTCGTTATTAGGAGACGCACACAAACGCGTTTCTGGAGACATTGGTTTGAAAAGAACGAAAGATGCGTTTGCGAAAGCGTTACAAATGGATCCAAGCTTATTGAGAGCGGCGTTTGGCTTGGCGGACGCGTGCATGCGAGACAACAACGACGTCGAGCGCGCCAAGTTTGTTATTAAAAACATTCTCGAGAAACATCCGCCGAAAGATGCGCAGAGTAAGGTGATGTTGCACGTGAAGTACGCTACGATTCTCGTGGAGATGAACGAAAGGGCCGAAGCTGTGCAACACTTCCAAAGTGCGTTAGGAATCGAGCCAAATAACGCTCGAGCGAAATCCGGATTGGAGTCGTGCGAAAAAGCGCTCAGGGCGGCGCAAGCAAACGCGAGAGGAGGTGGCGGCGATGGAAACGTGGTGGATGACGCGGAAATGGAAGAAGAGGACGGAGAGGATGAAGATTAGAGCCTTGATAGGAATATATAAGGTAGGAGTGAAAATAATAAGAATAGAATTAGCAAGCGGCAAACCGGTAATGCGTCGGCAAAGAAACATTTTTTTATAGCAGTATGATGATGCGAAAAACAAACTAAAAATATTCTTTTTACAAACGTGTGTAAAACTTTCTTCTATGTGTGGTTGTGTGCAATTTAGATATCCAACTCCTCGTCCGCTTGATCTTCGAACTGGTAGGTCAAGTAATCGTCCGGAACCTTATACATTCTCAATTGCGGTTTGTTTGGATCTTTGACTAAAATGTACGTCCCGTCGACTTGCTTTTCGACGACGTCCAAAATGAAGCCCAAAGCGCCCCAGATGTTGTCGTAGTTCAAGTTAATTTGCGCCGCAAAATCTTTCGGTTTGAACGTTTGCGTGTTCAGGATAGAGTGCGCGTTCGGATCTTTCGGGTGCACACGAGACACGAAACCAAGTTTGAGCAAATCTGCCCCAGCCAAAATAGCGCAGCACGTCCACTTCGCCAATTTGTTTGAGTTGTTTTTCAACTCTGTAGCGATGACAGCACCTCTTTGCGTCTCGATTTTAGCTCTCCAATCGACGGTTTGCGAGACCTTGGAATCATATTCGAGCAATGCACGCGCACACAGTAGAGCATTTTGACCTCGCGACTCTGTTACGCCGTTAACTTCGGTTCGCACTATCGCGTCTCTCTTGTCGTTCAACTGCCACTTTCTGTATCTGTACGCGACGCCGCTCGGAGCATCTTCCACTGGCACCTTTCTTTCCCCACCTAAAACAACTTCCGGTTCTTCCGACGCGACTTGCGCGGAATACGCGGCGGACATTAACGTAGCTTCCTCTGCTAACTTCTGCGCGCCGTTGATGTTATCTTTATCGTCTGAAATTGCCTCTTGCGCGGTTTCAGAAACCGTGTGCGAATCCACCACTCCTCTTGGACGTTTATCAAACGTAATCGTATTTCCTTTTTTCGTGATAACAACGTCCCAACCAAAGACAGAACGCGTCGCGCACATAATGGCAGCTAAAGTCGTATCCGTCGTCATGAGCGTGACTTTGTTTGGATTCGCGCTCGCGTTTGCCTTGCCCAATTCGACCATGACCGGATCTTTCGACGCAGTCGCGCCGTTCAAACTCGAAACTTGCGTCAAACGCTTCACGGTTCGTTCAGTTTTTGGCGTGATGCGGTCGATTGTTTTATCGAACGATTTCAAAGCGCCAAACTCTTTCAAAGTCTCCGGAGCGTCCGTCGGCGTGGCAATCTTCTCCGTAACTTTCGCAAACGCCGACAATTGAATTTGCTCGACCACGTTCCACGTCGGTTTGATTTCCACGGACGCATCGTACGAAACTTGATTGCGATCGTTCCTGTTGAATCCCCACGAGCTCCACTGTTGCTGCTTCTTGCTTTGTTTTCGCATTTGTCTGGCGCGTTCTCTTTCCGCGCCGATGCCTTGGTCGCCCAAAGCTCCGGATTGGTCTTGCGCCCCTCTCCCTCTGCCGAATCCTCTCCCACCGCCCGGTTGAAAGCGTCTCTGTTGACCGCCAAACTTCTTCTGTTGGAACCCTCCTTTCGAGGTATCCACCAACGAAAAGCTCCCTTCTTCTTCCTTGTTCTCGAAGAAGTTGAACGAAGACGTCGGCTCTTGCTCACCGCCTTGCTGCTGCGATCCACCGCCACCGCCGCCGCCTCCGCCGCCGCCTTGTTGTTGTTTCGATTGCACGACCCCACCGCCGCCAAAGTCTCTCTGGTGTTGCATTTCTCGTTCTCTCTGGTATCGTTGTTCGTTTCTGTTGTATTTCCCTCCCGAGGTGGTCCAGTCGGCTGCTCGCCCAAATTTGTCCGTCTTCAAAAACGGAGAGTAAATGATCGCCTCGATGCCAGTTTCCCCGTCCTCTTTGCCGTAGCCTTTACTGCTCGGACCCCATCCGTCCTCGTCGTCTCTGCACTGCGGCGCCACGAATGCCATATTTTTATCTACTATTTCGTCTTCTTCTTCTTCTTCTTCTTCTTCTTCTTCTTTTAATTTCGATCCGACTTGTAATGGACTTCTTCTTTCTGAGGAAAAAGAGGGTTTGTTGCTCGGGTTTGTTTCTTTTTTCTTTCTTCCTCTTTTCCTTCTCAACACAATTTTTTTCTCTTCAAAGCAGAATTGTTGTTTGAGAGAAATGATGAAACAACAACAGCGCGGTTATAGGCGTTCTCAGCCTCAGCCTCAACAGCACGAACAGCAGCCTCAACAGCCTCAACAGCAGAAAGATAAACGATCAAAGCTGGTGGTCAGAAACCTCCCGTCGACGATGACGAAAGCGCAGTTTTTAGATTGCGTGGAGAAAGTGTTGGAGTTTGAGTTTGGACGGGACTTTTCGTATTTTGACTTTATGCACGGAAAGACGACAGAGAAGGCGCACGTGGAAGAGTTGATGTCGTCGTCTTCTGCATCATCGACGAGGGATAAAGAGAACGACGAGGACAAAGGAAAAGGAAAAGAAGAAGAAGAAGAAGAAGAAGAGAAAAAAGAGGAAGAAAACGCATCGTCGAGAAGGAAGAAAACAAACTCGAACAGCTCGAACAATAATAAGCCAAAGAAAGTAAACACGAACGCGACGGCGTTAATCGATTTGTGCACGTCGACAAAAGAACCGGAAATGAGCGCTTTGATCGGGAAATTCGTGAAAGCGTTCGACGGGGCGCCGTTTCAAGTGAAAGGCGAAACGTCGCGAGCGAAAGTGGAGTTTGCGTTGAACCAACGCGTTCCGTTCGCAGCGCAACAAAAGAAGAAGGAAGATGGTGGTGGTCAAGGCACGGCGAGTGTCTCGATGCAAACTAACGCACCATCGTCCTCTTCGGCGATTTTCAAAGATGCAGATTTTCTGAGTTTCAAGAAGACTTTCGATGCTAACGGTGGTAGGCGCGTCGCGAGTCGTTCGGCGCTCCGAACAGGTCCGGCGCAACCTCGAGACGAACACGGAAAAGATAACGTGAAAATATCCGCGTTGGTCAACTTTGTGGCGAAGAAACGCCACTCGGAGCAAGCGATATTGGACAAGGAAAGAAAAGAAGAAGAGCGAAAGCGACTGGCGAATATTGCAAAGAAAAAGAAGAAGAAAAATGCGGCAGGAGGAGGAGGAGGAGGAGGAGGAAACGGCCCCGGACCGGCTTCGAAAGGCAAAAAAAGCGGCACAGTTCGAGGTGGTCACGCAAACCCACCACCCGAGGAAAAGAAGAAAGCGAAGAAGAAAAAGAGTAGCGCGTCAACAGTAGCAGCGGCAGCAGCAACAAAAACAACAACACCGCCGGCACCGAAACCGCCCGGGAACGTTTTGCAAAAGAACAAAAACGGCAAAAAAGAAAAGAAACCAACGGCGGCTTCCGCAGGGGCGGCGAGCGACAACAACACCTCGTCTAAAAAAAAGAGCATCCCGATTCCTAAACCAAAGGGAAGTTTATAGAAGTAGGTAGCGAATGTATACGTTAGTAAGTTAGTTTAGTATTCCGTTCTCGCCAGCCGTGGGTGTGCTCTCTTGTTTTTTTTTCTTTCTTTTTTTTTCTCTTGTCTCTCCCGCAAATTTTTCTCGCAAAAAATGGAGATCTCTTTGCTTTCTCCTATTATCTACTTTTGGATGATTATCTTCAAATTATCATCCAACACACACACGACGAACCATAACGCATAAAATACGACAATGTCGACTTTTGCCACCATGATGACATCCTCTGCCGTGACCTCTTCCTCCTCGATCGTCTCATCGACGAGAAAGAACGTAAACCATAATAACAACAACAACATCGGAAAAAGAAATTTAGTCATCTCTCGCGGTATCTTTGATGATATCAAAGCGCAAGTGCAAAGCTTACGCCCAGACGCGAAATCTGCTGGAATCTACGGTTCACAAGGTAAAGACGATTACGAAGACGTGGATGTGGAATATTACTTCAACTATATGGGATTATTGGCCGTGGAAGGGACGTACGATCGTATGAACGCTTTGATGGAGACGGGCATTCACCCAGCGGATGCTATTTTGCTCTTCGCGAGCGCCGAGGGGGATACGCCAAAGTGCACGGAATTGATGGAAGCCGGTGCGAATCCCAACGCTAAAGGATTGGACGGTGTGACTGCGATTGATGTGGCCGGTAAGAACAACGCGGAAAAGAAAGAGATGGTGTTGGAGATTTTGCAAAAGAAATATTAAAAGAGCGTCGCGCACCCGCGCAAAACAAAAAGAATCGATAAATCAAATACTTATTTAGGAAGAAGATATAGTAAATAATTTGAACACACAAACCGTATCAAACGCAATAAACTAGTCGCCGTTTGGCGTGTCTGTCTTAAGTAAAGGCGCGTGGTTTCGCCAGTACGCTACCGACGCGTCGTACTTTGATTTTTCTAAGGGTACGCCCGATCCGCCTTCGCTTTTGCCCAACGCGTTTCGCATCATTGTAATCGGTTGCATCGGCAACTCGAACGGTTCATCTTGAGCCTTGATGGATATAATTCCCCACGGTGCATCCGGTAACGGTCTGTTTGGATCAGCTTTCCCCGTCGCCTCGCGTTCTTTCACCAACTGGTCTCTACTGTATAAAATAATGTCCAACATCTTGCTCGTTTTAATATCCTCCGCGTTGTCGCCGAAAATGTCATTTACGTGAAACCATCTCGTCAGCACCGCTAATTCGTTCTCAGATCGCGCAGAGTATCCAGATTTCAACAAGTGTTCGTTCTCTTTCGTAATTTCTACCGTCGCTACTTTCGCGTTCACAAAGTTTGGCACGAAGACGTGTTTACAAAACGGAGCGTACCCGTCCACGAGCTTATGCTCGCCACTCGAAGAAGAGGTGTGATAGTCGTGTATTTTCCGGACAAAGTCTATTTTATCGTGCGCGATAATCGTCCCGGAATAGTTCGGATCGTCCCACTGTCGAATAGCAAAGTCATCGAGGAAGAAAATATCCGTAGATAACGTCCTCTCGTCGACGACGGTGTTTGATGATTTTGACGATGCGTTCGTCATGAGCGTTTTTGCTCTTTTCTTCTTCGTTTTATTATTATTAGTAGTAGTAGTAGTATTAGTATTACTACTCTTTCTCGATGATAAATATGACGACGACGACGACGATGGATTACAGAAGTAACGAGAAGTGGTTGTTGGAATAGATGATGATGCTGCGCGCGCTGTTGCTGATGATAACGATGATGATGATGATGATGAGAAAAGGAGTCTCAGCAGCATCAGTTTGTTCGTGTCGCTCGCGGGTACTTTTTCTAACGACTTTTGTGTGTGTCAAAATCCTTTTGTTCGTGCGAAGGAACTCCTTAAAAAATAATAAATTCTCGCCGCCGCCCTCAACTTGGAGAGAGTGAGTAAAAAAACAAAACGCATCGCACCATAGGACGGACGGACGCGAGAAAACAAACACACAGTCAGAAGAAG
>Ga0115554_1000989_pt1 | contig 20120 bp, 11 predicted proteins | sample COGITO_mtgs_1104_3_FD_87283 | JGI IMG/M metagenome (GOLD analysis project Ga0115554, IMG submission 87283) | Pelagic marine microbial communities from North Sea - COGITO_mtgs_110404 | ecosystem: Environmental > Aquatic > Marine > Epipelagic | place: Germany:Helgoland, sampling site Kabeltonne... | reverse complement strand
TAAAAGTACCCTCGTGCGTCCAAGTGAAATATTCGCACGCTTCCTTGAGAATGCCGTTTGCTATTGAAGAGAAGCACACATCTCGTGCTCTATCTGTCTCAGAGAGCCCTTCGTTGAGATTCTTACCTTCGTGTTTCAAGTGGTGCAATATGCGGTACGTGGCAACTTTCGAATCGTTCTTTATTTCATCCCCCAAACCACCGACGACGGTATACTCTCCGTTGCCAGCTTCCAAACACGGCAGTACCGAGGATGGCGAAGAAGACGGCGTGAAACAGACCTCCGTCTCGTGCGGGATGCCGGCAAGTCGCAAGTAAGTTTCTACTTTTAAGCACTCCAAGTCGAAGGAGAGGTCTGACGTAGAAGGATTAGAAGAAGGAGGAGATGCCCATTTATGCAAGACAACAACGCTCATTTCATTACCGTTCCCTGCGGCCATGTTTTTGGTAATGTTTTTATGACGTGCATGCTACGACGAATTTGAATATCTCCTCAAAATTACAAAAGTGCAAAATCAAACCACGATGTCTCCCCCTGCGGTGGAGCCGGCGGTAGCAGCTGCACGACGAAGGATATCATCACTAAATTCACATTTGTGTTCATCTTCGAGTCTTTCTTCTACTTCGTCGTCGTCTTTATCAACGCGTATCTTTGTTTCCGATAAAGTACAAACCGCATTAAAAAACAACATTCCGGTTGTCGCTCTCGAATCGACAATCATCTCGCACGGCATGTCATACCCGGAGAACTGCAAGTGTGCCACGGAGGTTGAAGATATCATCTCCTCAAAAGGATGTGTACCAGCTACAATTGCCATAATTGACGGGTACGTCAAAGTTGGACTCACGCGAAAAGAAATCGATAAATTAGGTAAGGAAGGAGCTAGGGGTGATGTGCAAAAAGTCTCTAGACGAGATATCGCTCCGATTTTAGCGAATGCGTCGCTGTCGGAATCATCACTTGGTCGATTAAAACTTGGTGCAACTACGGTTTCGGCGACTTTATTAATCGCAGACATGATGAAAATCCCCGTTTTTGTTACGGGCGGCATCGGAGGCGTTCATCGAAACGCAGAGACGACTTTTGACATATCGAGCGACCTCATCGAGCTATCTCGTGCGAAGAACACGGTCGTGGTGTGCGCGGGAGTCAAATCTATTTTAGATATAGGAAAAACGTTAGAGGTTTTAGAAACGTTAGGTGTCACCACGGTTGGGTACAAGACGACCGCGTTTCCGGCTTTCTTTACTCGTGATTCAGGCTTTAAACCATCGACGTTCGTAAACTCGGCCGAGGAAGCGGCAAATCTCATCGATGCGCGAAACGCTCTGCGATTGAACAGTGGAGTATTGTTTGCCGTTCCAGTACCAGAACAGTACGAAAAAGCGACTGGTGCTGAGATTGAGCGTTGCACGACGCAAGCGATTCGGGAAGCCAAGAGGCGGAGGATATCCGGACGCGATGTTACGCCGTTCTTGCTCAAACGAATCGTCGAGCTCTCGAAAGGAAAGAGTTTAAGCACAAACATAGCTCTTGTTAAGAACAACGCGGAAGTTGGGGCAGATATAGCAATTGCACTGAAAGATATGCGGCGCAGCGCAACTTAGCCATTAGATATACGTGTAGCCCAACCTAATTAAGAACGAATACGAAAAAGCGCGTATTATTTATTTTCAATATATCTATTACAACTGCATCGCGAATTCAATCACCGAGGTGACTTTTTCTGGTTCGACTGAGCCGCTCTTGGCATCAACAATACCATCGATTACGTGTTCGAGTTCGGAGAGGTAACTTCGCATTTCCTCGGGCGCGATGTCTCTCTTCGCATTTTCGCGAAGATACTTCTTTATGCGCTCTTCACAGACGCGTCGACGCAGTCGCAAAGAGAAAAATTCCCGACTCGTTTCCCATTCAACGACTGCTTTGATTGCCCTCTTGTGAAGCATGACGCCCGGAGTATCGTGTAAAGCAGCGAAATGAACGGCGAGTTGTTTCATCGTCGGCGTGAGCTGTTTCTGGAGATGACTGTTGTGTTCTAAGCTTTTCACCGTTCGACGCATCGTCTTTACCAAATCGTCTTTTCGAAACTTGATATCGACGATACCTTCCGGTTCCAAAACGCCCCCCTTGGCGCCATCGCTCGCGTAGAACTCCATTTGTTCGGGGTTGATGGATGAATCAATTACTACCCAGGCGCCGCCGCGCAACTCGCCGCCTCGAGGAATGTAAACGAATATCGGCTGCTTGAACTCGCGCAGCGCGTCGACAATGCACGCGCCGTATTTCAAAACCTCTCCGTACATGTCGCGCAAGCCTCCCGCAAATCCTCTCCAATTTGCAAATATAATCAGCGGCAATCCTTCTCGGTTCATATCTCCAATCGCTTGCGCGGTTTTGAACGCGGAATCCGGGAACCACACCTGCCCAGCTTGGGTCTCTTCGCCAATTTGAGCGCCAGGAAACGCCGGGTCAGCCGGTATCGTCTTGTTCACCATTCTCGTTTCAACCGCCACGCACCCTATGGGTAATCCTCCCAATCTCGCGCGTCCTGTGACGACAGTTCTACCCCAATCTTGCATGACTTCCGTGAACGAGTTCGTATCGAAAAAATCGCGCAAAATCTCGCGCGGATCGTACGGCGACTTGGTAGCTGCCGGATCAAACCTCAAAGTTCTGTGGATAGAGTCACCGCCACTTTCGAAAGCATCCGCGTCGTTATCGAGATAGTAAGAAAGTGCTCCGCCAATACTCGCCGGAACGTACGATAGCCAATTTAACACGGCTTTTACGCCCTGAACGTCATCTGGAACAACCATATGAGAAACGCCGTTCGAACCCATCACTTTTGGGCCACCAATTTGCGCGTTTGAAGTGTATACATCTCGTCCTAAAACTTTGTTCAGAGCGCTCGCTCCAGTTAAGATGAGCGGCGCCTCTTGGTGTTGCACGACGCGTTGGCATAATCGCGAGCAATACGCGCCAATGCCTACCGAGCGCGCGGTAACGTATGCAATAGTTACGGTAGATTGGTATGCGCGAGAGGTCGCGGAAGCTATTTCGCCAGAACCTTGAAGGCACTCGACACCTTGTCCACCGCAAATATCCGTAAGCGCGTAGCGAACTTCGTTGTTCTCGAGTAACCGCGTTCCTTTCACGCGTCCATTTGCACCGAGCATCTCGTAATCATCTTCGGAGAGGTAAATGTACTTGAATCCTTTGCGCGGATCTTTCTCGTCTATCCAACACACTTGAAATGCAGCTTTCACGGCTTCGTCGAGGCCAATGCGTGCACCAGAGTTTGCCGAGACGTAGACACACGGTATAGCCAACTCAACTGCCAAGTCCATGGCGGCTCTGTACACGGCGTCTTCCGGCGGCGAAAGCGAGCCCGACATGTGCGTTATATCATTTGACACTAATATAATATCTCTTCCATCGGGATACTCCTTCGTATTTAACGTGAGCTTCCAGCAAACCATGCCGCAATCGTTATGACCGGCAGGGCGGTTCGCTGGCACAAGCTTTCGTTTCTGACCGGGCAAGATTTCTAAAATCGAGCCAATCGACGATCGCGGTGACGTCGGACCATTATTGCCCAATACGCCGCCTGAGTAAGAGCCGCCTTGAAGCGCGAGTTCAACAATTGACGAGATACAGCCACCTTCTTCGTGGAGCACGTTTGCAAAAATCTCCGGGAAGTCATACACGTACGTTGATGATAAGTTTTGAGCAACCATTCTTTTGCGTTGCGTAACGTTTAGGAGCGGATGCGCTTCCGGTACACCCCGATCGAGGGAGGTTTGAATCTTGAACTTTAATCCGGAGGTGTTCAGAGCAACGACAGATCCAGAATCACCGACGCGCACTTCTACGCACACTACTTTTAATCTCTTCAAATCCGCGAATGCTAAGTTAACGAAGGAATCGATGGCACTTTCTACGTGTGGTAAATCTAACTTGTCGTCGGCGCCGACGAGATGGATAAACACGTGATTCCACGCCGTTCTGTGCGAACCGACGGCTAGCTCCAGTGATCCTAAAACATCTGCCAAAACCGAATCTTCTGGTGGTAAAAACGGTGTTTCTTCTGCTGAAATGCCGGAATCTGAATAAGATGTCCTCGACGGCCGGGGGGTGGGGTTTGGTGAGAAATTTACCAGAAGTAAGTCTTTATCGTACACCGCCGCCCGTAAGAAGACGCGACGATCTCTTTGCGGCTGCTTGTGTCCAGGCTTCTTTGGAGTCTCTTCGGCGAGAAAAACACCGATGGAGTAATCCGAAGGCGTGACAAAGTTCGGATTACGCTGCCGAGTTCTGGAATTCAATTTTCCGACGCATTCAATCTTCTCGAAAGGATCGAGTCGATCGACTTCCATGTGAGAAGCTACGTGCGGCCAAAAACCATTCGCGGCGTACATCTCATCAAAGCCATCGGCTCCCGAGGCTGCAGTGCCAGATCTTTTGAACGCAAAGTGATGCGGACGAGCATCCAATGACAAAAGCGTCACGCTCACTTTCGTAATTGTACTAGTAAATGCGCCCGCCAAGTTTTGCCCTGTGACGAAAGCCGCCGCCGCCGCGCGAACTTCCTTTTCATCTCTGCCAACTAATCTGGGATAGGAAATGACAAAAGCAAGTTCCCGCGGACTTAAATCCGACGCTTCTGGTAATGCTGCTACCGCTTGCCCGAGAGACGGCGCAAACAAAACGATAGAATCTGAACCGTTCAACTTGACGCTCGTCACCGTCATTTCGGTCCGGCACGGTTCCGGGTCGGCACCCGCAATCTTCTTCAAATCCACTCCAGTGGATGAAAACAACGCCTCGATGGCATCAAATCGCGCGGTTTCAGATACACCGTCGAACAGTGAGTCCCAGTTGTATTGCAAGTGCGTGTTTTCAATCTCTGAAATATCGTCATAAGATTCCAATCGCGAAAGCGTATTTTGTTTATCCAAATAGATTCTTCCAACATTTCGAGCGAACGTTTGAGAGCCTGACGGTGTATTATTCGTCGGCGTCGATTCACCTCCACCGGTGTAAGAAAGCGAGGAGTCATCTTCTGAAACTACGGATTGTAAATCAACTTCGCTTCCATACAGCGATCCAGCGCTGCGTAATCCTCGTGAATTGGAGCGCGAATGCCCACCTCCACCTGGCGTGTCGAAAGACTCGTTCAAAGAAAGCTGCGTGAAGGATGCGAACGATTCTTCTCGTCGCACGCGCGATCGTTCTGCGGCTATTTTTTCGCGTCTGGATTGTCTCGAGACTTCTTGCTTCTTTACAATAATTTCGCGCGCCCGTTGGGATAGCTTCTCGTGTCTGTGACCAACGAGGTTCATGCATCTATGCACCGCGGAATGGCACGCGTGGATATCCATAAATCCATTATCGGCAACATAATCTAATATTGTGACTATCAGTTCTGATCTGCGCTCTAACTTCGCGTGCGCGTGTGCGTATTGAGTCACTGTAAAAATATCATCGCGATGCGATTCTCTCAGAAGCATAATTGCGTCTTCAAAGCTCGCGCAGCTCGAGAAAGTCTCTTCAATATCCAAGAACATTTCCATGTATCCAGTCAGCACGCGAGCTTTTGATGAGTGCAATCCACCTTCGTGACGATCGCAGAATTTCGACAAAGATGCAAACGTAGTATCATTCTCTTGTATTATTTTACGAACGTTTTGTACCGCTGATGCTACGGTGTTTGTATATCGAGCCGATTCGCTCGGAGATGATTGCGAAGTTTCAATATCGCAAGCGATGAGATGCAAGTCCTTTATCGTCTTTTCGTCTAATCGACTCGCGATCGCGTCGCGTGCCTCTTTGAAATCCTCGAGGACGAGTTCTATCGTACCCAAAACTTCAAATAACTCTCGCAATGGATCGCCGTCGAAGTGATACCCTTGCAGGAGTTGAATCATAGCCGCAGAATTTCTAGAAAACTTATCCAGGTGTGATCCAGCCGCGCTCACCGTAAACTTCCGCGGTTTAGATACCGGAAAGACACCTTTGAATGGTTTTGTGAGCTTCATAGAGCTTGGATCATCGACCACTACTGCGCACAAAACGTCCCCGGGCTCAAGTTGGCTGCCTATTTGCGCAACGTGACTGACGATACCAGAAGTTGTCGATATCAACGGCATAACCGTCTTCATCACCTCGATTTCGCAATACGGTTCGTTTACTTTACAACTTCCTCCGTTCGGAACGAGAAATTTCAATAGTTTTCCTGTGGTATTCGCGCACAATTTGGTCGCGTCGAAATCTTCCGGAAAAAAGCAAGGATATCCGTCGATATGGATTTTCATCCCGACTTTGGACTCTTCCGGGTACACAGTATGAGAGCGGTTATTCAAAATGATTTTCAAACCTCCGTCAAAGAGTTGCAAGGACTCCGCTGCGAGCATTTGGTCGTTGATGTAAATGCAAAAACTTGATTTACTTCCCATGCAGACTTTCAAGGAATATTTAATATCGTTGTATATGAGCTCGAAAGAGTGTTCGCTCAAGTTTGCCATCCAGAGCTCCGGCGGGACACCTCTTCTCAAGCACTGCGCAACCTGCTCCTCGAGCTTTTTAGACTCCGCTGAGGCTTTCAAAACAGCTCCACACGCAATGACGACGTGGTCGGGAAGTTCTGGTGCTCGGTCCCCGATCGCGATCAAGCCGTCTAACCAGGCCGTGTCGTGGACGTTAGCCCTGAAATCATCTTTTTCGAGCAGAGTCATCAAGTACTTTACGTTACAGTGGATTTGTCCTCGCACAGAGAACTCGGATAATGTTTGCACGAGCGCAGTTGAAGCTTCTTCTCGCGTTTCGCGATGAGCGAAAATGTGTCCAAACTGCGAATCGGCGAATTGGTGGACTCCTCCGCCTCCAGAACCAATCGAAAAATTGCCGTTTACGCCAGGCATGGTGCGAAAGTGTAACTCGTGAATGGCACCAGATGTCGGTTTAAACCCACTATCTGGATCTTCGGCGGTAATTCTCCCAGCTACGCAGTGTCCAATCGGTTGAATTGGTTTCGCGGTATCAAAATCAATCGAGCTAACGCCCATAACGTCGCTTTGCGCAAAAAATCTGCGAATGTGTGGGATTTTGTGCAACGGAATGCCCATGGCGATTTGCAGTTGTACTGCAGGAATATTTACTCCAGTAATAGTTTCTGTGACAGGATGCTCCACTTGTAATCTCGGGTTGACCTCTAAAAATGAATACGCCCCGGTAATGCAGTTAAATAGATATTCCACGGTGCCTACGCCGGCGTAACCCACTTTCTTTGCCAAACGAACCGCGCCGCGCTCCAGTTCTTCGCACAGTTTCCTCGGAGCGACAGTAATTGGCCCTTCTTCGATAATTTTCTGATGACGTCGCTGTACAGAACAGTCGCGCCCGTATAAAGCGATCGCTTGACCGTACTGATCTGCCACCATTTGTACTTCCAAGTGACGAGAATTCTGCGACAATTTCTGAATGAAAATTGGACTCATCGGCACTTCCTGTTGCACCTGCTGAAACGAAGCGCGTAGTTCTGCATCGTTGCGAACCATTCGAATACCTTTACCTCCACCTCCTTCGGACGCTTTAATCATGACCGGATATCCGATCGATTCATTGATTACGCGTTCGGCTTTTTCCACGTCTCTGACCGTAGCTTTTGCTAATAAATCTTCCGGTATGGAACAATCGGTATCATCGGCGTTGTTCAAAGTCAAACCGGATCCGGACCAGGGGATGACATCAACACCACACGATTGAGCTAGAATATTCGCACAAATCTTATCACCGACAGCGTCCATGGCTGAACTCGGCGGGCCGAGAAAGGCTATGTTGTGATGGGATAATCCTTCCGGAAGCTTTGGATTTTCGCTGGCGTGCCCCCAACCGGGCCACACGGCGTCGGCGCCACATCTGCGCGCAATTTTTACAATCAAATCGACATTTGCAAAGTTATGCACGTTTGAGCCGCCTTCTACGATGATGTATTCGTCCGCTAATCGAATATACTCCGCGTTCGCTCTTAAATCGTCCTCTGTCGCCATGCAAACCAAATGTAACACATCGTGCGATTTGAACGTCTCGTAAGCCCAGGAGCGTAAACTTCTGATTGCTTTCGTCGCACCAACTGTTATTGTTATTTTATACACAGAAGAGAGAGATAAAAAGAAATGTTATCAGTTGCGTCAAAATAATAATCATAATACACAGTGACCGCGTCTTTGACACAAAATGAACGCGTCCGTCGATTGTGATTTGAGGAAAGAGAGAGAACGAGAGAACGAGAGAACGAGAGAAACGAGAGAAAGAACGAGAGAAGAAAAAAAAAGGAAAAATAAAATAAAGAAAATTGAAGAACGCACGTCCGTTGGATGCGATGAGCACCGTTCGAATCAAGCGATTCCCTCCTCGACTAAAGACATAGTTCTCAAACTCGGCGCTCGACATCGACACTGTTTCAATTGGATGGAAAGTTGTAAAAAGGAGGGTGAGTAACCGAGCGGTCAATACAAATTTCTAATGTTCTAAATTTGTGACACGGAAAAAGTTGGTTTTTATATCCAAGCCAGCGCTCGCGAGTGTGCGCGACGTCGTATCGCGAAAGAAATCCACATCGCGAATGCGATGGTTAAAAATATGAACGAAAGAGTGATGAGTATCGTATACACGCACTGTTTGAGAGTTTACTCGCGTCCAGTCGCACCGCTCCGCGCGACACTTTTTGATTTTCGCTCCGATAACGCTTGATTTTATGCGGTGTTTTTTTTCTGTTTTTCTGTTTTTCCAAACTGCATAAAAGACGAACCAACTGACCACGACTCTCTCTCCTCCAGAAAAGAAGAGAAAAAGTAAAGAGCGCGCGGATGGAGCAAAAAGAGGAGCAGTTTTTAGAGTAAAGCAGTAAGGCGTACATGACTGTTGTTGTTCTCGTTCGTTCTTCTTCTTCTTTCACAGCTACTCAACTTCGCCGTCGTCAACCTCGTCATCTTCGTCGTAACCACCACCATCGTACTACGAAAACGATGACAACGACGACGAGAAAAACAAGCCTCTCAGCCTCGGGTGCGGGAGAAGCACAACACGGTGGTAAACTATTCATGGGAATGGATTTTGGAACATCCGGATGTCGCGTATCGCTCATCGACGAGCGCGGCGTGCAAAAGTTTGAAACCTCGGTGAAATACACGGATACTCGCGAGGCGAACAACAAAACGTCTTCTTCTTCTTCTTCGATGACGGCGATTTGGGAAGACGCGCTGTGGACGAGTCTCGAAAATATTCCTAGAGAAACGCGAGAGCGCATTGTATCCGTCGCTATCGACGGCACCTCCGGTACTGTTATCATTGTACATCCCGAGAGCGGCGAACCTTTGTATAAGGCCATGATGTACAATGAAAAGTTTGAAGTTGGCGCGCAATATCTCGCCTCGGAGAGTTGTCGAGTGCCAGACGGCCACGTCACGAGAAGTAGCACTTCTGCGTTAAGTAAACTCGCGCACTATTTCGCAAACGAACATCCAAAACCGAGTTCGTACAAGCTTTTGCATCACGCGGATTGGCTGAGTTATAAATTACACGAGAACATGGGCGTATCTGACTTCAACAACTCTTTAAAACTTGGATTCGATCCGGGCTCCGAAACCTATCCGCAATGGATGTTGGACTTGCCTTTTGCAGAAGCACTGCCAAAGACGATGTTACCTCCTGGTGCACGCATAGGAGTCGTTCAAAACCCTCGCGCGAAGGAATTCCTATCGAATCCTGAGTGCATCGTTTGTACGGGAACGACTGATTCAGTCGCCGCCTTCATAGCTTCGGGCGCGAATGAGCCCGGCGACGCGTGCACATCTCTCGGTTCCACGTTAGCCTGGAAACTTATTAGCGAAGCGCGCGTAGATGACGCTAGCGTTGGTATTTATTCTCACAAAATTGGAGACCAATATTGGTTGGTCGGTGGTGCGTGCAATACGGGAGGAAACATTTTGCGTGCTTTTTTCACCAACGACGAACTCCAATCGTTGACCGATACCATCGAGATGGAAAACATGTTCGAGTTGAATCTATTCGGTGTTCGGGACGCGGATTTTTTCAAAAGTAACGCCGGTGGTGATTTTGGCTTAGAAGTGAGCGATGCGGTGAAAAAATGCGAGAGTGAAAGAGAAACGTGCGAGAACGACGCCGTTTTTTTGTGCAAAATTTTCTCCTCGATTGCTAAGGCTGAAAAGAGGTGCTACGATAACGCAAACGCGATGGGAGCGTCTGAGAAATTGAAGAAAGTGTACACCTCTGGCGGCGGCGCAGCAAATGCGACGTGGTGTAAAATGAGAAGCTCTTGCTTGAGCATTGACAACACGTCTGGTTCTACGATCGATGTCGTTGCGAGTGAATACACCGAGGCTTCCTACGGCACCGCGTTGCTCGCTAAAAAAGGTTATCATTCGCGATGATACGATAGTTTTTGTGGTATGAAAATTAGTGTATAGCAATACAACGTTCGTTTTTTACGCGATATCTTCTTCTTCGCGCGTGAACAACGCCTTTACACGTGCACAATCGCTCGATCGTTCGTTTTTTCCTCTAATCCTTAGGAAGAAGAGTTTCTTGCGCTCCTTCGGCGTCTTTCGGCGCGTCATTCTCCACGTCCACGTCTCCCCAAACTGAATCGCCAAACTCTTCTAAATTACACTCGTCTTTTGAGTAGTCTTCCCCGGGGATATCCGTCGTGTATATGTCTAACTTTTCTCTGAGCATCTTTATCTTTGAAATAGAGACGGAAAACTCTTCCACGCGTCCTTTATTGCCTTTGTACATGATCATATACGGCAACACTTTCACGCCAAGCGTCTTGCACATGTCTTTGTTCTCGTCAAAGTTTACTTTCAACAGGACCATCTTCCCGTCAAACTGTCGTCCCATTTTGCACAACTTCGGATATAGAGCTCGGCAAGCTCCGCACCACTTGGCGTAAACGTCCACGACGACCAGTTTATCTTGGTTATTGCACAATGCCTCTAAAAGTTCCGGCGTCCCGTTTATATCTATCATATTCGGCGAAGCATCCTTCAGCCACCACTCGTTCTTGGCATCTATTCTTCCCATGTTCATTTTTAACAACGAGCCGCGTCGAGTGAGATTACTACTGCAGCCGTTATTCGTGTTACACTTCATTCGTCTTCTTGCCACGTCTTTTTGTTTTTGTTTTTGTTGTTGATTATTATTATTATGTTGTTGTCCTCCCTTTAAGGTGCAGCGCGTTTGCGTCAAAGTCTTTCTCGAATTTTTCCGCACTGGCGATGATGACGCAGGCTTGCCACCAATCAAGGCAATAGTTTGTGACACCGGTGCTGTCAACATATTCTTCTTCTTTTTCTTTACTTTGATGAGTGCGTCGTGTGTTTACGCGCGCTTTTATTCTTTTTCTTTTTCTTCTAGAAACTACTTCTTCCTCTTTGTCGTCTTCTTCTTCGTCGTCGTCGTGCGAGATTATTATACGGGAGAGAGCGATGAGAAAGCAAAAACCCAAAACAAAATTCACCCAAAACAAAAAAATTCTTGCTCTTCTGATAATCTGCCACAAAACAACACACAATTAACAGAGAGAGAATTCAGACGTAATTGACGCGACAACCGCGCACAAGAAAGTTGTCCCGCTGCTGTGTGCGCGTGTGTATATCAAATCGTTTCGTAGCGAAGATATTTGAACGACAATGTCGTCGCATCGCGTTGCCTCGAGAGCGGCAGAACAGGACGACGGCGCTTTCGGAGGTGAAGAAGGAGAAGGGAATAATAAGACGCACGCGTTCGATCGAATTCGACGACACGCTGCTCACGCAAAAGACGAATCCGGGAAGGGCACGAAAAATGTCTCTCCAGAGTCGCCGTTGACGTTACAATCATTCCGAGGGGATGTAAACGATAACGTACGCTCTCACGTAGACCCCGCGGAGGAAGAGTACGAGCGCGCGAAGTACGAGGAAGAGGTTATTAAAGAGCGAATTAGAGACCGAGAATCGTACGAGAAAACGGGGAAAATAAAAAGCGTGGGGACTCCGAAAAAGTCCTCGCTGTACAGTCACGCCACGACGACGCAAAGAGGAGGAGGAAATGGAGGCGGACAAAGGATGAACGGAAATCAAATGACGCAAGAAGAGCTCGAAAAGCTGACGTTGGAAGATCTAGCCATCGATTCAGACCCGGAAGACGACGTGGAAAATAATAACGCGCACGGCAGCAGCAGATACAACAGAGGAAGCGTACGAAATGCGAGCGAGCTCGATATCTCTTCCGTGTTATCGGACGATAGACAAAGTCGAGACACGAGTAAACGCACTGGAACGAATTCGAGGCGCACCGATGGACGATCTGTCGGCGCCTCCTCGACGTCAAGGAAGCATAACACGAGAAAAGCGCTTCAACTCGCCCAAAAAGAAGCGTTAGCCATCGAGTCGGAACTGAAGAAAGAGGAAGACGAAAGAATAGCCGAACTCTCGAAAAGTACGGCAGAAGAAGACTACAAACTTTTACAAGCGGCAAAGGAGCGAAAGAAAGAAGCGTTGATTGCTCGAGAAAATAGAAAACATCGCGAAAGGTGGGGCTTATCAAAAGACGCACCGGTGACGACTTCTTCGAGGAACGTGGACTTTGCCGGTAACGAACAAAAGTTGGAGCCAGAATTTGAGCTCGCGTCGGATAATCCATTCGACACCTCCGGCGGTATGATTGATAGAATTTTAGCACAAAACAACGTCACGCCTACAGCGAGCACGCCGCCAACGCGTCGCATTCAACGACCTTCTACGGCAGCGGCAAACGAGGGGACCGTCGTCGAAGAAGAGAAAGATTGGTTCGTGCAGTTGCAAGAGTCATTGTTTGGGTGCTGCATAGCGGGTGGGCAGGGGTCGGGAAGAGAAGGAAAAACTCCAGAGCAGAAAGCAGCAAAGAAAGCAGCAGCAGCAGCAGCTCAGACGAGGAACGCCCCCAGATGAAGTTAAAAAGAAGAGGCAGGTTTTCGAGTTTTTTGTCATCATACGTAAACCTCGCCTGCCTTGGAGAGTACAAGAGAGATCAATGATTAATGAACGAATAAGTTGTGTATTGTACGATAGTTCATGTGTAATTTTAACATTTTGTATTACATTTTTTGAATGCTCAGGTGACTTTGTGCGAAACTCGCGCTCATCATCCTCGCGACGAGACGTGAGCTGAACGCATGCTAAGTCCCGCGTAGTTTAACAAACCTCCTTCTCGTTCCTCTTTTCATAGTTTGCATCATGTTATTATTATTTTTATTATTATCAATCTTTATTATCAATCTTTATTATTATATACTGGTATGTAGTACTGGTAGTGAGTTCTTTTCACTACAAAATTCCAATTTTTTCTCGATCGGTATTTCTACCATCTCTTTTTCCCAACCCCGCCGACTTGACGCAGGGCGATATATCACTCGTTCGTCTGTCCGGTAGCCGCAGCCGTCAGTGTCTTTAAAAGCGACCTCTCCTTTGAATAGCACTTCAAGCACAAATCCACGCCGACGGTCGTCTTCGACTTTGCCCATTGCGAGGTCTTCGTGGTTTTGCAATCGTTACAAACTTTATTAGCCATTGAATTGCGCTCCACTTTATAACACGAGTTACACAAGTCGACGCCGGGAGTTTTCTTGGATTTGTACCAACCCGCCATCGAACTCTTTCGCGAGGCGCACACGCCGCACTGTTTGTTGGAGAGCGACAACTTTTCTTTGTTGTAACAGTTGACACATAAATCCGCCCCGAGGATAACCTTCGACTTGATCCATTTAGACGAAGTCTTGTCAGATTTGCACAAATAACACGTTTTTGTAGTGAGCGCCAATTTTTCTCGAACATAACATCGCTGGCAGACAAACTTGCCCGGAAATCTCTTACTTTTCGACCACGCGATGGAGGTTTTCGAGGATCCACAGTCGTTGCATTCTCGATTTTGCACTTTCAGTAACTCTACATAGTAGCACTTATCGCACAAGTACGTGCCTTTGACGACTTTCGACCTGTACCAATCCGAGTGCGTCTGCGTCGTTTGACAGTCGTTGCAAATCCGATTACTGAGAACCAACCTCTCCTTTTTGTAGCACGACTGGCACATATCGTTTCCGACGAGGATTTTAGACTTGTACCAAGATCTTTTTTGGATGCCGGTGCAATCTGGCGTCGAGCACGTGCGAAGTGGTTTTTCCAAATCTCCGTCTTTCTCTGCCGCGATTTGGTGATCGTTGACGACTAAAACCAGACTGTCCCGCTCCTCCAAATTTTGTCCAAGAAATTGTTGTTGTTTTTCTCCCTCTCCTTGGTGGTGGTGTTGGAAGAGCGTTACGCTCGTGGACTTCGCCAGAGGTATTTGCGTTCCCATGGAGCTCTCTTCTTCGGCGATGCTGTTCTGCAACAGTAGCGCTTCCTGATCTCTTCTCGGCATCTTTTTTCTTTTTCTTACTACTAATAATAATAAGAAGAGGTTGCCTCTTTCCAACAAGAAAAGGAAAAAGCCGCGCGCTTCTTCTCGGGGAGGAGGAGATGGAAGAAGAAGACAAAGAACTGAAGAAGAAAGTGAGGAAGGTGGAGAGTAGTAGTAGTAGTAGTAGTAGTAGTAGAAGAAGAAGAAGAAGAAGACGACGACGACGTAAATAAAGACGACGAGGACGACGGGAAGAGAGTAAGGTAAGCAAAACAAACCCTTCTCTGCTTTCTTCTCTTCTTTTTCTGTTTGTGTGGATTCTGTCTGTGGAATTGATTTGTTTTCGTCCGAATTTTTTCTTTTTGCCCTCAAAATAATCATCTTGCAGAAAAAGGGAAGCTTCTAGAGAAAAGAAGAGAAAAGAAGTACAAGAAAAGAAGAACACGCGCGCGATGAGTAGCGTCGTCGCGTTCCAATCGATGATATCTGGAAAGACGGGAGCGTCTCCGACGTCATCTATACGTCGGCGACGGCGGCGGTATCATCCATGCCAGCGCTTTTCACCAGTTCCTTCTTCTTCTTCTTCTTCTTCTTCTTCTTCTTCTCGTCCTGAGAAACAATTGGATGTCGTTGCACGAAGTACGAACCGAGATGAAGACGAGAGAGCTTTGAACGACGAAGACGTTCGGCGAGAAGAAGAAGTCGTGGTCGAAAGTGAACGATCAGACGTGGTGAATGGAGGAGAAAAGGATAACTCTGAAACGGAATCTTCGTCCTCAGCGACGGCTTTTAAATTTAGCGCGACGAAAAGTACCGGAACGAGAAACGAAGAAGAAGAGGAGGAGAAGGAAGAAGAAGAAAAAGAAGGAAAGAAGAAGGGGAAGATGGAAAACGAGCACACGAATAAGAGCGAGAAAATAAAAAACGCGTTGGTTCAGACGAAAACGTTCGCGCTCAATTTACCGTTCATATCGCACGTGCGGGTTTTCCTGGACCGCAAATCAAAGTGGGAGAAACTATACGGCGAGGCGAATGAAAAGTTTGCGGACCACAAAAAGCAAGACGAGTTGATGCTCGAACTGCATCGCTTCGGACGGGTCGAAGAAATTATCGAACGGTTTGAATCGAGAAAATACGCGAGTGGACCAAGAAGTGTGACCGCGTACATGGCTGCGTTGATATCATCACAAAGAATGGATAAATATTTCGAGCATCAAGGAGCAACTTCTTCTTGCTCGAAAACGACGTCGGAGCTTGAGGACAAAGACGAAAAAACGAAAGATGGAGAAGGCGACGCGAAGAGTGATTTGCCGTCTTCAACCATTCCAAAGCCCCCTCCGCATTTGACGAGATCTTCTACGGCGACAACTTACCAACCGATGGAGATTGGAGGAGACTCGCTGCCGCTGCTTTTGAAAGATTTGAGCGAACGCGCGGATCCGGATAAATCTTTGAAGATGGCCCGAACCGTTCGGTTTGGACGAGCGAGTACGCCCATCCACGTAGTCGTAGAAGGCGGCAACATCTCAAAAGTCGGGAAAGTCAAAGGTTTCTTTGGAAATATGTTTATGTTCGTTGGTGTCGTATCGTGCATTTCATGGACGGGTTCATATCTCCTTCGTCGCTACTTTGCTACCATGAAAATTACCACTGTAGTGACGTCCTCGCCTTCGTCTTCGTCGTCATCCTCGTTGGGCAAGTCGTCGTCTTCGTCGTCTTCATTGCATCCGCCGACGAGTTCAGGCAGCGGTGGTGTAAAGAAGGACGACGAGGAAAGTGACTCGGGCACTCCTTCCTTCGCTCCGAAACAATACGATAAAGATACGATGCCGGAGAAGAACAAGAAAACATTTAAAGACGTTCGCGGTTGCGACGAATGCAAAGGTGAATTGCAAGAAGTCGTCGAGTATCTTCGCAATCCGGATAAGTTCACGCGTCTCGGAGGAAAGTTACCGAAGGGCATTTTGCTCACAGGACCGCCGGGAACTGGTAAGACTTTGCTAGCCAGAGCGGTCGCGGGTGAGGCGGATGTTCCGTTTTTCTATCGCTCTGGCTCCGAGTTCGAAGAGATGTTCGTTGGCGTCGGATCAAAACGGGTGCGACAACTTTTTGCCGCCGCTAAGAAGAAAACTCCGTGCATCGTATTTATCGATGAAATTGACGCAGTAGGAACATCGCGCAAGTCGTGGGAATCACAGTCTGGGGGACGCAAAACGCTGAACCAGCTCCTCACCGAAATGGATGGATTCGAACAAAACGATGGTATCATCGTTCTGGCGGCGACCAACTTACCCGAGAGTTTGGATCCAGCGCTTACGCGACCTGGTAGGTTCGATAAAACCGTTCACGTGCCAAATCCAGACATCGGAGGACGCAGAGATATTCTCAAACACTACTTGGACGATAAACCTGTCGCGAAAGACGTCGATGTCGACGCGTTAGCTAGAGGAACTTCCGGATTATCCGGAGCCGAGTTGTCGAACCTCGTCAACATTGCGGCGGTGCGAGCGGCGGTGACGGATGAAACTTCAATCACGCTAAAAACGCTGGAATGGGCAAAAGATCGCATCTTGATGGGAACGGAAAGAAAATCCGCCGTACTGAGCGAGGAAAATAGAAAACTTACCGCGTATCACGAGGCTGGGCACGCCTTGGTTGCTCTAAAAACAAAAGGTGCGATGCCGGTGCACAAAGCGACGATTGTGCCAAGAGGTCAAGCGCTCGGTATGGTCACACAATTGCCGGACAAGGATGAAACTTCCATCTCTAGACGTCAGCTTTTGGCGCGATTAGATGTGTGCTTCGGCGGTCGAGTCGCAGAAGAAATCATTTTTGGCCAAGATGAGGTTACGACGGGCGCTCTCAACGATTTACAACAAGCAACGAGATTAGCGCATTACATGGTTTCAGAGGTTGGGATGAGCGACAAAGTTGGCGTACTGAACGTCGGAAACCTCCGTGGAAAGGAATCTAGAGGAGCTTCCACGCGACTGGAAGAATCCGTAGACGAGGAAGTCATTGCTTCTTTGAAGCAGTCACACACGCGAGTGACGAAGATGTTGAAACAAAACGAAAAAGATTTACGCAAGTTGGCAGAAGCATTGCTTCAAAAGGAAACGCTGACTGGAAGCGAAATGCGCGAAATTTTAGGAATGCCTGCGCAACAAAAGCCAGTCGAATTGGTTTCGCGATCGAAGGTCGAGGAAGAAGACGAATCATCGAGCGCTCCGAAAGGAGACGAAAAAGTTGACGAAAAGACCGATGCAGCGCCAGATGAAGACGACTTGATAATTGTCGTCGTGGGCGAAACTACGGAAAAATCGACTTCCATGCGGAATAAATAGAATACTGAGGTGATCTCATGCTATACAATTGCTTTTGAACGCTATAATACTGCTACAGTTTACTATCACTACCACTACTACTACTTACACATATGATGACGTTCATCACCAAGCATCATTTTCTCCTCTTCTTCTTTTCCTGTTTCGATTTTTCTCCTCTTTCATTCCATCCGTAGAACCTTTCATACAGCCACAATAAACCGTCACCTTTTACTTTGAATATGCCCCATGCCCCACCAATAAGAAAGTGTACTAATGTCGACTTCAGATTGCCACCCATGCTCTCGATGCGTCTTCCACTGGTCGTGATGACCCTATCCACTAAACGCACGCAGCTCGTCGTACTTTTTTTTTTAGAGCACCCGTATTTTTGCATTCGAACACATAAATCTGCATCTTCCATGATGGGCAAAGTCTCATCGTATCCGTCGACGGCTTCAAAATCATTTAGTCTACAGAATATACCTTGGTCGCCAAACAAAAGTTTCAATCCGAGCACGTATCTTTTCGGATATAAAATAGCCGTGTAGAAATCTGATTTGAAGACGTTGTGATAAGACATCGCCCAGTACGTTTTCTTATCAGTCGTGATGAGCGAAATAAACCCTCCCACGATAGCCTTTGCATCTCTCATTGTCTCATCAACTACATTCAAAATATCCGGAAAAGGTATCGTATCTGCGTGTAGAAACAAGACATTCTTCGGATGTGTTGAGAGAGCGTGGACGCCGGCGTTCATTTGTCGCGACCTACCTCGTTTGCCTCGCACTACTTTCGCGCCGTACTTCTCAGCTACTTTGGCACTATTGTCCGTGGAATCTCCCACGGCAACGACCACTTCGGATGGTTGCGGTCGCAACGCATGTATTTGTACGAGCAAAAGCTCTATATTTTCCTCTTCGTTCAACGCCGGAATGACAATCGCGCAGGCGCTCGTTTTCTTCTTCTCTCTTCGCTTTCGTTGTTGTTGTTGGTCGCCATCATTTTCTTCTGTATTATTAGCATCGTCGTACGACGGTTCGTGCAATTTATCGAGCGCAGATATCACGGCTTGTCTAAAAAGTAAAGCGAGGAGAAGAAACTTGAATAATCCGTTGAATCTATCGCTGTAATCATCGTTGTCGTCGTCGTCGTCCTCTCTTTTTTTATTACTTCCTCCGAACCAACTGCCTCCTCCTCCTTTTCCTCCTCCTCTTCCTCCTCCTTTGCTCAAATCGTTATTATCGTTGGTGCCATCGCCAATATCAACTATCACAGGTTCAAACGACGATGATGAAGATGCACAAGTCGATATCCTATCGCTCTTGCGTTCCATCGTCCTCTTCTTCTTTATCTTTCCATCAGCTGAAGAGAACAAAAAGGAAGTTTTTTTTCTAACAACCTCCTTCGTTCTTCCTTCGCGTCGTTGATGCTTTTGATGACTGACAAGGCATTGTCCGAGCGCTGATGCGACGGCCCGCGACAACGACATCGCGTCGTGCGTCTCTATTCCTATCCTTATCAATTCTCTCTTTCTCTCTTTCTCTCTCGCGAGAAACTTGAGACGAAAAAGCTCTCACGACCAAGTCCGTTTCCCGGTCGTTGAGATGTTTTTATTTGTCGTCTTTCACGTCTTAAAATCATATTTGTATATCTCCTCAAAATTACAAAAGTGCAAAATCAAACCACGATGTCTCTCCCTGCGGTGGAGCCGGCGGTAGCAGCTGCACGACGAAGGATATCATCACTAAATTCACATTTGTGTTCATCTTCGAGTCTTTCTTCTACTTCGTCGGCGTCTTTGTCAACGCGTATCTTTGTTTCCGATGAAGTACAAACCGCATTAAAAAACAACATTCCGGTCGTCGCTCTCGAATCGACAATCATCTCGCACGGCATGTCATACCCGGAGAACTGCAAGTGTGCCATGGAGGTTGAAGATATCATCTCCTCAAAAGGATGTGTACCAGCTACAATTGCCATAATTGACGGATACGTCAAAGTTGGACTCTCGCGAAAAGAAATCGATAAATTAGGTAAGGAAGGAGCTAGAGGTGGTGTGCAAAAAGTCTCTAGGAGAGATATCGCTCCAATTTTAGCGAATTGGTTGCTACCAGAATCATCACTTGGTCGATTAAAACTTGGTGCAACTACGGTTTCGGCGACTTTATTAATCGCAGACATTATGAAAATCCCCGTTTTTGTTACGGGCGGCATCGGAGGCGTTCATCGGGGGGCAGAGACGACTTTTGACATCTCGAGCGACCTCACCGAGCTATCTCGTGCGAAGAACACGGTCGTGGTGTGCGCGGGAGTCAAATCTATTTTAGATATAGGAAAAACGTTAGAGGTTTTAGAAAC
>Ga0115554_1000985_pt1 | contig 20171 bp, 14 predicted proteins | sample COGITO_mtgs_1104_3_FD_87283 | JGI IMG/M metagenome (GOLD analysis project Ga0115554, IMG submission 87283) | Pelagic marine microbial communities from North Sea - COGITO_mtgs_110404 | ecosystem: Environmental > Aquatic > Marine > Epipelagic | place: Germany:Helgoland, sampling site Kabeltonne... | reverse complement strand
TTAATAATAATAAATAGATTCCCTTGGCCTGGTCAGCCTTGGCGTGGGCGGCTTGTCGGGTCGGCGTTTGGGTGTACGTTGCTGTGCTTGTATTGTTTCAATGGGATCAACGTTGCAGCTGGGGCTTTTAGACGGCGTGTTACATACGTGCGCTCGGTATTGACCGCAGCAAGTGTGTGTAGGTCTGGCACAGGCCCCTGTTGGTCTGCCCACTATTTCGCGAACACGGATAGTGAGGCCTCAGGGTCGTCGTATGCTCAACATTTTCGCTGTTTTAATATGCATGTTGGTAGTGAAATTGTCATTCTCTGCCGTAAAGTGGTAGATAGTATCTAGATGTGACCGGAAATGCATAAATAACTGCCTGCCGTGGCAAGTGGTCCTGTCTCGGTGATAACATTTACCTCCCCTCGTACGACATACAACAGAGGCCGCATGTCCGCGTGGTCTAGCGGCATGATACCTCTTTCGGGTAGAGGTGGTCCCGGGTTCGATTCCCGGCGCGGACCGCAGAGCCAGCAGTTGTAGGAGACGAGATGGTTTGATGAGAGACAGGATGGCATTGAACTGATGTCGATGATGATGTAGAGGCGGAAATAAATATACGCACCAGGACACTCGCTAACACCAACACTCATACTGCCTCACCACTTATCCTCCCTACCTTGCAGTGGAGATCGATTTAAAAAAATGGTTGTTGCTAAGAAAACTAAGAAGAATGCTGAGACGACTAACACTCGTCTTAAGCTTGTCATGAAGTCTGGAAAGGCCATCCTTGGATGGCGCTCCACTGTGAAGAGCCTCCGCTCCGGAAAGTGCAAGATGGTCCTCGTCGCTAACAACACTTCCCCTCTTAAGAAGAGTGAGATCAACTACTTGGCTATGTTGGCCAAGACACAGGTCCACCACTACAATGGAACCAACAACGATCTTGGTAATGCTTGCGGAAAGTTCTTCAGTGTTGGTGTCATGGGAATTCTGGATGGAGGAGACAGTGACATTCTGACCGCTACGGGAGAGTAAACAGATAAAGCAGCTGAAAAAAAATTTGCGCTATGTGACCTTTTCCAGGGAGTGGAAAATATATTTTAATGTACTGACTGAGTGTTCCTTTGCCGAGCAAGTGCATTAAATAGTTCTTCCTTTTTCTTTCCTCGTCATTATGTCTCAGATATTTTGTGTAGTCAAGACACATGTAAAAAACGAATCCCCGCGTATTCCTCGCACTCACAAGCAGCCAGAAGTAGCTGACTACTCGGGTTTGACCCTCTTGCACATGGAACAGGCGCAAGGGATTGTTTGGATTTCATGTTATCCTAAACCACCATTCAGAAGCCAACATTTCACCTGCACCCACATCCTAGTACTCCAACAACAATCTACAAAAGCGCACCCTATGTGCACAAGCCACCCCCCCCCCAACCTCTCATCACACATCCATCAACTCCTCTCAGCACTTGTAACAAACCACCCCAACCTTTCCATAAAACACGTACATCAAGTACCTATGCTGAGTGGTGACATCGAACCCGAACCCTTCCCCGATTGCGCAATGCCAAGTCAGTCCGAATTTCTTGTCCAGCTGGTTCTTGATGAGGACAGCGGCAGCCTCATAGTTGGCAGACTGAAGGTACTTGTCCAGGGACATTGTAATTACCTCAATGCACTCCTGCTGCATTTCGTTAGCCATGTCGGTTTGCTGCGATTAGATGTGCGTGTGTGTTAGCGTGTTAGTTCGGGGCGAAGCCGGGGAGAGACCAACAATAGACCAATATCCGGTGGAAGCAACATCCAAACCGAGGGCAACTATCTGAGCACAACAGAGCATCCCATGATCTATCATTTTACGCCAAAGCTGACCCTAAATCGCTATATCCACCCCCACAAGGCACTTTAAACACCACCTAACGAGTCAAGTCATTCCCAACACTCCAAAAACATCCCAACACCCCCCCTCGGCCACTTCCAACAGCTTACTTTTATCACAGGCCTCGACATTAACTTCTCCAGTTCCTTTCCCGTAGGAGGGGGGATATCATCTGCAAGGTGGGACATCTCTTAGCAGGGATTCTAGGTCTTTTCCAAGCAGCTTAAGCTTCTCCCAAAAAAATGTCGATAAATTTTTTTGAATGTTTCTCAGGTCTTCTTTCTCGGGGAATTAGTTAATTCGATACGACTTAGCATCACCCAATCGTCAACAACCGCCTTTAACCCCTCATTTCTCCACCCTTAACGGCGAAAAAATAATCCTTTGCCCCTCCTCTCCCATTCAAAATCTCTTTCCCATATTATCAGTACCTGTCCTCTTCTCTTCCTTAGCCCTGTTGTATTTTCTTATCTCTTCTTATCTTCTTCCCACAAGTTCCATCCCTCCTCCCTCGCCATGCCCCGTGGTCCTTCTGCCGGCCCAATCGTAATAAACTCGGCACACCCATCTCAATCCCGGTTCAAGCATGATTCCTCCTCACAAGACAGTCCCTCAACGGCTGCCTCCCAAGCCCGGGCAACCGCCTCCCTCGCATCTCTCACAGCCCCTCAAGGGCGTCAACCACGCAACGGCTCCCTATCTATATCGGCAAAGACCGCCCTCCTCAAGGAGCAGAGGGAAAAGTTGCTTCAAGAAAAGGAACGAAGAGATAAGGAGCTGAGGGAGACTGACGGGAGAAGGGGACAGGAAAATGGGGCAGGGGGTAGGACAAAGATGAATGGACCCCCCGCTGCCTCCGAGAAGAGCGTCGCCGATACTCTCGCCTGGGTCCGCGCAAAGTCCGCCGAGAGGCGTGGCAGGAAGCTCCTCAACTCTTTGTCAGAAAAGGAGAATGAGGCGACAAACATCCTGCACGACACCAATCTCTCAGTCCTTCCCACTTCCCACCGGTCTGCCGTAGCATCAGCGATACAATCTGGTGACGCCGTGGGAGACTCAATAGCCAGGGGCGTGCAGATCCTCGCTGACGCAGAAAAACACATGAACCTGTTTGAGTCATACGTCAGTGAGATGAAGGGTAAAGTAGTCGTGCCGCCGCCTGCTTCATTAGAGGAAGCGGAAGCAGCGGTGGCGTCACTTTCAAGTCATCGTAAATCCGTCCCCCCTCCTCCCATTTCGAGGGCGAGCGATTCTTACCTTTTTACGGAAGCGGAGAAGAGGTGCGAGGAGGCAAGGAATGAGGCGGAGGAGAAGCTCCAGAAGCAGAGAGATAAAAACCGTAGGAGAAGGAAGGAGAAGGAAAGAGGGGGCGCGGGAGAGGGAGCAGACAGTGCTGACACCGCCAACGGAGACAACGAGGACAAAGACAACAATGGAAATGGTGACAAATATGCCAGCGATACTAAGCCGAGGGTAAAGAGAAATTCTGGCCTTGTTTACCAGAAACTGTCCACCTGTCCAGTGGACGACGCGGGATTACAAGGGCTCCGCGCCCGCCTCGAGGGTATCACCACCCGCGACAAGAATGACAGCGGTGTTCCTACCGAATTCGACACCGAAGTCAAGGATGCAAGTGAGAAAGATGGCAGGAAAGAGGTGGTGACCACGAAGAAGGAAGTATCAGAGAGAGTCAACTCTAACGCAGATATATCCTACTCGGAGTACCACGCCCATGAAAATGAAGACAAAAGAAACCATCTTCTCAAGCCTCTGCCCCAACCCAATTCACCGTCTCCCCCTTCTTCCCCATCTCCTGGTTCTACTAACGCAGTCCGATACGGCAAATCCAATGTAAAAATAGTCTCCGGACGCCGATCTCCCGAAGTTGACGAGGATGAAGTCAAGGCGTACGAATTGATGAAGCAGATCAAGCAAGACAGCCGACTGAGGGCGCTGAGGCAGGGGGAGAAGGGAGCACCACTAAATAAAATTTGCCCTCAAGTTGGTAAAACGCCTTTAAAGGAGGCGAGGGACACTGAGACGGACATTGACATGGAGATACTCATTAGGGAAGGGGCGGAGGCTGAAGCCAGAGCCCGAGAGAAGGAAGAGAGGAGGAGGGGCGGCACCATGCAGAAGAAGATGATGCAGAAGAAGGCTTCCGCCGCCGACAACAACTCTTCCCAAGCTGAGAGCACTAACGTCCTCGCTTCCTTCGACCCCGACTCTTTATCCGGTGTTCGTCTTCATGCACGAGATAAGCAGAGGATGAAGGAGAAAATTGACGAAGAGGAGGCAGAGGCCCAACGGCTCCGGCTGTTCAAGGCAATGCCCCTCCCAGGCGGGGGGTTCGTCCAAAACAATCTCTACGCCAAGACGAAGGCGGCCGAGGGGAAGGATGTCAGGATCAGGGGGCCCGCGGGGAAAAGGAAAGGAAAGAGACTCGAGGTCCAGAGCGCGGGAAGGACTAGAGGACAGGTCAGGATGGAAGCCAGCGACTTGTTCATGAGGCAGGAACAACTGCAACATCAGCAGCAAGAACAGCACCGGCAGCAACAGCAGCAGCAGCACCATAATCAGGAACAACCAATGCAAACTAGTCTCTCCGAATCAGAGCTGCAGAGAAAGAGGGAGGAGAGGAAGAGGGCAAGGAGGGAGAAAAAGCTGGAGAAGGAGGCTCAAGAGACCATGACACTTCAGCAAGAAATCAATTTGCTCGAGGAGAAGCTCGGGAAGAAGAAGGTGGCCCGGGCCTCGTCGGCGGGTACTGCCATCAATATTTCACCCGTTGACGAGGCCAGGAAACGGATGGCACCCAAGCACAACCCAGAAGACGGGCGACAAAACGAAGACGATGACGGTGCCTTCGACTCGTACCTCGACGCAATCGACGGCAGCGGGAAGCTGCTACTGGGGAAAGGCGGAAGAGGGGACCGCCAAGATGACAACGACGACGATAGCGACACTAGTAGCAGCAACGGGGGGGAAGGCGTTGTGGGAGATGATGAGTTGCTCGCAGCCAGGAGTAAGGGGGCAAAGAGAGAGGTCGTTGAAGTCAAAGAAGAGGAAAATGACAGCGACAGCATCAACAGTAGCGATATCAGCCTCACTGATAGCGACGATGACGACGACGATGATGACGACGACAAAAAGTCTCCCGACGACAGCAACAAACCCGTGAATCTGACTATCTCTACTTCGCTGACGGAAAACGGTGCCAACGCGGGCCCGGGTTCCGCAGTTTATCGTCGTCAGTCAGATTGGATTAAAAAACGTGACATGAAGCGGGCCCACCTCTTGAAAGAAAAGGAGGACAAAAAGATGGAGGGATTCACGGGTCGGCCTCAGATCTCGCATGCCAAGGAAAGCTGGGAGAGAGCCAAAGCGGCCCACAGGTCCGCCGCTCGGAGGGAAAAGGAGGCGGAAGAAGCCCGGGAGCTTGAGAAGCGGGCCAAGGAAGAGGCAGAAGAAAGAAAGAGGTTGAGGGAGCTGGGCGGTCTCAAGGCACAGATTAGGATTAAGAGGAAGATGAGGACCCAAAGCATCGACAAGGAAAAGCAGAAGGCAGCCTTGGAGAAGCTGGCGAAGCCGCGTAATGGTAAGAGCGTCGCACAAGGTTTGGGAATCAAGGACGAGCAAGACCTTGAGGTCTACAGGGCTAAGCAGAAGCTGCGGGAAGCTGGTGGATGCGACGAGGATGAGGTTGACGAGGGTGGTGATGACGGATTCGGTGACATGGACGAGAAGCAGTACATCAAGGTCATGAAGGCGCTAGGATTGGACCCTGGCGTTACCGGGCGGAAAAAGAAGAGCAACAAAGGCACCAAAAGTAGGCCTTCGGACAAGGTCAGGGAGTACGTTCCGCCCAAGGGTAGTGATGTCAGCACGGCTAAAGACGATTCGCTCCTTGGGCTCTATGAAAATGAGACGTCGTCATCATCGCCCCAAAAGAAGGATCCGCCTTCCCCCGCGCGTGCGACTGAGCATAGTCCTATAATGGCGCCGGCTCTCCAGAATGGCAAAAAAAGAGATTGGAGGAAGGCAGACTTTGTCAACGATACATCGGTTATGAGGGAGATTGACGACGTCTTTAAGGAGCTCGAGACAGACAAATGGCAGCCCAAAGAGGGAGAAGACGAGGAAGAAGATGATGCCGACTTTTTTGTTGAAGAGGAAAATGGGGAGGAAGACGACGAAGAAGAGACGGAGGACGTGGAATTCACCGAGGAAGACAAGAAAAGCCTCGAGACAGAGCTATTTCAGCTCGAACAACAGAAGAAGGAGACCCGCAACTGGAGCTTTAGCGGTCACCAGAACCAAGAGGGCATCATGGCTCACGCAAGCAGCGCCCTCGAGGCCGCTGAGTTCGCTCTGGGAGGATTGATGAGCAGGCCTACTACCGGTGCGGAGGGTTTAGGCCCTGGGGAAAGGGATGCCGCCGAGAGCCAGAATGTCGCTGACCTCTTTGACGGCGCCATCGAAGTCGCCGTGGAACCATACGAAAAGTATGAAAGAGGGGAATGCAACTTCTTCGATCGCAGCTCAAGTGCGGAGAAAGGGAGATTCAGGGTTAGGGATGCCAGAAACTTTGCCCCCGAAAGCATGAGGAGAAAAGAGGACCTTGGGAGCGAAGAGAGGGGTGTCATGCTGCTTGTCGGGAAAAGAGGGGGGGAAAACACCCCTGATGTAGCAGAGCAGGCCATCACAATCTTGTTCGATCGCATGGTATTCGACGAAGAGAAGGCAGAGGCGTGGTGGAAAAAAAATCGTCATCGGTTCTTGGGAGGAGGGGAGTGGGATGCAGGAGGCGGAGAGCGAGGGTTTTGACCTTGACATAAATAAATCGAAGAAAATGCCACAAGTAGACAGAACTGAAAATATTTGTTTTTCGGACAAATACTTTTGTGCTCCTACTCCTACTTATAGTCATCGGTAGTTCAAGATTGTGTCGTTATTGTTACCGTCAGTAACAGCACCCTCCCACACAGCGTCAATATCTTTTCGCAACCTCCTTATCAGCAGCCCATAGCCTGTTTCTGGTAGGATGTGGGGGTCGTGATAAAGAAGCTGCTTATATATCCTCTTGACAGACCCATGACCATCTAGTAGCTCATCGTTGAGATTCAAGAAAAAACATCTCTTGTCAGTATAGCAGGAGGAGCAACATTTTCTCAATGCTCGGTTTATGTTCACAGTGGCCTGCGTGATTGCTTCCTTTGGAATGTTCTCTTGTTTGTCCGCAACCCTGCCAGGCGATAAGTCAGCCCGCTCTAAGATCGGAGGGACAACACCCATGAACACAATTTTATCATAGCGATTAATGACTTCCGCATTCTTGAGCAACCAGCTCTCTAAAACATCTGTTGCTGTTTTTTGGTGCCATTCCGAAGCCATACTTGTATTTACCCCATATTTGTTCGCCCTAAACCAAGACACATGCGTGACGTCGCACCATCCCAAGGAGATCACCAAGACGTGCATATCATCGGACTCATTTCTAATGCTGCTCCTCTCTGACATCACCCTGGAAAAAATGGTGTTGCTTCCTGTTGTACTGTTCGCCTTCGACAAACCGTACATGGAAGCGCCAGCCACTCCAGTGATGTTAACATCATTCTTTACCTTCAAATTCATCCAATTAAATATGGCTGTGTGGGAATCGCCGATGACCGTGAATTTTAGCGGCCGCTGCGAGACTCTATCGATCAACATCGGGGGCGGATGTAACGGGAGGGAAAAGTTTGAAATTTCATCCTCAATTTTTGACCTCATCGCCCTCTCACACTCTTGTATAGCCTTCAGCCTTTCCTCCAAGATATCTTGTGACACAAACTGTTCTATGGTTTGTGCGTGTTTAAAAGCTGGAGTGCAAAGCAAACTTGTAAGAAGGTTTATGTCGTCAGAAGCATGAACATCAACTCGCCTTGTCGCGGTCCGGTTCGGTCCTGCCTCTCTCCACCACCGTTCGTAATCGACAGGAATGTCATCTATCAAATATGATGAATTGTACTCTACAGGATCAGAGCAGGATCCTGGCAAGGAATATTCGTAGTTTCCATTAATGAGAATATCAAGATTCTCATACAATTTTTGACAATCATCATTCCCAATTTGGGCCGCCTTGCATATCGATTCTGATGCTTCTTTCATGTTCCAGCAAAAAAATTGGAACTCAAACAAACAGTCGTTCAAGCCGTCCTTTGATCCACCTCTAGCGACAAACTCCATAATTACCAGAGAATGGTGATGATCATCCGCCCATTTCAGCGTAGGTGACCAGTCGGCCGAATTGCCCTCTGCGATGATTCGTAGAATCCATAAACCCTTGAAATTGTCTATCCCCCCCTCTTCAGTTGTAGTGGTTATTTCAATTTGATGGATGGGATTGAAGATCCCTCGGAAAGGGTTGTCTACCCCCCCTTCGGTAGTTGTTGTAATATGAGGGTTCTGGCCAAAAGTTTTTGGCCAAAGACAAAGCAGGAAAAGGACACCCAACCGAACAGAAACAGGCATTACGAATTATTCATCTTTGTACCTTTTTGGAATATTCTTCCAAAAAAAAAGCTAAAAAAAAGGAAATCCGTTTTGAAAGCTGCACGTTTATTGTTTTAGGCTGATTTTGAGCGTACTCCTCTACTAAAATTCTAGGGACAAGCCTCGAATAAAAAACCCCCCAGTGGAAGAAATTTCCAGGTTATTTTGAGAAGATTTTCATTTGTGACGTCTTCTTGGTGGGCTCTTGAGGAGACGCCATCAAGGTTTTCCTCCTTTACTTACGGGACTTACCTTCCCCAGTTACTATGTCTTCCCGCTTAGTCCGGTTTGCGACCAGAATAAGGCCACCTACCCTACCAACTTTTCATCTTCAGCATCGTTCCTTGTGCAGCAAGCAAACCCAACGATTGAAGCCCCCCCACCCCTTTTGGGAAAGCCCGATAAATCTCCCTATTTCTAAAAAGACAACAAATCTATCAAATATGGCTGGGCACACGTCGTTTGTATTGCTTGGGGCCTCATACCTTACCACAGACATTCTCACTCTGCGTGAGCTTGCGATGGGGGGTATCTCATTATCAATTTTGTTCCAAGTAAGTTGCATTTTTCCCTTTACTTGTTCGCATGTAATCAACTGACAGTCTTCTTTGACATGCACCCTGTGCAGTATTACCGGCCTATTCCCCTCCTGATTCCGATCCGCTGGAATTTTCTATTTTTGCTGATTAATGGATCGATGGTCGTTCTGTTGATGAAAGAGCGGCGGGAGGCGCGTGATATGGGTGAGACCGAACAGAAACTCTTTGATGAGGAGTTTTCTAAAATGGGTTTCACCGACGTTGAATTCTATCGGTTGATAAGTGCCGCAAAAAAAACCACGGTACAGCCTGGTTTCTGCTTTTGCTCAAAAAACGCCGATCAAGAGAAAATGTACTTCATCGTTGATGGGGATGTTTCAATCAAGGCCTCCACTGTGGATTCCCCAACTATTGCCGTTGTAAGGAAAAATAGTTTCATTGGGGAAATGTCGTTCTTGTCGTATCTGCACGATGAAACGATAGGTCACCAGGCTGGGGCCTACGCCGTCGCTCGGGCCCCTTGCAATGTACTTGAATGGGATTTCGACGAGCTCCGAAACACATTGCTGCTGGAACAGAACCGAGGCGTTTGCAATGCCTTCCAGGCCTTTCTTAGCTGTGACTTGCGCCGAAAATTGAGCACAATATCAAAGCAGTCGAGCGAAAAAAAGGGTTCTCCGACTGCAAAGGTGGATTCCTCGAAGGCACTACGCTCAAGACCAACGAGAGTGAGGTTCGTAAGGGGTGGGAACTCACTGACGATGAATGACACTGATGTGGGAAAGTAATTAGAAATATAGTAGTAGGACAGAGTTTGTTTCTTTACACAAATGGCCACTTTCGCTTGACTAACATATTAACCTTCGTATGGGTATCGAAATACACTCTCCCCTGTGACAGGATAAGTGCGATAGCGCTTGTGATTGAGACGGCATGGGCTTAGTCACTGCACTGGCATAATTTTTAAGCAGCAAATGGTTACACTCTTCTCTTTTCTCTTCGCATGATGATTCTGGAATGATCGTTTTCTAAAAAAGTCTAAACCATGCATTTGAGAGACAACCAAAACCAAAGAAGAAAAATCGTCCAATCGATGCAGCGATAAATATTTTATACCGCAGATTCAACTTTTACCACAGTAAAAAACTTAAATAGGAGTCACTACTCCCCCTGAGTTTGTTCTCTTCATCCGCCATCCTTCTGATGCCACGACCTCCTCGCGAAGCGATTCTCGATGCCGCAGAGGAACTTGGTATTCCCGAAGACGAGCCTCAGTTTTTTCACATCGCTGAAGACTTCCTGACATGCCGGCTTCCGTCCGGTTGGGAAGCTGCTCCGACGGTTGTCGATGGAGTTGAGCATACTTATTATTTCAACCACAACACGGAGGAGAGTTCGTGGGAGCACCCTCTTATCGATAAGTTTATTGATATCTACGAAAAGGCGAAGGAGAAGGAAGTAAAAGAGGGCAAATCGATGTCCAAAAACAAGAAGGAAGAAGCAGGGGGCAAAAAAGACGATGATCCGAAAAAGGAAGATACGAAGAAGCCCGAAAAACAGGCGCAAAAACAGCCGCAGAAGTTGCAAAAAGAGGACGACATCGAAGAAGAAGACCTTGATTCGGAGGAGGAGGAGGAAGATGAGGCCCCAATCGTGCTTAACTCTGACTTGCTCAAGAGTTTGGGCAAAGCTGACAAGGGAGACAGTGATGATGATGACGACGACGACGAAAATGAAGGGCCGCGAGTCGGCGGCCCTCCCGGTGCGCGGCCCAAGCCTAACCTAGAGATGCCAAAGAAGAAAGACGCCGAGAAAGAGAAAACGAAGGAAGCTGACGAGAGAAAAAAAGACAAGAACGAAAAAGCTGTCAGTGGCAATAAGAGCCGCTCACCATCTCCTAAAGGAAAGAACCCTAACACTACACTTGACCAGTATATGGATGAGCGCGGGTTTGGCCGCGCAGGTGGGAGCAGTGGTAGTGGATTTGATCGTCGCTCTAATGACCGCGATCGGGATCGTGATAGAGAGCGTGATCTGGACCGTGATCGGGACCGAGATCGAAATAGAGAGCGTGATCGAGACCGCGATCGAGACCGAGACCAAGATCGCGATAGAGACCGTGACCGGCATCGCGATAGAGACCGCGACCGTCACTTGAGGGATAAATCTCCCTCCCGCTCCAGGTCACAATCCCGCTCCCGCTCACCACGCGGCAGCCGCGATGGGAGGAGGTCAGCATCTCCAAGGCCGCTCGACTCACGAAATAGCAGCCGGCCGTCTGATTCCCGTGGTTCAACAATAGCCGGGTATGACAGTTTTACGGATAGTGTCGTGGATGAGAGACACAGGGAGAGATTACAACAAAAGCGTGGTGGTGGTGGCCGAGGGAGTGGGGAGAGGGCTGTTCGTCTGGGTGGTGGTGGTGGTGTTGGAGGGCGAGGGAATAACAGTAGCGGCATCGTCAACAAAAATCCTGGACCAACCAACAATAATAGAAGCAATTACACCGGCGCCAACAACAGAAGCAATAGCAACAACAACAACAACAACAACATCAATAACAACACCACCACAACCACCACCACCACCACCACCAACAACAACAACATCAATAACAACGTGACATTCAACAAAGATGACACTGATAAAGGTTGGGAAGATGCAAGGTCTCCAGTGAGCCCGACGATGGCCTCCTCAGCATCGCAGGTAACGTCGCCTTTATCAAATAACAGTCCGAACCCGAATCTCACTAGGGACTACGACATGCTGAGGCCAGAATCGAACATCATCACGACGATGAGACGGAAACTAATCGACGCAGAAAGTACCATCGAGACTCTTGAAGAAGTGCTAGGTGATTGGAAAGAGAAAGAGAAGAGATTCAACCAACTTGAGCAAGCATATAGAGAGGAAGAAATCAGAACGAAGAAAGCACTGCTTCTCGCTAAGAAGGAAAAGGACGAACTCACGCATCAGAACGCGCTGCTGAACCTGAAATTAAACAAGGGGGTAGCATCCGGAACAACTACAATCGATGGCGAGCAGCCGGCCATGAGTGTTTTCGAGAAAGAAAGCATCGAAGCGGCTGCGGGAGCTAAGGCTAGGAGGGAGAGCGATGATCTTTGGTCAGAAAAGATGAAGGAAGTCAAAGAAAGGCACGAAATTCGTGTAACTAGCCTTGAGAACGAAGTGCAAGTACTGAAGGTGCATTTAGAAGAGGCGAAGGAAAAGGAAAAAGGGTTGCAGGTCGAGGCGCTCAACAGCTCGAGCTTGAACGGGGACCAGATCAGGGAGTTAAGCTCTAGGATTGGGTCATTGGAGGCAACCAACAAGTTGTTGAGGGAAGAGAACGCCGGCGTGAAAGACAGGGAAGCCGAACTGATCGGAAAAGCGTCCGCAGCAATAGAAAAATTCAATAGCGGCGAGACAGCGAGGCACAAGATGTCTGTGGAGTGCCGTGAGGCGAAGGCCAAAGAAGAAATTGCCGCCAGCGCGGCGGACGCGGCGGCCAGCCACATAGTTGAATTAGAAAAGCAGTGTGTCGAAATGAGGGAGGAGATGTTCAACAAGGAAAAAGAGTTCGCAGAGGAGAGGAGTAAGCTCCAGCGAATCCAGCTCCAAACGAGCTATAGCACAAATGACGCCGAGGCGCTCGCCGCCAAACTGGAATCATCGAAATCCGACTTCTTAGCAATGGAACGCGGTCTTCAAAACGAGATTGGCGCATTGAGAAGTCGTGTGAGCTCCCTACAGCGCTCGATTGAGACATGCCAGAGTGAAGCGGATCGCCGAGTCAATGATGTGGAGGCTGCCCTCAAGAAGAGTGACTGGGAGCGGAAGCAGGCGGTTGAGAGGGAAGAGAATACTGAGAAGGCAAGAATAAGAGAGATGGAGAGAGCAGCAAGAGGAGAAGAGGAGGCCAGTCGGTTTCAGGGGGAGGCAGTAGATCTAAAGAGAGAGCTGATGAGGGCTAAAGAGGAGGCTGAAAGAAGGGAGAGTGAAGCTCGGACGAGAGCTAACAGGTTGACAGAAGAAATTGACATCTTGAAGCGAGATGTATCAAAAGAGACGTCGGAAAGAGAGAAAGAGAAAGAAGCGGCTGACTTTAGGCTAGCGGAGGTCAAGGCGGAAGTTTCCAGAAGAGTTCCAGAGCTCGCGAAAAACGCGCTGCAAAAGGCGGAGGAGGAGTGGAAGAAACGGCTGGAGAGTGAAATCGGAAGAGCGGTGACCGAGAGGGACGAGTACATCCATTCCGCGCAAGAGACAGTAAGCGATTTGCAGAACACGATCAACAGCTACCGGGAGAAAGAGCTCGAGGTGCAGAGCAAGATGAGCCAGCTGGGTATTGAGAACAGCAATTTAGAGAGGGAGATTGAAGGGCTGAGGGAAAAATCCGTGGCCCTTGAAATCCAGAGGGAAGAGGAAGAGAAAATGACAGGGTCAAGAATAAAAACAATGCCCCCTCAACCACCCCCCAGGACGCCGGGTTTGTGGAATAATAATATGGATAGCTCAGTCATGGTCGCAGAGCAAATAGCCCAGAGTGTAACTCTACAGGCCCTGCAAGGACATCTTGGGATGATGCAGGCGCAGTGCAAGATGCTTTTGAGCAGTGGGGCAGGAGGTCGGGGCGTCGAAATTCCTGTTAATCACAGTGTCGTGAGCAATATCTACGCTACGAATGCTAGCATTCGGGAGTTCGAGACGCCAGCAGTTAAAGAAGGGCGGAGGGAGGGGGAGACCTCTATTCTCAACGAGGAAGTCGTCGAAGTGGATGACATCAACGCGAGTTCTTCATTTGCAGTTGAAGGGATTAGCAATGACGGGGGATTCCACAGTTCTCTCTGGAAGAAAAAATATAGTGTAAAATGATTGTCGATAAAAGGCGAAAAATTGCGTTGCTAAACCCGCTGCCTACACGTTAATTCACTTATTGGTCAATTGTTTGTTTGTCCACCCACACTTCTGTCTCTTCAAAAACACAACTGTTCAAAACACAACTTCTTCATCGTTTCCAGCGTCAAAACCGCCCATCAAATCCTCCGTGGTGTTAGCCATTTTCAACTCTACACCCAGAGCCTTAGCCTCCTTCATCGCCTCTTCAATTAGTTTCTGCGCTTCCTTCAACTTCTCTTCTTTGCTAGCCTGAACCTTCTTTAGACGGGTAAAATCTTCCCTTTCCAACTCGTCAAGCTCGCGGGAAATGTAATCCAAAATTCCCTTAATCCTGGGTATCGTCACATTCTCAAGAGCATTCACACGGCGATTGGTCACCTTCATGGCCTCATCAAGGGTGTGGAAACTCGTCTGCAGCGACGCAAGCTTGATGAGGTTGGAAAGTAGAGCTTGGAACTTGGTTCGCGACGATTCAATCTTTTGGCCACCCCCCACGAGACCAAGAGAACCGTTCTGTTCAGAGGCAGAGCCCAAGGAAATCTCTTCAAATACAGGAAGCTTCACACCAGCAACATTGTTCACTCCCGCGCCAACGCGGATCGTCGCGTTCGACACACCCTCGGCAACCTTCGATTTAAAATTCCCCGCAGCGTACTCGGCCTGAGTTAAGCTAAAAAATGCCTCCTTGGACTCCTTTGCCATGCCACCCTTGGTTTGGGCAATTTCTTTCGCATAGTCCCTGAACTTTGCCTTAAGCGCGTCGGCCTTCTTCTTCAGCAGCTTATGCCCAGACTCCGCTGCCTTCATTTTCCCCTTGAAAACCTGCTGGTTCATGCGAGTAGGCGGAATGATATCAGCCATATTGCAACAACTACAAGGAAAGAAGCAGGGGGAGGGGGGGAGGGTTAGAGAGCAAAAATGTGAAGTAAAATCGACTGCGCGGCAAGTGAACCGTCGGCGGGGGCTGCTCTTAGGACGATGAGGTCGACGTGCCGTCAACGACCTTACATCGACAGCAATCCTGGCATTCCCACAGGGAATTGGAAGGGGGCATAGCAGAAGGTTCGGAGGGCGTCATTCCATGCATAGAAAAGGTTCGGGCGGCCGAAAACTTCAATACCGTACCTTCAGTGCGATAGGATAGGACAGGAAAAAAAAAATGGCTTTCTTGAATGGATGGCGAGGAGAAAGATGGCTTTTTTTTGGGTGAAATGAGGGGTGAGACTATTTTCCCCGTAATTCATAGTTCTTTTGCCAATATTAAGGTGGCTTTACGTGCCAAAACGACGAAATAGCAGTGCTTGCGTGCCTTAAAATTTTCTTAAGATAATTCTCTTGCTGAACGAACGCCTCACTTGATATCCAACTTTTGCAAACATGGGCGGACACCACCACTCACCTGAGGCGTACCCCAAAAGCCAGCAGAACGTTGCTCAATTTGAGGCTGAAAGAATGCCACTTCCTTTCCGTGACACTTGTGGTCACCTCTTAACTAAACTGAATTCGTGCCGTAGAGAGACGAGCTGGAAGCCTTGGGAGTGCCAGCATGAGAGACACACATACGAGGAGTGCCAGTACATTGCCTGGAACCAGCGGGTAGCAATGAAGACAGAGATGAAGAAGACGGAGGGAAACTGATATTTTTTATCAAGAAAAAAAATGCTAAATGGACAAAGGATTTTTGGGAACATGATTTTCTCTAGCGCAAAATATTCACAGCTCATTCCATACAGTTTACTTGTATCTCCCTCCTCGCTCAGCTTCCCACAGTCCAATTTTCTTCAAGGTTTCGTCGTCAATTTGGATTGGTTCAGCTGTGATCTTAAGGATTTCTGTCCTCATTGTATCCACATTCTCCTTTGTCGGCTCTTCCTTATTCTTTGTGATTCCTTTGAGTGGGTGTCGCTCGATGCTCCTTCGTGTTAGTGCATTGAGATCATTGTCATCGTCATCATCATCGTCATTGTCATCATCATCGTCATCGTCATCGTCATCATCATCGTCATCATCACCATCAATTCGACTACTGTCATCACTATCACCACAACAATCACTGTCGTCGCTTTCTACCCCCCCGATTATCGAAGCGAAATAATCGGTTAAAGCTTCAAGCTCATTGGCCAGCTGGGGATTGTCCATAAAAATTCCGCCCCCCTTTCCCCCTCCCCCACCGACGCCCATGAAAAAATCTCCAATTGTATCGCTCTTAGCGAAGGCTTCTTCCCGAGACTTTTTCTCTTCCTCCATTATTTTCGCGTAGGATGTCTTCAGTGCCATTTGGCTAGGCGGGAACACATCACCACCACTGGTGGTAGCTTCGTTCGCTGCGTTGCTACCGACTTTTGCATCCGTCGAATACGACTTTCCTGAGTCATAGCGCCACAAAATTACGGTACGGTCCGCGCTTCCTCCGCTAACAACGAATTTATCACCTTGTAGGAACGAAACGGAGCTAACGTGAGAGGAGTGGCCGCCATAGCGAACAAAGGGAGCATCTTCAACCAAACAGGGAAAGTTGAAGATTTTCACCCCACCAAAATCATCGGCAGTAACCACCATTTTCGGTTTACTTTGCGAAACCGCAATTGCATTAATATCCGTGCCGTCAGCGAACTATGCGTGCGTTGTTAATTGTGTGAGGGTAAGTGATGAGTGTGCAAGGGATGTCGATGTGCAAGGGATGTCGATTAGCGAAAAGAATACTCTTGGCATTTTTTCTGTATTTTTTTGCACGAGTCAAACATCGCCATTCGCGCAGAGAGGGACCTGGCAATACTTACATCCGGCCAGATTCCCATAACTGGAAAACCAAGCACGCACGACCAGTCCGCCCAGCACTTGTGGTCGTTAAGATCAATCTGAGTTTTCTCGTCGGTCAATAGCGTAAACGAGGCAGCCTCCTCGCGGGATTTGACACCTTTCCCGGTCTCGACATGAAAGTGTAGAATTTCGCCTGCCCCATCGTTTGTCATTAATAGCTGACCGTCGATTGAGAAGTCCAAGTGAGTCAGGTACGAGGTCGGGCCTTTCAGCCGTCGCACACGGGGAAAGTCTCGCTGAAGGCAGTCAAAAAGGTCGACATAATTGTCGTGGGATCCAGCAGCAAGAAATTTGTTTGTCGGGCTAAACTTTACGCAATCCACCGCAGAACGAAACGTCTTATGCTCCTTAAGAAACGTTGGGAGAGTGGTTCCGTCTACAGAATGCATCCCAAAAATCTTGGTGTAACCGTCAGAGCAGCCTAAAGCGAGTAAATTTCCATCACGAGAAAAAGCGATTCCACAGCCGTTGTGTCCTATCCGGAACCGATGCGTAGGTATATTGCTTTCACTTCCCCAGAAACATACCAGGGAGTCCTTTCCAGTACTTGCAAATGCAATTGTGTCATGCTTCAGTGGATAACTGGCTACCTGTGTGCACTCTGAGGCGTGACCCCCCGAGATAATGTGAACTTTGCCGGTCTTGTCTCCCAAGCTCTTGCGGTAGAAAAGCGAGCCCCCTTCCTTGCCAGCAATGAGTCCCTGCTTATCATTAGTGAGCGTCAGGTGCCGGACGTGCTGCCATTTCCGCTCGAGTGGGTGCGGCTCAACAGACATTCGCAAATTTTCAGGTAGGTGAGGAGCCGGCAGGGGGGATTCGATCGAGGAGGGAAGGTGGATGATGTTCGTTACTCTGAACGCAATCGACGGTGGTGGCGGCGGGGCTTGATCGCTTTTCTCCCTCAGCTCTTTCAAATCATCGACGACAAAATTAAACTCAACTTTCATCACAGAGGCATTCCCGCAACCGCACCAAAGGACTCCGGCCTCCCCTAACTTCATGCTGAATATTCCGCTCTTCTCGGTCAGATCGAATTCCTGCAATGACGGACCCCCACCTCTTGGGAATACAATGATCTTCCCCCCCTCGCTGCCGGCGAGTGCGTACCTACCATTTTCATTATCGCTCCAGCTAAAACAAGTAAGTTCTTTCGCCTCCCTCGACACCAATCCTTTTTTGGTCGGCTCGATCCTACACCGATTGCGAGCGGAGGAAAAGAGTAAATCATAATGAGAGGGCGAATATATTGAAGGGGGAAGGTAATAAATAAATAAAGAATAGGCGTTATGGTTAGACCACTTCTTGCTCACTCACCTCCATGCCGAACTCGAGTTTTCCCCCTTTACTAATTGCCAGAATTTAAGGTTCTTTCCCACAGAAAGAGTTACAAAACACCCTCCTCCATCATTAGCATCGCCGGGCCTCCAGCATACAGATGCGACTGTAGGAGGCACGCCAGGAGCCATTCCACAACTAGCTATGAGTAATGGCGAGGTTGGCTCGAAGCTTTTGACGTTGTTGGTTGGGTCAAGAGCAGAAACTGCTTTCAGGTCGAAGATCCCTATCGTCTGACTATTGTCACCTCCGATACCGATAAGGTACTTGCAATGTCCTCCATTACCATCACTAGATCCGCAGAACTGAACAGCCTGGACTTGTCGTTCAAAAAACCCGAGACCGCATCGGTAAAGTAGCCTCTGGGTCCCGACGGTCCAGACCATTATGCATGCACCTTTCCCCCCGCCTAGTTGTCCGGACGCGCCACGGCAGACTGAGCTGTTCGTCGGTTCAATGGATATGCAAGTGATGTCATCGTCGTGTCCTCGAAAGAATTTCTGCTCTGTTTGCCTTTTGTTGATAGTCTGAATGACAACTATTGCGGCTACACCGTAAACCACAACCTCGCCTTCTTCATCATCGCCTACCACACAGTATGCATTGGGTGTCAAAAAATCGCCTGCAACCGAGTGTGAGTCGTCAACATTAGGAAAGACCGAAAAAAGAAGGCAACAAGGGGAGAATTGGTAAGAACTGCGCGAAGAAAAGGCAATCAATTAACTATCAGTCGCTTCCTCAAAGCTTTAAACTCTCTCACCTCTGAAGCCTCCCACACTCTTCATCTCCAGGCGAGCGTCAGGAATCTTGAAAGATCGCTTTATCTCGTCAGGTTTCCAATCGAGCGGAGGCGAAACGATCGACTTGCTGTATTCGTAGACAATTTTGTCTGGAATTTCCTCAAACTTGAGCTCGTGTTCGAAACCGGCAGAACGAAGTTTCATCAACCCCACTTCATTTCTCCCCCCGCCCCAGCAACGGTGCTTCACGATTTTGGTCTTGTCATTGACTGAAGGAAGGTATATTTCGTCGCCCATCAGCAAGAGATCGCAAAACAGCCTGCCGTCTCCATCGTCACAAAGTTTGTGCATGATGATAGCATCCTCCCGGCTGAAGAGGAGGGAGGCGGATGGCCCTAGCACGTCGCAGATGGCGGCGCGAAAACCCTCCGAGGTTAGTGTTAGTGTGCCCAGATTAGGCGGGTTGACAATGAAATCGACGGCAATATCGAACCCGTTCTTCTGCTCTAATTTCTTCACGGAGGAAACAAGGTAGGGCAGAGGGGGGAGGGGGGTTCCATTCAGCCGATTACGAACAAACTCTAAAGTTTCCCGCCTGATAGTTTTTAGACGGTCATCATACTCTGTAGACTCCGCAGAAAACTTTGCAAGGGACGCAAGCAACATCTTTCGCGTCCTGTCCGCACGAATCTTCCCCGGCTTTCCCGTCAACCGATTACCAGCAGAGAGGTCCTGGATTTCCGAGTGGACTGCACCCTTGAGCTTGTGTGTCAGGCGGTGTGTCAAAACGCTCATACGAAATAGAAACGTTGTGTTATTCGACTGGTGTCTGAAGAGCTTCGGGGGTCGAAAAGATGGTTTGCAGTTGCTTTTGGGGTTGTGTTTCCTGACAGAGACAAGTTTGATGGGTTCCTTTGTTGACAATGAGTTGGTTTTTTTCTTCCGCGAAGTAATCTTATCAAGGTCGGCCTGGCGTATCTCATCCTGACGTCTAACGAGAGAGATCAACTTCGCAACGTGTTGCGTCGTATTCTCCATCTCACGGGGTTCCGACATTATTGAGCGCCGCGGTGTAGCTTGAATTCTTGCTGGTTATGGGGTTATGGGAGTGGGGGGGGGGGGAGAGGTTTTTTTTTTACGGCGGCAATAGAATCAATTGAAAGAGGTAATAAGATTAATTATACGAAAAGGTTTTTATATGTCTCCTTAAATCTTTTGAAAAGAGGAGGAGATGAGTTCGAGAGGGTATCCGGGACGGGGGAACGGGAGGGATTCCCACCAACAATAGTGGGGAACGGTCAACTCAGTCACTATCCGAGACGCCGAAATCAATGGTTTGAGTCGAGCCAGTGGAGATGACTTGTCCGGCAGATTGGACCGATATCGTTGAGTGATGGTGGAGCAAAACTTTTAAAAGAGTGTAAAGGAGTGTGTGTGTGT
>Ga0115554_1000963_pt1 | contig 20455 bp, 17 predicted proteins | sample COGITO_mtgs_1104_3_FD_87283 | JGI IMG/M metagenome (GOLD analysis project Ga0115554, IMG submission 87283) | Pelagic marine microbial communities from North Sea - COGITO_mtgs_110404 | ecosystem: Environmental > Aquatic > Marine > Epipelagic | place: Germany:Helgoland, sampling site Kabeltonne... | reverse complement strand
TACTTTCCTGCTGCGCAGTTGACGCACTTATTGTCGGCACTAGACGAAGGGTTGTAGCGCTGACCAGGTCCACAGCTGTAGCATGACGACGCACCACCGGACGCGTAGCTATTGCTAGGACAAGAATTGCAGCTATTGGACCCACCCAGCGAAAAAGTGTTGACGGCGCAGGGACTACAACCCCCGGACGAGCTAGTGGCATACTGGCCCGGGCCGCAATAATCACAAGAGGACTGTTGAGAAGCCGTCTGTGTGTAACCGAAAGACGGAGAACACGATGTACACACTGATGACCCCTGCAAACTATACTTTCCCACTCCGCAATTTGTACAAGAAGATGCTCCTGCAGATGATACCTTCCCCGCCGCACAAACGTCGCAGGTGGCTTGTCCAGTGGACTCTGAATACCTTCCTGCAATGCAAGAAGAGCACGATTGTTGTCCCTCTTGGTCAGCATATTGCCCAAGCTGACAATCACTACAAGAAGTTCCTCCCGTATTATACTTTCGTTTCCCTGGAGCACAAGCGGTGCAAACAGTGAAGCCGGCGCTGCTGGAGTAAGTACCTGCACCGCAACTTTGACACGCTGTCTGTCCAGTCGAAGCCGTAGCTTTACCAGCCTGGCAAGGACTACAGTCATACTCACTTCCAGCCGCGATCGCATTCGAGTATTTACCCGCAGGGCAAGAAGTACAAGACGAGACAGATGACGACCCCGTGTTGTCGTTGTACGTACCCGCAACGCAGGATGTACAGGAAGTCTGTCCAGCACTGGACTGATACTTTCCGACAGGACAAACTGTGCAAGATATTGCGTTCGCTGCGCTGGAGAACTTTCCAGCTGCACAAGGTGTACAGTCCGTGTTCCAGTAACTAAATTGACCACCAGTCGTGACACCCGTGATGCTCATATCGAGGGCGGAACCCTCATCCCCATATTCTCCGGCAACGCAATCTGAGAAAACATTTGCAACGCCAGCATTGAAGAGTTCGTCAGCGTAGTACGCATCATTGCTGGAATAAAATTTTACGCCGAACAAATTGAGCACAGCGTCCTCGTTGTAAATGGCGCCGCCGTAGGCGCCATAATAAGGGTACAAGAGGTCGTTGTTCGCCAAATAAACATTGGTCATGGTGAGAGTGGTAGTATCCGGTGTCCCAACATCGCCATTCGAGCCCGAGGATAGCATGACTGCACCACCCTGACGCATACCATCGCTGTTTGAAATGAATCCTCCGGTCATGGTCACCGTGGACCCTTTCGTGATATGCATCGCTCCGCCAAGGGCAAAGCCAGAGTTTGAGGTGTAAACACTACCGCTGTCATACTTGTAGATGGCTTTGTTGTAATTGAAGGTTACATCACTCATTGTCAGTTCGCAGTTCTGAACGTACAATGCACCGCCTGAGATCCCGGGACCAGGATTGGTGGATCCAGTTGCGATGACTTCATTGGAATTGAAAAGTGTGTCCGAGATGGTAATGATAGGCCTTGTACCGGTACTACTTTTCATATAGATTGCTCCGCCGACAGGAAATGCCTCGTTGTTGTCAAAAGTACAGCCATTGATAGTAACCACTGAGCCGCTGCCATCGATAAGAATAGCTCCACCCCCGACCCCTCCCATCGCATTATTCTGTTCGAAGATGCAATCCTCAATCGTCACCTTCGTAACCGTGATCCACATTCCGCCACCCATCATATTGTTCCCACGCTTGATCGTGAATCGTCTGATATATGTAGTTCCGCTTGTGCCAGAATCAACCCTCATGACCATCCGGGCATCTTCACCGTCCAAGTAACATGGGTTAGGCTCGTTCAATTTACACTGCAACGTGATTCTGTTTGTCACCTGGAGACTTGTATTATCGTCGTACGTGCCATCATAGACGTTGTAAGTCCAACCCTAGTAGCCCGGGTTAGTGTTGGGGTGGTAGGTGTTAAATAGGTGAACGAAAAGCTTTCTTGGGACTTTCCCATCACAGCGTACTTACCGTATTACCAGGCAAAGTAGTGTCCAGAGACGTTATGGAAACATACGCCCCACTCACTGTAGTTGAGATTAGAAGTAGCAAGCTGAGCAGATTGAAGAATGAGGGGTGTGGACAGCAACTTAAGCGCCCCCCCATCTTTCGGGGGGGGTGCTTTGTTTTCACTGCAAAGGTTCGCCAAGGGATAAATATAAACTCGGACAGAATAAGCCTAAGCTTTAGTGAGCCAAAATTTCATGGGGCACCTGCAAATTTTTCATTGCAGGGATTTTGCCCAACTTTGATTGAACTTAACCATATAAAAAAACTTACTTCAAGCGATAATTCACAATAATTAAAATACCAGCGTCACAATCACAGTAAAAGCCGCACCTCGCACCTCGCCTTCAAAACAGAGATTCGACTAATTTTGGAACTGAAATCACGTCAACAAAGCAGGATACACTGCAAAATTATATTAATAATATATATTGCTGGTGGCACAAAAACTTCATCTTCTATGCTTCTCACAACAACGCCATTAAAATTAAAACTCAAATTTATGGTGCCTTGAGCAATGGTGAATTTTCTTGTTTCGGGCTCATCCCCTCCCCACTCCCCACAAAACAGCGAGTGGGGTGAGGTAGAGCCGTCATTATAGAATAAACACCAACAAGCTAAAAACCACACTCACGCCTTCAAGTCCCTCTACTCAATATCTTCCTTCAGATCCTCCAGCAACTGCGTGATCTGCTTTATGGAAGCCTTCCTGTCGGCAGAATTCTTTCTGAAAAGAAGCTGCTGTCGTCCTTTCCAGACCTGCACTTTCGTGGATCCAAACTTCACAGTTAGGATGACCATGACGGGATAGACGTCTTTACAGTCGTTGATGATATCGCAATCGTCACCAAAGACGTCCTCAATGCAAGAACGGACTGTGTCCCTTTCCTGCAGCCCGCCGTCTCAGTTTCTAGAGAAGGTTACAGTGAATACAGGGGGACTCATTTATGGAGAGAGGCCTTTATTTTCTATGGGTAGCCCTCTCTTCTGAATTATTTGTTCAAGCACAAAAGAATAACCACTCTTAAACCTTTTACATGATTCCTCTTTTCTCTCGCTCTTTTTTTATCGGATTTTTTGTTGATAAGATATTAATGATATTTGTCCATACAAGGAAAAATCCTCCGTCATTCACTCACTAATTTTTCGAAAACCGTTTCAGCAGCATGGATTTCGACGCCCTTTCAGCTTCGGTGACGAAACAGGGGTCTTTAGTGCGGTCCATGAAGAAATCGGGAGCCCCCCCCGAGTCCATCGCCGTGGAGGTTGAGAAGCTGAAATCCCTGAAGGCCTCCCTTGCCGCCCTCTCTCCAATTTCCTCTTTGGCCGACGAAAAATTCATCCGGAAGAGCTTCGACGAGATGCTGGTGAGAAAATTCTTCGTGGTGCCCGCTTTCGAGATCCACGGGGGGGTGGCGGGCCTCTTCGACCTGGGCCCCCCGGGCAGCGCCCTGAAGACGAATATAATCGACGTCTGGAGGAAGCACTTCGTCCTCAACGAGGGCATGCTCGAGATGGAATGCACCAATCTGACCCCAGCAAATGTCTTGACAACGAGTGGCCATGTGGAGAGGTTCACTGACTTGATGGTCAAGGATCCTGAGACCGGGGAATGCTATAGGGCGGACAAGCTGCTCGAAGACGCCATCGACAACCTGCTGGACGGCGAGGAGGGCAAAGCGATGTCTCCTGACGAGCGCGTCAACCACCAAAAGATTCAGCTCCAGGCTGACGCCTTCTCTCCCCAGGAGCTCGGCCAGAAGCTGAAGGACTACGGCGTGAAGACCATCGGAGGGAAGGAATACGGGGAGCCCTATCCCTTCAACCTCATGTTCCGCACCATGATCGGCCCTGAGGGCACGGCCGTGGGTTACCTTCGGCCCGAGACTGCCCAGGGCCTCTTTGTGAACTTCAAGCGCCTCATCGACTACAACGCCCAAAAGATGCCCTTCGCGGCTGCGCAGATTGGACTGGGATTCCGGAACGAGATCAGCCCCAAGGCTGGACTCCTGCGCGTGAGGGAGTTCTGCATGGCCGAGATTGAGCACTTTGTGAACCCCGAGGAGAAGGACCACCACAACTTCAACCAGGTAGCCAAAAAGGAGCTCACTCTCTTCGGGAAGGAGGACCAGCTCGGAACCGGCAAGACGAGGAAGGTTTCGATCGGGGACGCCGTCTCGCAGGGACTCGTGGCCAACCAGACGCTCGGGTATTTCATGGCAAGAACTCAACTGTTCGCTGAGAAGATTGGACTGGACAAGGAGAGGCTCAGGTTCCGGCAGCACCTGGACACCGAGATGGCCCACTACGCCTGCGACTGCTGGGATCTCGAGATCAAGACCAGCTACGGGTGGATCGAGTGCGCCGGCCACGCGGACAGGTCCTGCTACGACCTTCAGGTGCACGGGAAGGCGACCAACACCGACATGGTGGCCACAAAGCTCCTGGACAAGCCTGTGGAGGTTGAGTTCGCCAAGATCAAGTTCGACCGCAAGAAGCTCGGCATGGTCTTCAAGGGAGACGCGAGGAAGGTATCCGGGGCTCTTGAGGCACTCGGGGAAGAGGACATCGGCGCCTTTGAGGAACTGGTGCAGAAACTCGACTCTGAGGGCAAAGCCACCTTCGCTTCCTTCGAGATCACCAAGGACATGTTCACGTACGAAAAGAAGAAGAAGAAGATTCACGAAAAAAAATTCGTTCCCAGCGTTGTGGAGCCTTCCTTCGGCATTGGCCGGATACTCTACGCTCTCCTCGAGCACAGCTTTGACTACAGGGAGAAGGATGAGCAGAGGATCTTCATGAAATTCAATTGTTGCGTGGCCCCGGTCAAGTGCGCCGCCCTGCCCATAAGCGGCGACAATAACCTCAACAAAATCGTGGACGGCATTGTCTCGTCCCTGACTAGTGGAGGAATATCCTGCAGGAGCGACAAGAGCGGAGCTAGTTTGGGGCGCCGGTACGCGAGGATGGACGAGATTGGGGTGCCCTTCTGCTTTACTTGCGATTTCGAAACTCTCGCTGCCAATACTGTTACCATGCGTGACAGGGATACCATGCTGCAGGTCAGACTGCCGATTGACGAATTGGAGATGGTGATGAATAACTTGGTCTCTGGCAGGAAGACATTTGAGGATTTGAAGAAGATTTATCCCGTCGTTTCGGTAGCCGATGGGGAAGAAGGGGAGAAAGAAGGAGAAGGAGAGGGAGAGAATGCGGCAACATTTGTCGAGCAGACCGCCAGGGGCCGATTCAGCCGCCCGAAAATTTAATTGCCGCAATGCGAAACTGAAGAAATTTTTTCTAAGATGCGGGAATGGCTTCTTTTTTTTGACAACTTTAAAGTATTAGCACAAACAAACCCTATCCTCCATTTATAAAGTTACTAGACACTCTCGATTATTCACTTCTCACATTTCACACTTGCACCTAAAACCTCTGGCAAAAGCTCCGGGGATCATCATCTCTTCCATACTTAGTGGCTCGCACTTGCAATCGCTTGGTTTGGGCCCTCGGATCTTTGCAATCTCATGGAGATATTGTCCAAGCACCTTAATCGCGTTGACCAGATTGCTGCGGTCAAATTTCTCGTTTTGAGAATGAGCCATGTCATCGCAGGCGCCCACTGGAAGAAGCAAACAGTTCATCTGAGTAGCATCCTCTAGCCAGGTAGCAATTGGTATGGACCCACCCTCTCGAGTAAGGTCAGGGGTCAATCCGTAAACCTTTTCAACAGCCTGCGGAAAGTGGTCGTTAGCGATGGCCGAATACATTCGCGTTTAACTAGCCAGTTCTGTTGTGTATTGTGACAACTTGTCAGTTCCCCTCCAATTGTTGCTCCTTACCTTCTTGGCTGCCTCATAATTGGGGTGTGTTGGGTCACTCTTCCAAGCTTTGGCTCCATGGTGGGCCTTGACCCACATTTTATTTGGACTGTTAAGCGTCGCAAACTTTTCTTCGAGGTGCTTTGTCACCACCTCTCTAATTTGTTTCGGGTCCTGATCGGGTACGAGACGGAGAGAAAACTTACCAATGACCTTGCGCGGAATGACAGTTTTCGCCCCCGGGTCTGAAAAGGCCCCCTCGATACCGTGTAGGCTCAAAGTCGGGAATCTCCAACGGTGCATCAGCAAGGATTCCTTTGTGGTGTGGAGGAGCTTTTTGCTCGTGGCAGTCACACCAGTCTCTTGGGCATAGTCATCCAGATTGAAATCGATCTGCGCAACATTTACGCGTGCATTGGATTGGGGTGAGTTGCGAGCTTATAAGCGAAAAGCGAAAGCTAAAACGCCGTTTGATGGGGCTAAACGTCAGCTTAAAAGTCAACACACCTTCTCATAAATTTTTTTCTCCTCTTCAGTGACAGGATCGACATCTTTCATCACCCCGTCGACCAGTATCTTCCCCTGGCTGTCAACGAGACTTGCCATCAAATGGACGAGATCGGTCATACCTTCGTGGACGGATCCACCATACACTCCAGAGTGGAGGTCTTTTGTGGAACACTCAACGCCAACCTCAAAGTATGACATGCCTCTAAGCCCATAGGTCAAGCATGGTTTGGTCTTCCCAAGCCAGTAATTATCACTGATGCAGAAGAAATCTACGTCACTAAGAAATTCACCCGGCTTCGCAAGAGCGTTCACTGTCTCGAACATTCCCTCGGAACCGTATTCTTCCATCCCCTCATAGATAATTTTAATGTTGACAGGGAGATCAATTTTCAGAGCATTGAAAGCTTCGACCATCCATAGCCAACTGAGGGCCGGGCCCTTATCGTCAGTTGATCCTCTACCAAATAGTTTCCCGTCAATCTCAGTTAGCACGAATGGAGGGGTATCCCAGCCATCTGAAACAAGAGCGGGCTGCACATCCAAGTGACCATACACACAGACGGTCTTCTTTGCTGGGTTGTTGCCGAACTGGCCCAAGAGGATGGGAGGAAGAGGAATCGTGCTACCATCGTCCAGACTCTGGGTACCCTCCGGATTGTCGTACAAAGAGGCAGTACCACCAAGCTTGACAATCCAATCTTTGGTCCAATCAAGCATCTTGAAAATCTCTGGACGGTGTGTTGGCCAGGCCGAAACAGATTCAATGGCCACAGCTTCCTTCAAACGCTGCACGTAGATGTCAGCGCGCACATCAATATATTTAAAGTAGTCCGACAAAGGGTCCCGGAGAGGAATCTGGTACCTTGTGGATGTCTTTGAGGAGGCTGCATAGCCTGCATCAGACTTTGATTTCGAGAGAGGAGTAAAGCCCTCCTCAGCAACATCAGAGAGGGATAGCTTCTTGAAGCTAGCCATGGTGTTTGTCTTAATGGGTATGAAAATAAAGCACAATGAACAAAATCACGTGGGAGCGAGCCAATTTTTTTCGGAGCATTTTCGTCACTTTGGAAAAAAGGTGGAATTTGAAGCATTTACTCACAATTTCACAATTTCCATCTTATTACTACGTCAACATTGCATACTTTTGTTCGTAGAGTGTCTTCTACTGCGCCGTTCTCTGTCTTCTCACGACCGCATTATTTTTTACAAGCAGTAGTTATCTCTTATTTGCTTTACGAGGTCGCAATTTTCACCATAAAGCCTGACAAAAATTTCCTTGGCATCAACAATCAATTTCATCGTTTCGCTGGTAGGATTCTCGATCATCAGCAGCTCTAATTTTGCGCGAGTGAGAGAGGCTATCCCATAATGGATCGAGTCTATGCCGTATATTCTCTGTGTCGGAGCCAGCAACTTCCGCGAGCAGGTCAAGGCAGTCTGAAAATCTTTTGCATCAAGCGCTCTTAACTTCTCCTTTTCTAGCTCACGGAATTCAGTGTAGGTCGAAGCCTCTATGGAATCTTGGTTCGAGCAGCGCAAGCAATCACAAGTGAACTTATATGTCTCTAATAGGTTCGTTTTCCTCTCCAATGTCGGTACCCCGACGTCACAATATGAAATGAAAACCTCTTCCATAGAAGCAATATTGCGACTGGCATATAAATTTAGAGATGGGATGCTGTTATTGCAACCTATCGTGAATGACTGAAGAGCATTCGGTTCGCAGCTATGGTTTGTCGTAGACAAAGTCGGGAAAATTCCTATTCCGAGCTGGTTCATTTCTTCATCAGTCATTGTCACAGCATTCTGAGAAATCTTGGATAAAAGCAGGGTGGCTGCGGACAAATCCCAGCATTTATCGGTTTTTCTGGGAAACTGAATTGTCTGAATATAAATCGGATTTCCCCTGAAAATGTTGATCATTTCCAACAATCTTTCGCCAACTTTTGATGCGCTGCTTGACGGAGTGTTGCCGACCATTTTTACCACTTCAGCCTCAATGTCTCCTCGCATGTGAATGGAGATTGCGAGGCGATGTGCCAAAATTACAGTCGGGTCTGGATCTGGAACATCGGAAAGTTGTGCAAAAACAGAATTTTCCATTCTTCCAAGCACGTCTTTCGCCTCGCAAATTGTCGAACAATATCTGTGAATCATTTTTGAAGAAGAAGGGGGAATCACCCCTTCACCAAAGCAATATGCACACCGAGAGTTTCGAAGATCTCCGAACAGAACTGGTTGAACAAGTGCTCTTGACTGAGATGACTTACAACGAAGTTTTGTTCCAGCTTTTATTGATTCGATCGCAATCAGCCCACGAAATTGACTAGAAGTTGCCACACTTTTGCAATTCATGTGGCTTTGCTCACAATATGTTTTGTGCGTTCTCCAATGTTTTGCCTGGCACGAACGATCGCAGTAAACGTCCACCTCCTTGCATCGCGAGCAAACCACCGCACGAGGGTTAAAAACGTAGCATCCAGAGCAACTCTGCAGAATCGGGGCATTGGGCATGGCTTGATAGTGGATTTTAGGTGGGCGTTTTTAAGTTGAGCTTATGACAATACGAAATGCGAAAAACTACCAGAGGAGTGGGGGTGAGGTTGCGGTGAGGTGAGGGTGTGGTGGAATTGCACAAATTTCATTTTCTTTTTGGAGCAGCATCGAGTTTCGAGTTTCGAGGCACTGCTCGTCGAAGGAGGGAAAAACAAATCTCCAAACAAGCCATTATCGAAAATGGCGACAAGCCGACGGTCTTCCCGCACTCGCACGAAGCCGGAGAACTTCCTCAATGACTCCAGCATCTCAATCACGTAAGTAACTGGTTTTACACTCGAATCTCGATTCCCCCGCCTGAATTTTTGAGCGGACTGTGGTGTGTGTGTGTTTGTGTTTTGGACCCTTGATAAGCCCAAAGAGAGGTGTAGTGATTCTCGCGACCTCACTGTTGGCTGATTTCTCGTATTTGTGTTTAAACAATCCCCCGTGAGTCCGCCGAAAAGATGGTACCAATTCCCGAACCAATTTCAAGGCCAATTGCACCACTTCTAACCCTCATAAACTCTCTTCCACGACTGTACTGCCCCTTTGACTCATATAAAATCCATCTTGATCCTGATTGCAACCTTTCCTAACCGACTGCAGTGGAGACAAGTCTGAGATGACCCTGAATAGTGATGTGGAGACCTCTGACTCTGATGATGATGAGAATGCCAACCCCAACGACCGAACCCATGTCGCTTCTACCGCCAAGAAGCCAAGGAGGACGCCAGGAGCCAAGAGCACAGTGAAGAAGGCCAGGGTAAACAAGGGGAAAGCGAATGTTGACAAGAGTGTAAATTTGAGTATTCAGGTGAGGGCAATGACATATAACACAAAGCGCCTAAGACAGCGCGCAAGCAGCGGTGCGCGAGCAGCGTGCATGCGACAACCTACCAGCATCAGCAGCAGCACGTAAAGCCCACTAACTAACTCAACTAACTCAACTGACTCAACTCAACTCAACTCAACTCGCATGCCAACGCAAATTGCAAATGAATTCACAATCAGTCTGCGCACTCCTCCAACCCCCTCCTTTCAGCCCTCTACTCCTCCACCAGCTCCACCCTGACCCTGGTCACCGACCTCGTAGCCCTCCACAACAAATCGCCCAACCTGGCCCAGGTCAGACTTCTAAACCTCCTTTTCCGCTCCGTTGGCGGCGGCTCGGGGAGCGAAATCAGCGAGGACACCAACCTCAATGATATTGGGGAGGAAGAATGGGCGGAGAGGCTGACTGACGTTGTTGCCGAGATGGGAGAGGAAGAAAGCGGGAGCGCGTCTACGTCTACACGCGCAGTCAGGATCGAAAGTGTCGAGGAGAGGAAGATGACAAAGTCTGCCCAAAAATTCCACTCCAACTTTTCGAATTTCTTCCGCCTTCTGGCCACCACGGCCTTGACTGACGGACTCGCGGCCACGACACCCTCGTCTAGCGCCGACTTCCCCAACGCGACTTCCGCTTCCGCTTCCGCTTCCGCTGCCACCTCCACATCCGCTATCCTGGACGTGGAACTAGTAGCGACATTAATTCAACTGCTCACGGAGATTGTCGGCGTCGGACAGCCCGACATCCGATACGCCGCCAGCCTGGCCATCTTTGAGATGGGGCGGGGAGCCCTGGGCGAGGCGAAGAGGCTCACAGAGAGGAGGGGCAAGGCAGAGAGGCAGAGAAGAGCCGTCGGCGCCGGCACCAAGAGAGGCGAGAGTCTGGCCAGTCAGGTCAAGGCACTGGACAAAACCATCTCTTCCCTCACTTCTTTGATCACCACTTCTGTAATCCCCCCCGTCTTCATGCACCGGTACCGCGACTCCTCCCCCCCCATCCGCTCCCTCTGCATCAGTTACCTCTCCCACTACCAGCTGGTCTGCCCTGAGAGTTTTTTAGTGGACGCCTACCTGAAATATCCCGCCTGGCTCCTCCACGACAGCGACCCCTCCGTCCGCCAGACCTCCCTCAAGGCCCTCAACGCCCCGTTCCTCCACCTCGACAACAACCCCGACGACGCCACCGTGGACCCCCTGCAGCTGAAGAACGTGGCGCAGAAATTCCTTCCCCACCTCGCGGACCTCACGCTCGACGTGAGCGGCGGACTCGTCCAGGAGGAGGCGGGGAGGCTCCTGGGGAGCCTGCTCAGGGAGGGCTTCATGGACGAGGTCGAGGACGAGGAGCTGTGGGATCAGATCAACTTCAGATCTCTGGATCCCAAGGCGACTCCTGAGATGCGCCGTCTCTCTCTGCAGTTTGTGATTGAGCAGTTGGAGGCTTTTGACGACGGTTCTGACGATGAGGATGATGATGAGGGTGCAGCCAAGTCTGCCAAGTCCACCAAGGCTTCCAAAAAGAACCAAAAGGTCACCAAACAGGAAGAAGAGCAGAGAAACGTCAGCAAGATCGACGCTCTGGCCAGCTGGGCAGCCCACGCCGTCACTGGTGGCGGGTCTGTGGACCTCTCCAGCGGAGACAGCGGAGAGGAGATCCCAGTCTCTTGCGCCTACTACATGATGGAGAGCCTTCGCTCCATCCCCGAGTTCGCCGGCCTCGCGACCGCGTGGCCCTCCCTCCTGCACTCGCTCACGGCGGACACTCGCGCCGTGACGGCCGCGGGGGAGACCTCCAACGTGAGCGACCTCGCCAAGCAGCGCGTCCTCACCAGGATGCTCATGGCGGCCGTCAAGCTCGAGTGCAAGGAGGCGCTTGGCGACTCGTTCCTGGAGGGGACGATGGCCGGTCTTGTTAACGTTGGAGTTGACGTTGATTCAAACTCCAAGAAGAAATCCAAGAAAGGAGAGAAGAGCCACACCGACCTATCCAACGCCCTTCTCCCCTCCCTTCCCTCCCTCCTGTCCAAGTTCGCCGGCGACAACGTGGCGCTCCGTCAGCTCGCCCAGCTGCCCCGCTACCTCAGCCCTGACGTCCTGGGCGTTTCCGGCAAGAAGAAGGAGGTCACCAACCTCCTCAACTCGATGGTCGCTCTCTTTGAGAGGAGCGGGGACGACAAGGTCCTGGGGATCACCGCGGGGGCGCTTCGGCACCTCGCCGAGGGCGGGCACGCCCGCAGCGCGGACGCCAAGCTCGCGCTCCAGAAGATCGCCGACAAGCTCAAGGCGAAGATCACCGACCACTGCGGTCGCAAGCTCACCACCGCCAACGTTGTCACGCCCAAGAAGGGCCAGGGGCGCGGCAAGTCCAATCTCTCCGACGGCAAGGAAGTCACCAGGGACACGGAGTTCTCCCTGGGACTCTCCCTGCAGCAGTTCAGGACGCTGTCCAAGCGGATGGACGTCAGCCAGCTGGTGGGCATGGCGGGGGAGTCCTCTGACGCCTCTGACTTCGTCAAGATGCTCTGCGGTTGCGCGGAGCTCAGGGTGGACAAGTGCACCGAGCAGAAGGACGAGGCCGTCCTAAGGGAGAGCGTCAACGTCGTCTGCGAAGCGCTGGAGATTGGGATCACCATGCTCGGGTGGATGGTCAGTCCTCTCCACGAGAAGGAGGACAAGAGGGTCACTGACAAGGACGACGACTTCAAGGAGGCGGACGCGGAGGCGGAGGCCGACGACGGCGATATGAGCGACGCGAGCGAGGGGGAGGTTGACGTCTCGGACCTCAAGCAGATGAGAGAATGCGTCGTCAACCTCAGCAAGAAGATCTTCGAGTTGGTCCACGTTCCCGCGTCTACGTCTTCGTCTTCGTCTACGTCCGACTCCGACAACGCACTCTCCGAGTTCATCCAAGACAGCCAGGAGGTCGCCATGAAGACGATCTCCGACCTCAGGAGTCTCCTCCCCAAGAGCTTCAAGAACAGCAGCTCCGAGGGTCTCAGGGCCCTGGCCTTCACGGAGGACGGGCAGGTGACCACGGGAATGATCCGCTTCGCAAAGGTGCAGGAGGAGGCCATGCGCCTGGACGGCGACGGCGACGGCGACGGCGACGACCTCTTCGTGGAGAGCTCCGTCGTCCCCCAGGCCCGCGCCGTCCTCAGCAACTGGGAGGGCGTGAACCGCCGGGAGGCCGGGTGCCTCCTGGGGCACTTCACCGGGTTCGGGAAGGACGCGTCCGACGTCGTCAAGGCGTTCAGCGCGGCCGTCAGGAAGCGGGACGAGGTCAAGCTGCTCGAGGTTCACATGGCCAGTCTGAGGCAGAGCTTCGAGGCGCACCTCGCCTCGCAGCCCAAGGAGCTCACCAAGAAGAAGCCCTCCGAGGCGGAGATGGCCGCATTCACCCAGAGCGAGGCGGACCACAACAACCAGTACGCGGACCTCGTCAAGCTGGCCGTAAGGATGAGCAAGTCTCTCGGAGTCAACGACCTCAAGACCGTTGCTATGAAGGAGAATATGGTCGAGTTCATCAAGGAGGCCATCAGGTACTCCTTCAGCTGCCCTGTGACAAAGACAAATACCAAGACCAAGACCGAGACCGAGGACAAGGACGGATTCGGCAGTCGCATCAGCTTCCTTGGATTCCTCAAGCACTATGTTGGTTGGGTTAAGAAGGACACCAGGATGAAAAACGACGTCTTGGACGAATTCTACCGGTGCGAGGACGCCTTCAAGAGCCACTTGTTCTACCTCGACGAGGAGCAGCAGGTTGCTGCCGCCAGCGGCAAGGAGTTCCTCAACCAGCTCGGCGCCAAGAAGCGTGTGGCAACTGCCACCGTCAGCGACAACGAAGAGGACAGCTCCATGGAGGACGACGTGGCCGCGGAGAAGGAGATGGCCGGGAGCAAGCGCACAGCGAGAGGGAGCAAGGCGAAGAGAGGGGCTAAGAACCTCGAGAGTGTCGTGGAGGACGATAGGGAGGATGACCCCACCACCACGACCGGAACTACTGGGAGCACTGACGATAGCCAAGTCAAGGGGCTGTTTGACAAGGTCAGCGGTAGCGGGGGTGGCGGAAAGAGGAGGAAGACCAGGACGCAGTAAGCGAGATAATTTTCGGATGGATATGGATATGGATATGGATATGGTTATGGATATGGATATGGATATGAATATGGATATTGTATGTTATGGATAGGGTCAAGGTGGTGAAATAACAAGTGAAGTGAGAAAAAAAATAATGAGCAAAAAAAAAGAACGAGAGAAAAATTGACAAAACGAAAACAAACGACTCACAAACAACTCACTCTCCATCTCCATCAAAAACAGGTGTTCATTATTCATGTTTTCTTTACACATTACACATTGCCGGTGAACTATTACCACCCAACACCTCAAAAGTTGAATCCACCACCACCAACACTACGCTGTGCAGGCTGTGATATCTTCCGCTGTGGGGCGCCAAGCAGCGACGACGATGATGGCTTCTTACGTCCATCACTTGCGCTGGAATTGGTATTATTATTGTTGCCGCTGTTGGCTTTTAAGGCCATCTTTGTGTTGGCAGTCTCCAGAGATTTGACAGTGTTCATCACATCTCTCAGAATTTCGCCTCGCTGAGTGCTGTTGTGACCGCTGCTGTTAGTTTTGTTAACATTAACGTCGCTGTTTTTGGCGTTTCGCATTTCCACCTTCATCCAGTAAGGTGTGGTGGTATTTTTACCGAAGGTTGCCGAGTTCGACCGTTCCCTCCCCTCGATTGCGCCGGCGTTAGTAGTAGTAGTACTGTTGCAGTGACTCTTGGTGATTTTGTTTGTCATCTCAGCGACTGAGAGAGAAGGCTTCTTCTTAATTGATTTGCTTATAGGAGGTTGAGGTAGAAGTTTGATCGCATCGACGACAGGCTTGGTCGCATCGACGACAGGCTTGGCCGCAGCGACGACAGGCTTGGTCGCAGCGACGACAGGCTTGGTCGCAGCGACGACGGGCTTGGTCGCAGGGACGACAGGCTTGGTCGCAGCGACGACAGGCTTGGTCGCAGCGACGATAGGCTTGGTCGCAGCGACGACAGGCTTGGTCGCAGCGACGACAGGAGTCGATCTACTGAGGTCAATCCTAACGACAGGAACTGCTTCGCTGGGAGCCGCTACCGTTGTTGTCTCGACAACAGGTAGCGCTGGTTCTATTCTTTCTTCCTCTTTTGTTCTCATCTGTGCTTTCTCCTCTTCATTCCCCCGTTTCTCCTGACTAGGTCTCTCCAACAAGCGTGCAATCAAATCATCTTTCCGTCCACTTACGGGGAGAGATCTGGCTCTTAAGAGCTGCTTCAGCTCGGCTACTTTCATCTTCGACAGCTCCTCTTCCGAAGGGAGCTCCGCGGAGTGAGAAATAAATGTAGCGGGTGCAGTTGAGGATGATTTTGACCTTCCCGAGCTCTGCGATGACAAAGAAATGTCGTCTTCTTCATCACCATCATCATTTTTAGAGGCGTGAAGAGGCACAGCAGCAGCTGCTTTACCGAAAGAGGTCTTCTTTCCACCACTTTTCTTCTTTGTTTTGCTGTCCGGCTCCCAGTCACTGTCTTCGCTATCCTCCGCTGCGCTCACGTACTCTTCTTCTTCCTCTGGTTCACTTTCCTCCTCGATGAAACCTTCGAACTTTTTCCTCTTCTTCTTCATAATCTCGGCCTGCTTCTTCTTCTCCTCTTTGACCTTCAGCTTACGCTCCTCGTCCATGAACAAATCAATGTTCTTGTTCAAGTCGTTGGTAACAGCCTCGCAGCCACTCAAAAACCCAAACAACATATCGTCAACCGCATTTTTGCAGTCTGCGTCAATGGCACCATCAGCTTCCATAACCTTGACTGTCAGGTCATGTTCGACAGCTCCCTTGGTCGCTTCCAGTAGGCTCATCATAGCCTCACTATGCTTGAATTCGAGCTTCTTAAGATGCTTTCTCGATTTCGCCCGCTCTTCATCAAGAGCAGCTTCCACAACAGCGTCATCTCTCGTCTTGAGCTTCGTGGAGAGTTCATTATTCTCAAGCTTGGTCTCAACAAGAGAGTCAAAAGTCTTGGCAAGCACATATTTCGTTTCGTTCTTGGTGAACATGGCCCAACAACTCATGTTATTTGGGTTGTTTGTCGTTGCCGTGCTATTTATGATGATCTTGTTGTTGGAGACCTTTGACGCACGATCTAGCTCGGAGAGACTACGCTGTAGCTGCTTGATGACCCCCGTCCTGGTCTCAAGCTCCATCTCTAGCACCGACACCTCCTTGGAGGCATTGTAATTTCGAGAACCTACCAGTCGGTCACGCTTATCCGCCGCCATGCTCCGGAGGTGTGCCTGGTCCTCTAACTGGATCTGAATTGCCTTAGCACTTGCTGTAATCTAAACTTCCTCCTCAAGCCAGCTCACCAAGTCCTGCTTACGCTGTTGCTGCAAGCTTCCTCCAACCAATTTCATATTCTTGCTGTCCTTGCCCTTATGGGCCATCTGACGCTTGCGCTGCTCCGCAAGTTGCTTCTGCTTGGCGATAGCCTCTGACGCCTTTCGCTTCAGTACAGCAGCCTGCTTCGCTGCAGAGTCTTTCACCTTGGCGAGCTCCATCTTGAGCCGATCCCCTTCTCTCAACATGATATTTGCCTTCATATCAGCGGCCTTCTTCTCATTCCGGCGCGCCTCCATTTCTTCCTTCATTTTCTTTTGCAAGGAAACTTTCCGCTTCTTGTCTGCCTCAATCTCGAGTTTGAGCTGAGCGCAGCGTTTCTCTGCCGCTTCGCGCATCTTCAAACTGCGCGAGTGCTCGGCAGATTTCTTGTTGAGCTCCTTAATTCTGTCCTGCAGTTCATTGACTCTCTCCTTCATTTTTTTGTTCTCAATGACAGTCTTTTTGTTGACAGCATCTGACTGATTATTGCCCTTCCTGTCGTTGTTGACCATTTTCGCCATTAGAACGTTTTTCTCCTGATTCAAGGCGTCAATTTCATCAGTGAGTCTTTCCATTGCTCCCTCAAAGTGACCCTTTAGCGTCTCCATCGTTTCTCTCTCCTTCTGTAGCTTTTTCTCCATGTCAACTTTGTGCTGTATGTCACCGGAAAGTGCATTAAGCTCAGAGACCAGCTTATCGTTATACGGGTTGGTTGACTCCTCCTCGATTTCCTCGTCATTGCTGTCTAGGATAGCGATCTGAGCAGCGGCGGTCAGATTACCGTCTCCAACGACGATAGCGGACGCTGTGGCGCGCGCTATCTTACTATCGATGCGTGCATCCTCAAGTTCCTTCTTGAGCGCCGATATTTCGTGCCTCATGTCGGTGATCAGAGATGGAGAGTTGGAGGCGGCATCTGAGGGAGTAAAGCCGTGTGCCTTCGCCTCTTCCAAGAGATTCTCGTATTTGTAACGATACTTGTCGAGTTGAATCGCAGAGTCGAAGGAATCGGCCTCTCGCTTCTTCGAGATTTCTTTGAGCTCCTGGATTTTCGTTTGGAGGCCGGTATTTTCACAGCGAAGCTTCATGACGACCTCAAGCTTCTCCACGTTGATGCCATGTAGGGAGACACCGGCGTCGATATTATCGATGATCGCCGGAGAACTCATCTGCGCTTGCAGCAGCTGTAACTTGAGCATTTGATTTTCGCGTCGGAGACTCGCTGCCTCCGCTGCCGTCAAGGTTGCCGCGATAACGTTCCTCACTGCGGAGTTCTTGATGGCACGGGCTCGCTGGGCATACCGGAGCGTATTGGTAGATTCCTCCGCGTTGATTTGGGCAGGAGACACGCACGCAATCATACATGTGTGCGAGTTTCCTCCGAGAGAGTCCGTTAGAAGACGGGTCAGCTTACTGTCACGGTACGGTACATGGAACGAGCCAAGGTTGTTGGTGGAGTCTTTCCCCCTCTCACTCAAACCGCTGATGACCTGCCCGAGGACGAAGAGCCCCTTGTTAATGTTGATGCCTTCTTTTTTACGGCTGCCCTCCGCGTTCGTTCGCTTCAGTCGCTCGCTTCCAGCAAGATCTACGAGTGTGAACTTAGAAGAAATCTGCTCAGTATCGCTGTGTGTGTCCTCAGTGTCTGCCTTCTCTGAGGATTCAGTGCGTTCAGAAGACTCGGATTCGGACGCCTCAGGATTCGAGTCGGATCTCTCCGACTTACCATCAGGCGTTGCCACGATGTACAAAGTACAGATCGCGTGAGAGCGCGACGAAACGGAGTTCATGGCGGTCGCTGCAGTGGCGCGTTTCAGGGATGCAAGGGACATGAGAGAGGCTACATCTTGGGGAGTTTTGACGGGTTTGCAAGCCAGACCCTGCACATGAACGCTACCATCGATTCCCTCCCGAATGGGCAAGTTACCAGCATCTTCTCCCTCTCCCAGAAGATCTTTGACCTCCTCATTGTAAATCTCCAGGTAGCTCAGGTTCACCTCCACAGAACCCTTGTAAGTGGCCGCCAGCTTGAAAATCTCGTCTACAGAGCAAGGGATGATGCCGCGGTTGTCGGCGCGATCTTGATCATCGGCATCGGCATCGTCGCCGGTTTTGTCGTTTTGTCCTCCTTTCTTGGCCTCTTCTTCTGTCTTGGCGCCTTCCCAGTTAGTTCCCATTGTGAAGGTCTTTCCGGATCCAGTCTGTCCGTACGCAAGGATTGTCGCGTTGAACCCCCTGAATATCTTATTGTGTATCATTGGCTTGGCCACAGATTCGTAAAGGTTACTGTTCGAAGATTTTGGGGCGAACACCTCGTCAAACTCAAAGCGTTTTGCTGCCTCCCCATCTCCCATTTGGACCGCATTGGGTTTTCCGCTCTTAGTACAGCCGACAGCCTTCGTCGTCGCGCTCTGGTCCGTCTCAAGCTCGGTCGCGGAGAGCGGGCGGAGACGGGTGACCACCCTAACATTGCACTGGGTCGGGGCGAAGGAGGCAGTTGACGAAGAGGCAGAGGCAGAGGCAGAGGGGGAAGCATCGGGAGGGGCAGAAGGGCCGGGAGGGGCAGGGGGAATGGAGAAATGGGGCCCGCTCGAGGAAGGATCAGACATCGAAAGGAAAAGGGTTAGGGAGGAGGAAGATCAACGGGGAACGCGCCAGAGTAACAGAAACCGGAGCTACAGAAATTGGAATGACCGTTTGTCAAGGGTTCGAACGTGCCGTTGCCTAGGGGACTTTTTAAATTTTAAAAGCGCGATTCTGGGTATCTTCAGAAGAAGAGCGAGCGATATAAAGATTAATAATTCCTGAAATAGATGGGAGTTGAAAGGGGAAGGGGGAGAAGATTTTGGGCTAAAAATAAAAATAAAACGACGAGGGACGCAGTGGGATTCAGGGCCAGCAGCAGAGGACCCCTCCAATTGAGACACATTCGAATAAAAAAACCCATCATGATAGGACTTACCACACGACGAGCGGGACTGCAAATCAACAAGGCTCTCCGAGTCAGGCATATGGGTGGCGACGGACACAAACAGTGAGTGCAGTGCGGATTTTTTGGGCCTGTGTCTGTGTGTGCTGGGGCAGTAGAGGGGTTGATCGCGGCGCGTTTCGGTGGGGCTGAATTGAGACCGAGAAGCTGACGAGTCGGAAGCGGGGGCATGGGCTGTACTGTCACATTTCCCTATTCTCGTCTCAAGATGTCTCATCTCTCGAGACTTGGGAAAGTTGTTTGCTCGCTCTTGGTGACGGGTGTCGTTGGTGTCTTGGTTGATGTGGGAGCAAGGGGTGTCTTGAGTGTTGTGGGCGTTGTGATTGTCAGAAATAGGGGCAAAAATAGCGCCAAGAAAGGGGAAAAACTATTACCTTAATTCTGTGAGCAGCAGATAAATGGGATCAAAATCGAAGGGTTCGTCGTTCGTCCCCCCCCCCAAGGGGTCCAAGGAAGGGGACCAAGGGGTCCAAGGGGTCCAAGGTATTCACGACACAAATGACTAACCCACATCTACTTTTTTCTCACAGCATGGTTTTCGAGCCCCCCTTTGATCCCAAGGTTGTTGCTGGCTTCTGCTTCGGAATTTTGGGAGCAGGGTTTGGAGTCATCTGGGGAGGTGCTATGTTCCAGAACCGCAAGCACGGATTTACCTGGGAGCGCTACAAGGCCGAGAACCCCTAATTCTTTTTTGAGCAAGAGACAATGAGACTGGCGACACTAAAGATGATTCTGTGGGTGGTGACAAAAACGAGACTTTTATGGTTTAATTATGATACATTAGATAATATGGAGCGAGAGTTTTGTCGTGTGGAAGAAATAATGTCCGTAATCGCTCATGGTATCGGTCGAACATTGTTTCGCATTCTCCATGGCAAAGGGGCGCAGTTCCCTCAATCTCCAATTGATCCGTGCCCCCCTTCCTCACACCAATCTGAGCATGTTCCGGCAAAACTGGTCGTCACGAGAGCGGCAAAAAGAGCGGAGCTGATTTTACGTGTATGTGTTAGTACTGGACGTACCTGACGAGACGATTTTTTTTGGCGCATGGAAATAGGCCGCAGGCCATTTCCAAAAAAGTTCCCCCCCCCCCCCAAAAAGGCCCCCCCTGGGGGGCCAAAGAAGGCTCGACGCCAATGAAAACACACAGTAGGGCAGCCGCGCGGTTCAACACGAGAACTGAAAAAAATTCAGCGTTAATCTATTATCATTTCATCTTCATCTTTCCTCTTTCTCTTTTAACGAGGAATAGCGATGCCCAATGATAGCCGGGTCGTTGATGGCATTGGTTATTGAACAAGCAAACAGTCAGCCC
>Ga0115554_1000950_pt1 | contig 20621 bp, 16 predicted proteins | sample COGITO_mtgs_1104_3_FD_87283 | JGI IMG/M metagenome (GOLD analysis project Ga0115554, IMG submission 87283) | Pelagic marine microbial communities from North Sea - COGITO_mtgs_110404 | ecosystem: Environmental > Aquatic > Marine > Epipelagic | place: Germany:Helgoland, sampling site Kabeltonne... | reverse complement strand
TTAGAAACGCCCTCCATCACAACCTCGCACATGTTATTGCCATTGTCGAAGAAACCCTCGAGACAGAAACATGAAGATCCACTCTCCGCTCCCTCGAAGTTCGTGGTGCTCCTTTCCATATAGTCGTCACAAAGCTTGCAGAATGACTGTCCCTCGTTGTCCGTATATTTACCAGCTTCGCAAAGGGTGCACATTGGTGCGGCTGCCCCGCTAAACTTTCCCTTGGCACACGGAAGACACTGTGTATGTTCCTCATTGCTATGATAGCCGGGCTGGCAGACATCGCAATGGCTGCTCTTCAGGTTTTGGGAGATGAAACCGGGACCACAGGAAACGCAACGATCGCCGTCAGACGAATATTTACCTCTAGAGCAGTTGACATCTCGTTGTAGGGTGGCATTGTAGTGCTGGCCAGGCTGAGTTTGGACGCACGTAAAACTCCCAGGTTGGCAATGAGCTCCGTTGCCACAGGGAAGACAGGAGTCAGTAGCGCCAGTGGAGAATGTATTGGTAGGACAAGGCACGATTGCCGTGTGGTCTGTATTCGGGATGTAGCCAGGGGGGGAAAGTTTGCAGACTGCGCCACCAACTATGTCGCTGTACTCGCCGTTGCCAGAGCAGGGATTGCAAAAGTCGCCTCCTCCGAGGCTCGCCTTCCCGATCTCGCAACTCACGCAGGAGTTAATTGTTTGTGCGACTGCCTTCTTGCCTGCGCCACAAAAATCACAGGAAGACTGCGCGGAGAGCGATTGAACTTTGCCCTTCGTGGCATCACATGACAAACACTCGTCCACTCCACCAATGCTAATTTTGCCTGGCTCACAAGCAACACAATCATGGACAGTCTGGTCTGCTTTAAATCCAGGCCCGCAATATTCGCACTGGTCGTTACCGGCGCCGGTGGCAATGTAGCCAGACAGATGGTCGCAGGTGTCACATTCAGATGCCCCAGGATTACTCATCTTACCCGCCTCACAATCAATACACCCAGTTCTCAAACCGTTTTCCTTCTTTCCTCCGGAGCAAGATGTGCAGACGGGAGAGCCAATGGAATTAGTTTGGGATCCAGGAGCGCAATCGACACATTTAAGAGAGCCAGGATACATCTGCGCTTGACCAATCAAGCAGTCGGAACAAGAAGACTGACCCCGCTGATTGTTGGCCTGTGGTGGTTTTGGTTTAGTTTTGGTGTGTGGGGGCGACTCTTTTGCATTGCTTTTTTTCTTACTCACCTTACCGGGGGGGCACTGCGTGCAATCGACCGTACCGGTCCCGGCTGTATAGCGGCCGGGTATGCACTGGTCACACTCGATTGCACCAGTTCTGTTGGTGTAATAACCGCTAGAACATGAGACACAGTCGTGCCGAGAGGGGGAGCCGGCAGTGCTCAGAGATTTACCGCTTGAACAGGGTAGACAGTAAGAAAAACTGTCGGCACCCTCGCGTTCGTTGTAGTGGCCCGCTGTGCAGTTGCGACAGTCTGAACGAGTTTTAGACTGAATTTCGTCGTTCCACCTACCTTTTGGGCAGTCGGCGCAGTCAGTGGAGCCAACGACTTCGTTGAATTTCCCAGCTATTGCAGTAAAAGGTTCAAGTGTTAGGTTCAGCTAAAACATGAAATTTACGCTCAACATAGCTGAGATACACTTTCTCTCACCCTTTGACTCACCTACACACGGGGTACAATGATTCACTGCCGCAGCAGACTTGGCAATTCCAACCGGAGGAATGTTGATGTCAAGGTCATCTGCCCATGTAGCAGATTCACCCTCAGAACACCCACTTTGTACATGAACAATACTTGAAGTTCCAACATAAAAGTCACTCGATCTACTGTTTTCCGAAAAAGCTGTATTATTCTGAAAGACCACACCCAAGAGAAATACTTCACTCTGGTGGGCGAAAATACCGCCACCAAGGTTGGCAGAATTATCCCTAATCGTACACCTTCGGAAAATTGTGGTCGTCTCAAAGACATAAATGCCCCCTCCATTGTCACCGTAATCGGGATTACCGCCTTTAATGGTAATGCCCTCGAGTGTCACTCCCTCTGAGCCTACTCTATTTAATCTAAGAACGAGGTGAGTGTAAAGACCATCGAAAATGCAATCCTCCGATTCTTGGCAGATGACAGTTAGTGGCTTATCGATTACAAAAACCTCGCTTTGGCTGAAAACACCCCCAGTCACCAGTAGAGTCCCTCCCCTAGGTGTGCTAGGATATAAGACTGAAAATTTCGGGAGAGCAAAAGGGCACCAAATTGAACCATCAAATTGTTCATAGGTTGAGCCAGGGCAAATGTCACAGGCAGAAATGGATGTTGACCCACTTTCCACCGTTGCGTATCCACGAGGACAGATCAGGCATGATTGAGGGCCCAGATAGTACCCTACATTGCAGTTACACTCAGAAACTATCGTGGACCCTGTGCCAATCGTCGTGCCTCCTCCACAATGAGTGCACGCCTTCGTGTCCGTGGCATCAGAGTAAGAGTTGGCTGGGCAAGTCTGGCAACTCATTGTTTCTTTCGTTGATGGATCGTCAAAAGCACATCCACTCCCTGGCCCACAATCTGACGTACAGTAGCGTATGCAAGCGCTAAAACCAGTCCCATGAAAGCTAGCGTACCCAGTGGATTGCCAATCAATAACATCCCCAGATGCAATTTGTAAACTTTCTGGGGCTGTAGAACCACAGTATTGAGTGCCACTGATTGTCAAGTAATCATTTAAACAGTCATACGCCATAATATCAAACATTGAGAAGACCAACTCGCCATTTAGGTTGTTGGCAATCCAAGAACACCGTTCATTGTCGCCGTATTTTGGGGATCCAATATTACTGAAACAGTCCCCTGTCTGGGCACAATTCCCTGAAGAAGTTAGCATCTCCATTTCTGAGAGTCGTCTTTGGGTTAGTGTCGTAGTACTTCGCCCGCCCTTCATTAGGAGCTCTTTGGCTTGTGATGACAAGAATAGACAAGAGAAAGTGGCACACCAAACGAGGAATCTGAAGATAATACTTCGCCCGCCCTTCATTAGGAGCATTTTGGCTTGTGATGACAAGAATAGACAAGAGAAAGTGGCACACCAAACGAGGAATCTGAAGATAAGACGTGGAACCATCACATTCATAGATATGAAGGGAAAAGAGGATGGTACCTGGTTTCAATCAAAGGAATTTTTTCAGTGTCAATTTTTTCCCTTTTTTCCCTTTTTTGTGACTTATTTTATTAACCAAAATCTGATACGTCACCGTTTTAAGAGAAAATATCAATGTGAAACACAATTAACATAATCCCCCCACTAGAAAAATCAGGATTAGGGCACCCCAAAATGAAATTATTAAACACCAAAAGAAATACTTAAGAGAAGAAGAAGAAAAAGCAAGAAGAAACTGCCCAGGGTACTACTATCTGTCAAAACAAACCAACAACATTCCCTGCCTCATCAAGGTCAACATCGAAGAAACCGGGCCTCGTTGGCAGTCCAGGTATAGTCATTATTTCCCCACAGATTGGATATAAGAATCCGGCTCCTGCGCAACTTCTGACTTCGCGAACAGTGATTTTGAATCCTTTTGGGACTCCCTTGGCACTGGCATCACAAGAAAAGGAATACTGTGTCTTGGCCATGCAGATTGGCAAGCTCCCGAATCCGCTCTTTGAATATTGGTCAATTTGTCTCTCCGCAAGATCGCTGAACACCACGCCGTCAGCACCGTAAATTTCCAAACTAATTTTAGCAATTTTTTCCTTGATGCTAAGAGCATCTTCGTACAAAAGTTTGAAATCGTCTGCTTTTTGGTTTTCACAGGCCTTCACAACAGCTGTGGCGAGAAGTCTAGCGCCTTCTCCCCCCTCTGCCCAGTGGTTCGATAAGCAAGCATCATCTGCACCTGCATCGAGTGCTGCCTTTCGGACGATGCATATTTCTGCTTCAGTATCAGTATGAAATTTGTTAATTGCGACGATGACTTTGACCCCAAACTTTCGAGCATTCTCGATATGCTTTTGGAGATTACAAACTCCCTTGGTTAAAAGTTCGGTGTTCTCTTGGACATACTCCAAAGGAAGCGGCTGTCCGGCCTTCACAGGGGCTCCCCCTCCGTGCATTTTGAGCGCCCGTACTGTGGCAACAATAACTGCGCACTTAGGCAGCAAGCCACTCACACGACACTTTATGTTGAAGAACTTCTCCATTCCGATATCAGCCCCGAATCCGGCCTCTGTCACCACAAAACCGTTGTCCTTGTTGACCAAATTGAGGCCCACAATATCAGCAATAATGCTAGAATTCCCAGTGGCAATGTTTGCGAATGGCCCAGCGTGAACCAGCACAGGCGTGGCTTCAGCAGACTGCATTAGAGTAGGTAAAATCGCGTCCTTCATCAAGACCGCCAAGGCACCGCCACAGCCAAGATCGTCGGCAGTCACAGTTTCCCCCGCCCTTGAGTAACCTACCACCATCGCACCAAGCCTCTCCCTCATGTTGCTGAGGCTCGTGGACAGTGCTAACACCGCCATGACCTCGGAAGCAACGGTGATATCAAACCCTGTGTCACGGTCGTGCTGTATGCGTCGGGATTTAAGCTCGCCCTCGTCACTTTTGTCTCTGACCGTCTCTTTGGACCCGATCCCCACGCGAACTTCCCTCAGGTGACGGTCGCACACATCCAGCACCCTGTGCCAAGTTATGGTTGCCGGGTCAATATCCAACCGAGAGAATCTCGTCCTCTCCGCTTCAGTCAGATCTTCCGGATTTGAGTCCACGCCGATGCCCAACTTCTTTAGGCGGCGCTTCATTACGGGTGAAAAATAGCCCTTGTCCAGCACCAGACGCCTGAAGAGAGCCTCGTCAGTTTGCGATGCCTCGTGGAACATCCGGGTTTCAAGAGCTGCAGCCAGAAGATTGGTCGCAGCACCCACGGCGTGAACGTCGCCCGTCAGGTGAAGGTTGAATTCGTCCATCGGCACAACCTGTGAGTATCCCCCACCCGCTGCACCTCCCTTGATCCCAAAGGTCGGGCCCTGGGAGGGCTGTCGAATGCATGCAATGCAACTCTTCTTCAGAGTTGCAGATAAAGACTGGGCTAAACCAAGTGTCGTAGTCGACTTACCCTCGCCCAATGGTGTGGGATTAATTCCAGTCACAACAACGTAGTTCGCATCCTCGCTCAGATTCCTCACAGACTTCTCTTGGTCAATTGTTCTTAGAGAAACCTTTGCTTTGTGAGGTCCCCAGGGATGCAGAAAATCGCTATCAATTCCAATGCTTGACGCAATGTCTGTGATAGGAGGGAGGCCATTCTCGACAAGTGTTTGTGAAATTGCAATGTCGGAGGGGACTGGCTGTTTACACTGAAGCTTCGACATCCTCGGAGACAATTGGGAGAGAGGGGTTGTTCGGGAAGATTCAGATGAAATTAGTCAAAGTGGCGCGCGCAGTGTTTGAAACTTTACAGGTCCGGAAGTGGTGCAAAAAGTGTGTTAAGAGACTTAATTGGCACGTTTTGCCTCACTCTCTCTCTCCAAAAAAATAGAGGCAGGAAGATTTCCTTTGAATTTTTCTTCTTTTGCAAAATCTTGCACATCTACCAAAACAGGAGTCCGTTTTTGAGCGCTACCTATTCAAAAATCTTCTAAAGTAGGTTATTCTAGGTTATTTAGGTCCCTCCCACAAAACACAATGTACAATGGCATTGGCCTGCAGTCGGTAAAGGGTACGGCTACGTCGGGACATGTCCAAGGCAATAGATCTTATGTTCGTCCTTCCAACGTCCGTCGGACGAAAGAATGGAACACGCAGAATTACCAAAAGAATGAGAAGGGGTGGAAGACTGTGGGGGGAAGCCGAGTGAGACAGGAGGCGGTGAAAGAGAGCAAAGAAAGTCTTAGTGCTCACCAGAGAAAGCGACAAATCGAGGTGCAGGTGTTTGAACTGCGTTGCAAGCTGGAAGACCAGGGGGCTAAAGATGAAATGATTGAGAAACGCTGTAACATTGAGCGGAAGAGACTGAATGAGATCTACGAGAAAGAGTTTGAGAAGCAGAAAGAGTGGGAATCGAGAAAGAGAGAGCGAGCGAACAGTCGTGAGCTGGTTGATGCAAACGCCAGTGATGGTGGTGATGGAAGTATTGACGATGACGATGATGACAACGATAATGTTAACTCTGAGAAATACCGACCCGACAGAAAAAATGACAGAAGAGGCTACTATTCCCAGGCACCCCATCCCAACATGAGTGCTGCGAATTTGAACAATAAAAATAGCCGGGTGGGTGGCAGTGCTAGTGGTCCCAACCACGAGAAAGTACTCAAGAGCAGCCAAATGACTAGGCTCGCCAACGCGTTTGGGATTGACAAAGCTGAGGCCGTTGAGGGGCGGGCATTCGATAGGGAACTGCAGGAGAAAGAGAAGGAGGCGAGAAGGAAGGTGAGGGAAAAGAAGGAAAAGGACGCGGACAAGTTGAGGAAACGAGAAGAGAAGCTTAGGAAAAAGGAAGAGAAAGCCAAAAAGAGTATGGAAAGGGGGAAGGGCTCCACGGAAGAGACTAAGGAAGACAACAGAGGACATGCATTGAGCATCGATGATGTTATTAAGGCGGACCGGAAGAAGGAGAGCAAGAAGAAGAGAAAGAAAGGCAAGCAATCGAGCAGTAGCAGTTCTTCCTCATCTAGCAGCAGCAGCGGCAGCGACAGCGACAGCGACAGCAGCAGCAGCGACAGCAGCAGCAGCAGCGACAGCAGCAGCAGCAGCAGCAGCGACAGCAGCAGCAGCAGCAGCAGCGACAGCAGCAGCAGCAGCAGCAGCGACAGCAGCAGCAGCAGCGACAGCAGCAGCTCCTCGTCATCCTCGTCCTCTTCCTCCTCCAACTCCTCTTCATCGACAAACAGTAGCGAATCAGAGGACCGGAATCGGCGAAGGAAGAAGAGAAGGAGAAAGGAATAACCCAAAATGTCGAGCAACTCGTTTAAAATGCGTGCAACACATAAACACTATTTAATTCGTTGCCTCGTCCCCGCATACAAAGCGATCGCCTTCTTCAGCTTCGTCTTTTTTGCTATGCGAAAGCTCAGCATAAGATCCCGAAGATCATTCGAATTCGCTCTCCGCGAATCTAAATCTTCTTCCAAGCTTGTCGGTAACTTTTTCTCCTCGTCATTTAAAAGGGCGAAGCAACATCTTCTCGTTGCCTCGGTATCACCGTCACATAAAGTCTCGAGCGCCGCAAAAATAGCAGGATCAAGTTCATCATTTCCCTGGATGATAACGTCGCAATCCAACAAATTACTCTGGCCGAGTTTTATCAACTTCTCACTGTCAAAGGCTACGCCAGCAGCACACTCTAAGACTTTTATGTTCGTTTCGCGAAGCTTTGAGAGAGGACACGGATATTAGTTGCTTCACGAGCTCATCTAGCCTCGCCGCAGTACACAAAAACTTACCGATGGAAGCACGTATACATCATGCGGATTCTCTTCTAGTACAAATCCGTAGTACTGGAAAAGGGAATCGTTGCTTCGGGCACCATAGCTGATCTCAATAGGATTGAATTTGCCATCCCCTGCGTCCTCTCCACCGCTGCTGCCGTCACTTCTATCACTCGACAAGGTGCTCAGAGAAAAAGTATTGCTGAAATACTCGAACGCGACGGCCGCTGTCGGACTATTGCTGTGCTGACACAGATCAATTCCGGGTGCGATGACGTAGCGTTTCGTTCCCCACTCATTCTTGCCGCTGACAGCAATTTTTGGAATAACAAAATCCTTCAACAGATTCGCGCATACAACCACTGCCGCACCATTCGCTGCTTGTTCGAGGCTCCCATAACCACCAAAAACTGTGAAAGCTACCAAAACGCAGGTGAACGCGTATGGCTTAAAGTCAAACGGAGGAATAAAGTTGGAGCTGAAAGCCCGAGAACGAGCTATCTCGCAACCCCAAACAAATTCATCATAAGTCAGACCGAGCTTAGGCTCGATACTCTCGTATTCTTTCGTCCACTGCAACCGCTGCTTTTGCACTCTTTTTTCCATGTGAGGATAGTGAAGCTTCTTCAACAGATTCTCAGGAAAATGAAAGGGAGTTTTCAAGGGAGCGGGGGGAAGGGAATTGAGCCACAAATTATGGAATTTGCCGGTGTCATCATTCACTCCCGTGGATAGTTGTTTTTTCAGCTTGTGGAGCTCAAGTGAGAGCAAGGATGACCACGTCAAGTTCTGGTTCGGTTTTAGGTTGGAATAAACAGAAATGGTCAATTCAGCTGGAATAGAGAGGACAATCTCATTGTTTGATAAAGTCGAATTCGCTTGCACAGCTAGCGATAAGTCGCCTTTATTAGCACTAAATTGCCCTATTTTTGGTGATATCTTGACAGGCAATGAGGGGCAGAGATCTGGAGCACGAAGCAACATTTCCACATTCATTGCACGAGACCCAAAAAGTCGTGAACGAGATGATGGTCGCATGCAGCTGTGTCGCTGCACTGAGCGGATTCGGAAGCCTGCGCAGTTTTCGACACAGAATAGAACTAGGAGAATCCAAACCATCTTGTTGCAAGGCATGTTTGTCGAGCAAAGGGTGAGACACTTTTGGGGGGGGGTAGTTGTCGTTGCCTGGTTTTATTTAACGTCGATTCGTATTTTTCGTCGTCGCGTCGCGATCCCTTTATTGGATTTGGGGGGGTGAATTCGTTCGTATGAAATCGATGGTTTTTTTAACGTCATATATATTGTTTTGTCGTGAACGTCGTCCTGATAAAAAAAATTTAAAGGACATTTCCACTTAAACGCACGCAGTAGTATGCGCGTGCCACTCCGGCCAACGTTTCGGATGCTGACCGCTATTTCACTTCGTAGTCGGTCCCATCCTTTGATACACTCAGTGGGCCGATTGCCATTTGTGATGATTTTGGCCGCCTCGATCACTACAAGTTCTGCACTCGCGATAAGTCCTTCGTCGGCATCTTGCGACAACTCATTATCTGCTGAGAATGCTAAAGATGACGATGGGAAGGCCATAGGGGTTCCAGTCAGCAACATTCCTTTTCTCAGTGCATCTTCTGCTTTAGCCCTCGACCAGCACCTGATGTCACCTTTAGGGCTTGGTCACTCCCTTCCACTTTTGATGGACCGTGCGGGTCGAGCGGTAGCTGCTGCGATTCGGCAACATTATCCTCTTAAAAACTCCCCGAAAAACTCCCCAACTAGAGTGATTGTTCTTGCAGGGCCTGGGAACAATGGAGGTGATGGGCTAGTGGCCGCTCGTTATTTGAAGCAGTGGGGTTATTTGGTTGACGTAGTGTATCCCAAAAAGCCGCGAAATAGCCACAGTGATTACTCTCACTTTGAGACTTTGTCCAACCAGTGTTCTTCCCTTTCCATCAATTTCCTTGACAGACGAACTATTGATAAAGAAAAGTTGGAAAGCTATGATGTGATCGTCGACTCTATTTTTGGCTTTGGCTTTAAGCCATCTTCCGGGATTCGCGAGCCATTCCAATCGCTGATCACGTCTTTGGCGAGTGTCAGAGACAATGAAAAAATCGTCTCAGTTGATGTTCCGAGTGGCTGGGACGTCGATTTAGGCGACGCCTCAAAGAGTTTCACTCCTGGTGTTTTAGTGAGTTTGACTGCACCTAAACCGTGTTCTAAAGCACATGTGGGTGCTCATTACTTAGGGGGAGATTTTCTGACGGAAGAGCTTGAGAGAGAATACGGACTAGAGGGAATTCGGGAGCTTTTTCAGGGAGGCGAGGAGCTAGTTAGGATCGATGACGTTTTAGATGGCTTTAGTGTCGTCTGGTGCACTGTCCCGAGCCTTTCTGTGGCTGAGTCCTTGGCTTCGACACTTGTTGGTACATCATTGGCGGCTTGTGTCAACATAGTTCCTGGCCTCACATCTGTGTACAAATGGAAGGGGAGGATTGAGAAAGACCAGGAATTGTTGCTCATGATCAAGACACGGAGCTCTCTCGTTCAGAAATTAACCCGCGCAATTGCTGAGAATCACCCGTACGATACTCCAGAGATCATTGAGGCAAAGATTGAGGGAGGGAGTGAAGCTTATTTGGATTGGTTGCGAGGTGCAACTCAGAGAATGTAGAGCAAAGCCTAAATGTAAGCCTAAATTTAAGCAGAGAGTGTATTTGGTGTTGCGCATCGCTAGGATATTTGTACGAAATACATCAATGCAATATATTTGCAGTAAAAAATCTACATTTCATTTGAGGGTACATTTTTTCCCTTCATAGAAGAAGTTGTTCAGCCATTCTCGTGTTGTCACATTTTGTACAAGCGCAAACTTATCTGCCAGCGGTTCTTGAAGAAACAAGTGGTTGAATGTTCCCGCAGTGAACGAAATCGATCCTACTCTGCTCCTGATGTTCAAACCAAAATTGTCAAAACAATGAAGATTATAATCTCCAGGAATTACTTGTGGAACAAATGTGTCTTGTTGCTCTTCAGTCAGTTTCAAGTAGTTTCATCTTGATTAGCTTGATCAAAGTGACTTACCTGACATAGGGTGCTCGTAATTGCTGCACTGAAATCCAAAATTGAGATCTTCTACGATATCTGTGACTATTTGGAAGTTTTCCGACGCCCTGGAGAGCAAAACAGAGAAGTAACCCTGTAGGTCATATGAGGGTCGGAGCTTGGGGTTAGTGATACTTTCCTCCAAAGCAACAATCTCGTCTATTGAAGCCTTGTCTCTGATCATCCACAAGTCACCTTGGGCATCAAATGCGGGCGGAATAGAAACGCCAGAAATTTCAGTTTCCCTCCTCTTTCCGTGCTGGTACCCGATTACCCAGCTTGTTTCAGAATTGTACAGCGCAGTCAAATCTAGTTGTTCCGTGCGATTGAGAACTTGTTAGCGATAGTATAGCAGTGATAGTAGTAGCAGTAGGAGTAGCAGTGGTAGTGGTAGCGTTATGGGCATGAGAAACATGAATGGGAAAAGTCTGCTTGCAAACTTACCTTCAAAGACTAAAGTGTCTATGTCGATCCAAATTACTTTCTCCGTCTTCCCTCCCAGAAGATGGTCTTGGATTATATCAAGCTTGTGGCGGCTCAAACCGATCCAAGGGTCTTCATAACCATGTATCTGGATTGATTCAACTGGCTTGTTCACTGTTACAACGTTGGTGGGCGAACCAAATGTTGTTGTGAACGGCCTCCCCTCAGACCCCGACAAAATTTCCGTCAGCTTTTCCGAGTTTGTGTAAATATATATAAGAGGAGGGCACCCGTGTGCGAGGGTCAAGGATGAATACATTAGTCTGAAGCCTTTTATAAGTTTGAGATGCGACCACCTATCTATATGAGTGAACGCAAATGTCACAAATTTTGGAGTCGTGCTCGGACATTTCGATGCCACATCCACAGACACACATTGCAATGGAGATCGCTTCGTCTGCCTGCCTATCTCATCCCCATGAAAGACACTTGCCGCGGAATTGCTGCTGGTCCCGGCACCCCTAAGACTACTGTTGCTGAGAGCTCGGGCATTTTGTAAGGTGTAAACATTCAAAATCATTATCGTGGACATGAGGCAAAACAGAAGTGATGTCAGAGCGATATTTCCACGCGGCTGCTTTTTCTTCTTGCTGATAGTCGGCGATCGATCACTCGGAGCTCCCATCGAGTTGGAGCGTGAACGCAGGCGAGGGCGAAGAGTCTGTTTCATTCTATTTCCCCCTTTCCATTCACCCTCGTCATTGCTGGGATGGTCATCTTCAGGTGGGGGGGGAGATGAGCTGCCTCGCCGAATGCGCGGAGAGAGAGGGCGAGTATCTGAGTAAAGTCGCATCCGGGGCAGTTTTCTTTTTTAAGGTTTGGTGGCTGTTATTGATTTGAGAAGTAAGGACGTGAAACAAAGCATGGACAGAAAGGGCCCCTGCGACAAGCTATCGGCTGTACAACAATAAATGACGACTAAGGAGGAGAATTCTGATGCTGATGCAATTTTCAAGTTTTCAACTTCGGGTTCCAACCAATTTTCGACCATTCAAAACTACAAAGTAAAACCCTTAACAAGCTCCAAAAAATTGATTGCTTTGAAAAGCCCGTGTTTTGTCTTGATGCGTCGTTTTCAACCAAACGAAGGTAATGACTTGACAAGCGCTCCCCATGAGGGTCAGACAACGAATGAAATTTCCCCTAGCAACCAAAGCACAGGGGAGGGTTTTGAAGTTGAACGTGGACATTCTGGGCAGAATTCTATACCATTCTCGTACAACAATCGGAAAAGAAGCGGCGATGACCTTGTTTTCGGTACAACGAAGTTAAATCCTTCCCTCATGAGGTCCAAAATAATCTACAACAAGATGAAGCAGAAGGCGATTCACTTCTGGTCAATGCAGTCAAATGAGAGGAGGATTGCATCAGCTGTGCTCTTTCTTTCTATTCTCTCTTTTGTGCTTCTTCTATGTTTGAAAATACTGAGGGAGGAGCCCCTATGGAAGGCGCAGCTGTCATGTGGAGCAAATTGGGGGGAGAAGGAAGTTTGGGCAGTAGATTATAAAAGAAACCATGGCAGCAGCGGTTTTTTTGGGGGGGCGAGTAAAGAGATGTCTTATGGAGGTTACCGCGATAAAGCTGGCACCGGCTTCGATTCTGGTCAAATTTCGAAAGATGATGATGTCTCTTTCCGCTATGGTACCTTTGTTAATTCCTACAGTCACGAACGATTAAAGAACGATAAACAACCTTGGGTCACTGCCCTGCCAGTGGACAAACCAGCGTTCCCTAGCGCTCACGTCGACGACCTCTTACTGCTCCCAGTCCGTCCTCGAGCCAAGACCATTGCAATCATCACTCTTGGGCTCAAGCCATTCAACAAATTCGGAGGAATCGGGACGATGTTTTATAATTACGTTCAGTTCTACGCTAACGAGGGGTTTGTCGTGCATGTCTATTATGCTGGGACAGTCGCAAACAAAGAGGAAGCCAAGGCGGAGATAAAGGAGTACCTGCACCACAGCAAGATCCACATCCACCTGATTGACGATCCTGATGTAGATTCTTTAGAGACGCTTAAGTATCCAAAGGTGTATGGGACGTCGGAGATGGAGAGAAGTAACCAAATCTACATGATGCTCAAGCAAGAATCCACCAAGTACTTCTTTGATGCCTTTTTGTTCCATGATTATAGAGGGATAGCGTCAGCTACCATCCAAGCAAAGCGGGGAGGGCTTGCTTTCAAGGACACCACCATTATTGTTACTTGCCATACCAGCAGCTACAACAGTGCCTTTTTCAACGCTCGCTTTACCTTGCAAGAAGATGCGGTTTTGAATGAGCTCGAGGACTACACCCGTAATTACGCCGATGTAGTTGTGTATGTGAGCTATGCGTTGAGGAATCAGATGGAGAAGTTGTCCATTTACGAAGGCCTAGAGACCCCTGCAAAGATACTGGTGTTGCCCAATTTTGTCTACGGAGATATCTTCGATGAATTTCAGTCTAATAATTTTGACTTCATGCCAGCGCCTCGAAAGTTTGCCTACTTTGGACGACTGGACAACTTGAAAGGCATCGATGTTTTTATAGAGTCGATCAAAGTCCTTGTTGCGAAGCTTCGAAATGACCCAAATTCGCCTTCGTTGAGCGAGGTTGCAATTATAGGGGATTACCCTGGGAATAAAGGAAAGCAAGCAACTGGAATTCTGGTCAACAACTTTATTTCCGAGATGGCCCAGTGCGGAATCGTCGTCAAGCAGTTCAACAATTTGATGACAGTCGAGGCGACGAAAAAAATGCTCGAAGAAGAATATGTCGCTGTTCTCCCCTCTCTGTACGAAACTTACTCTATGGCACTGCTGGAGACGCTGAGTTTTGGCATTCCAGTGATTCACGGTGATGCTGGCGGGCAATCAGAGGTCTCCAAAAACAACCTCAATATTTTCCACAACAGTGATCCGCAGGAGTTAGCGAAAGTGATGCTCAGGGTGATGAGGGAGGGTCTCGTGCAGGATGTCCCCGCTATTCCGCACCTAGATGTTCTTGAAAATTATGTCAGGGTCGTTAGCGTTGATTCGGCCAAGTTAGAGGGTAGCAGGGATGCTAGTGTGAAGGCTGTAAGGGATGTCAGCCTGAGTGTTGGTGAGGAAGGGGGAGGAGTGGGAGATGAAGGAAATATTACACCTAGCAAAGAAGGTTTCTGCGAAGATGTGACTGTTGCCATAGTCACCTTCCTTGACCGGCTGGAGGGAACTAGAGACTTGCTCGAAAGACTAGTGCAGCAGACATGCAACGGCTTTGAGGTCATTCTATTTGTCAACAGCATCTGTAACGAAGAGGAGTGTGGGCTCGAGTTCGGGGAGACACCTCTTTCACATTTCAAGGACAGCCTGAGGGTTCTCTTGCCTCCGCAAGGAACTAAGATTAGCGTAGGAGATGCAAGGAATATTATGATTCGCGAGGTCAAAACAGAATATGTAGTCTTATTCGACGACGATGACATTCCTAGGGGAGATTTTGTCGAGGTCATGCGGCGAGCTGCGATCATGCAGGGAGCAGATCTTGTAACTTGCCATGCTGGGTTCGTGGAAGAACGCCCATCGGCTGAGGAAGTTGCCGCTGGTACCGTCACGCTCGACCACGTGAGTCTGGCAGGTGGGAACACTGGCCCGGCGGCGAACTTTCATGTACATCATACTGGGAAAGCAAATGTTTTATTGAGAACCCTCACTGCGCAGAAGCTTGGACCGTGCCTCCCCGAGCTGAGCATCAGCACCAGCCCCTTTGTCGACTGGGGAATGTACACCAACTTTATCCTTCATAAAGCAGTTATCGCTGTAGTCCCTGAGAGCATGTATTATTACAAAATGCACTCAACCGGAAGTATTTTTTATGGGAGCACCGATTTCACCAAGTACCTTGGAGCCAAGAAAATTGTGAATGAATATTGCCGCTACTATAACCTCGATACTATGGGATGTGAAGTTCTTTGGATGGCAAAGCAGCTCTCTCTAAAATACACATAATAAAATACAGCAAGTAAATAAAGAAATGTTATGTACATGGGAGTTTGGTGTACAGAAACATCGCTCTTCGTTACTTGCACGTTAGTCATGCCATTGTCTGTATACTTGGATCCAACGCTGCGTTAATGCTTCCCTTGTCCGAGGTGCGCAAACTTGGTCTTGTCCTTCTTCTTCTTGTCAACTTTTTCCTTAGCGGCAGCTTGCGCAACAGCAATTGCGCTTGCGCCTGTACCCTTCTTCTTGGCATCGCGTTTGGCCTTCAGAACCGCCGCAACATCAACCGTCTCTTCGGCCGTTGTAGGGGCAGGAGGGGTGGAAGTTTCCGAATCGGAAGTATCGGAGGGTCCCTTCTTCTTCTTTTTCTTCTTCTTTTTCTTCTTACCAGCGTCCACTGCGTTGGCTTCAGGATTGGAGGTGGAATCGGCATCGGCATCGGCATCGGCGTTGGCGTTGGCGTTGGCGTTGGCGTTGGCGTTGGCGTTAGGAGTAGAGCTTGTGTTCACACCAGTGCTTTCCACTCCAAAATCCTTCAGAAGATTGTCGAGATCGTCCAACTCTTTTTTCTTCAAATCTTTTTTTTGCTGCTTAGTGAGGTTCTGTTTCAATAGGGAGTAAGAAAGTGAAGAATTGGACGATTTATTGTGACGATTCATTGTGTCGATTTTTTTTGTAATTTTTTTCGTCAGGTTAGGAATAAGAGAGGTAGAAAAAGTGAAGTGAAGTGAAATTGGAAAGGGCGAGGGAAAGGTGCAGTAGAGTGAGTAGGAGAGTTGAGAGAATCAGTTGAGAAATAAGTTGAGAACACAAATCCTACACTCCCCCACGAGTGACCTCAGCAGACAGTTTCCCCATACATAACAAGAAATACAATTGTTCTCCATTTCACTCACTTGTACAACAACCTTCTCCCCCTCCCCCTCGTCGCCTCCATCGGAACCAGCACTTGGTACATCCTGTGTTACATCTTTGACTACTGTAACAGCATCTCTGTCCCCGGCATCATCGTCACTGTCGCTGTCGCTATCATGAAGGACATGTCTGACAACCTTAACAGGTTCTCCCTCAGTTTTCACTGCTGTCGAACCAATACTGCCATCGTTCAATCCTGCTCGGATTCCACCGAATTCATCCTCAGAATCGTCGCTGTCAGAGTCGGCCCAGCTCTTCATGGTAGTGAGACAACTGAAGGCGGGAGGCGGGAGGCGGGAGGAGGGAGGGGGGGGCTGACGACAAAGTTGTTAAATTATGGGAATGGGGTTGTCTTTATTATTGGTTAATGTTCGATGTTTGTTTTGAGAGAGTTGTATGTCGGTTGTGTGATAACGATGCTAGACTGCAGCTAAGACAGGAGCAAAGAAATGAGGATGAGGATGAGGTGAGAGATTACACACAAAGAACGAAGAAAGGACAGCAACAGTCCATTCGAACAAATTTGGTGAATAATGCCGCTTGTAAAGCATGTTTCTCCTCACAGGCACCTGTGGCTGGAGAAAATTTTGCCTGCGGATGAAGGGACAGGAACTGCTGCCCTGGCTGTGGCTCCTATGGTCGACCAATCTGACCTGCCATTTCGTCTGCTTGCACGGAAGTATGGTGCAAACCTTGCATATACGCCCATGATTCACAGCAAGCTTTTCACTACTTCGCAAAATTACCGCGAAAAGTTCTGGACTCCAGGGTTCTCTGGTCATGTCAAGGGAGATTATCCTCTGGTGACACAGTTTTGTTGCAATGACCCTGACGTTGCTGTTGAAGCCGCCAAGATTGTAGTAGATGATCCTAATGTGGTTGCAGTTGATATCAATGCCGGTTGCCCGCAGGGAATAGCGAGGAGGGGGCATTATGGGGCCTTCTTACTGGAGGATGGTGAACGCCTTGTGAAGATTGTTTCTGCATTGAAAAAAGCTGTTGGCAATAAAGTCAGAGTATTCGTCAAAGTTAGGTTGCTTCCGCACCATAGGAAGGGTATGGAAGGGGGTAACGTTGAAGAATGCGGTTGCAATGGTGAATTGCCCTATGAAGAGACAACCTATGACATGGACGCTTCTCTCAATCTTTACAGAAGGCTTATCAATGCAGGAGCAAGCCTGCTAACCATACATGGACGGACTCGACACCAGAAGGGGCAGCTCACCGGTCCTGTCAGTCTCCCGGCTATTAAGCGAGTGGTCGAAGAGCTCGGCCATTTGGTTCCAATCATTGCAAATGGCGGTATCGAAGACCTTGCAGATGTTAGGAAGGTACTCGATTTCACAGGAGCACATGGCGTCATGAGCAGTGAGGGGGTGTTGGAAAACCCGGCGCTCTTTTACCACGAGAGAGTTCCGAGGATAGAACTTGCACGCCGATTCCTTGCCCTCTGTAGAGCGTATCCTCCGGAAGAGGGCGGTCAAGGAAGCGGTGTCAAGTGCATCAAGGGGCATATAGGTAAATTCCTCTTCACAGATCTTCAGGAACAAGAAGAAAAAGGGAAACAAGAAAGTGATACCGAAAAGAATGATCGCGAGAGTGGGAGTCGGAATAGCATACCCTTTAGGGAGCAGCTGAGCTCGTGCAGGCACATAGACGAGGTCTTCACCCTCGTGGAACACATCGCAGAGTTTCACCAACAGTCTGGACATGACCCGGCTTCTGAGACACCCGGCTGGTACCTGAGGCACCGGAAGGTAGAGGAGGGCGGTGAAGGCAATTACCAGAGAATGATGGAGGTAAAACAAATTGAAGTCGCTGAGGACACGGCAGAGTGCATGGGGAATCTCTTTGGAGGGGGTGAGGATGCCGACGACTACTGAGTAGACAAAACGAAAATTGTAGAAAATATTTATTAAAAAAAACCTACCCCAATTGACCAGTTAATTACGTTGAGCACATCTCTTATTCCTCCTGAAATTTCCGTATAAAATCGTTTCTTATTTGAGGGAAGTACTTTCTTGTGAACTGAACTTTTGAGTTGAGACCAATTTTGAAAAGAAACCATACTGTATTCTCCGTGATCGTGATATTCTTTTTTTTTGGACTTCTTTTTTTTTGACCATAGATCTAAGAAGGGATATCTGAGCTAATAAGGAAGGGAATATCTGAGCTAATAAGGAAGGGAATATCTGAGCTTTGGTTTATTGACTTGGAAAGCAATGTCGGGAAAGATCATAGTCGGATTCGTCCTCTGTATAACCCTCCTCTCCTTCTTCTCCTTCACCTCCTTCAATTCCTTGAGGAATGAAATCAAACACATCGGGACTACGAATAGCAAACCGCCAGACGCGGAAGCGCCCAAGCCCGAAGAAGCGCCTGCAACAGAAGCGCCCAAGTCCGAAGAAGCGCCAGTTGTGAAGCCCCCCAAGCCCGAAGAAGCGCCAGCAGCGGAAGCGCCGGAATCGACTGTTGCCCCTGAAAACACGGAAAAAGTGAACTGTATCTATTTATCTGGAGAGTTGCGTTGCCAAGTGGAAGAACTGTCGAGGGGCTCTGAATACGTCATTGGAATTGGCCCTGCGAAAACCGGCAGTTCGGCATTGGCCAGGGTTCTCGACACACACCCTGATATGGTGGTCGGAGAATCAACCCGCCACGATCATGAATGCTGTGGTTCAGAACTGTATTTCTTCGTTCACGAAAATGACTATGTGAAGGGTGTTGGCTATTATAGGGAGTATTTTGAGATGCAAAGTGGGTCTGCACTAGTGAATGAGAAGACCCCGGAATATTCTGACCATCCACTTGTGCCCTACCGTGTACGTGCATCACTAGGACCTGATGTAAAACTTATTATGACCATCCGAGACAGTTTGGAAGGAACTGCAAGTCTCTACATGCATAGACGAACACATAATTCACAAAAAATAAAAGGTGCTCGACCTCCCACCTTTGTGGAATGGACACAGCATAAAATTGAATTGTATAAGAAATACGAGGAATGTGCCAAGAAAGTGTTTGGCAAGATGTGGTTGCCACAACCTTCATCGAAAAGTCCAAGAATTGAAAATTGGTTTGAAGCAACGACATGGCAGACAGCATCGATGATTGATCATCATTTGTATCAAAAATGCTGGTTGCCTGTTTTTCGGAGGAGTGGTGAATTTGATATACAAATGGGCAATGATGCCGCTACTCACTACCTCTACTTGACTAATCTTCGTCGCTGGAAACATGTGTTCGGTTCTAGCAATGTCTTGTGTGTGTTTCATGAGAATCTCACAGTTCCTTCTAAGCAGAGTGGAGTTTTTGAGAAGGTGATGGATTTTTTGAGCCTCGACGCATCCAAGCTGCCTGAGGGGACTTTAGCTGTGCCAGAGGGAAGCCAGGAGAAGGAACGCTTGTCACAATCGGCTGTAGAGCGCCTCCGTGTTTTTGACGGTGCAGTTTTAGATCAGGCAGAGCATGACTCTGCAATTGAGTTGTGGAAAGACTTTTTCAAAGAAAACACCATGGAGGCCATTAAAGAGATGTGCGAACATTGACCCTCTGTTAAAATGATGCAGAATCAACCAACCCAAGTCTGAGATCTGCAGGTCCTAAACCCCTGAATGTCTAACTATGTAACCATGAACCTTCCCTACCTTACCACAACAGGTTACGGTTGATTCTGCATGAGGTTGCCATCCAGGAGGAGCTCTACGCTCGCCGCCACGGCAACAGAGCAGACTACATTGTGATCTAGACAATGTTATAAGCTTGTTTTACCTTTAGAAATGTAGCCTTAGAAATGTAACATAGACAATAAACACACACACCTGTTACATAATATTCGGTCCTCAACACGATCACGACAACGACATCGGGGACCTTGACCACTCAGGAACTCCAACCGGCCGGTCGTACTCCTTCCCCCCGAAGCAGTTCCTGTCCCTGGGGGGGAGGGAGGTTTTGGAGAGGAGACGGCGGGGTTTCCTGGAGCTGCTGGAGGTTTTGAATGAGGGGGGGAGAGGGGGGGATGTTGTGGATTTTATGGGGGTTGAGGCGGAGTTTGTTGGTGGGGGTGGGGTGGTGGTGCGAAGCGCGGGCATATACATGTTTCATCAGTGCCCATAACATTTTTCGACCTAAGAGAAAACGACTATGCTAAACTATTGAAAAAACCCCGGTCGAAAAATGTTATGGGTTTCCATTTTCAGTTTGCTGAATGTTTTCTTGTTTTATTTTGCTTTCTGGGTCGCTTAGTACCTTGGCTTGCGGTGTGTGTTGTTATTGATGTTCTTTCCTGTCTTTCTGGGTTCAGTGATGGATTTCTCCCTTGTTCTGATTGGATTTGGTGCTTTAGTTCTCTTTGTCATCGTCGTGTGTGTTCGTTTCTCGTCGTGATTTGGGTCCTGGGTTTCCGTTGGGGTTCTTGTGTGTTTTTGCTGTTCGTTCGTCATTTTTGGTTGTTTGTGTGACTTTCTTCTTGTTGGCATCCTTTTGACAAAGGATAGCTATCTCCAAGGAAATCTCTGACCTAAAACCTGGGTCTCCCCCCTTTTTCTCCAACCCCTTTCTAAGACTCTAACCGTTAACAAGCTAACAATTTAACCACAAACAACAATGGGGCCTCTCTCACACAGAGGATCAACCAATTGGCACGCGAGACTAATGAGGTCGCCATCTATGAAGAGCTCTACGCCCGCCGCCATGGCAATAGAGCGGACAACATTGTG
>Ga0115554_1000948_pt1 | contig 20641 bp, 12 predicted proteins | sample COGITO_mtgs_1104_3_FD_87283 | JGI IMG/M metagenome (GOLD analysis project Ga0115554, IMG submission 87283) | Pelagic marine microbial communities from North Sea - COGITO_mtgs_110404 | ecosystem: Environmental > Aquatic > Marine > Epipelagic | place: Germany:Helgoland, sampling site Kabeltonne... | reverse complement strand
ACATGCGTATTCACACGAACGAGAAACCGTTCGAATGTGATGTGTGCGAGAAGCGTTTTACTACGGCTGGTAATTTGCAAAGGCACAAGCGTATTCACACGAAAGAGAAACCGTACGAATGTGATGTGTGCGAGAAGAGGTATCGTCACGCTCATAGTTTAAAACACCACATGCGTACTCAGCATTAGCTCTTTGTCATATAGTCCTAGCGCACACAGACACGTTGAATTCCAAATATAAAGCGCAATCGTCCTCACTCCTTTTCACTCTGCTTTTGTTCTCCACTCACCAAAAATGAGGACTCGTCATCCACGCACTCTCATTCAATCCCTCTGCAACCATCGCGCGTTATTATTAAGAGAGACAAAGAGCGCTCATCTGCTCGAAATGTTCCGACGGTTGCAGAGCGGGAGAGAATCTTCTTCTTCATCTTCTTCTTCTTCATCGAGAACAAATGATGCGCCTTCTTCAGTTAGGGGAATGCACGCGACGAGAACGGTGCAGCTCATCGAAGATCGAGACGGACGAGGGTTAACCGAGGAAATCATAGAGGAAAATTTGGTACGACGGCGCGTTACAACGCACAGCGTTCGTTTCTTTGCCTCTCGGTGTTGTTCTTTGCCTTTCATCGCCGTTTTATTGTTCAAAATTGTCTCACTCACCACCCGCCTTTCTCTTTCTCTCTCTTCCTTCACGTTTTTACGCAGGACCGAAAGCGAGGCGAAGCGATGAAACAAAACGACGCGTACGTCGAGTCCGCGTTACTCACCACCCGAAAAGAAGCACTCTCACTCTATCGTGCGGTCATTCGAGCGTCTGTTTTATTCGTTTGGAAAGATAGTAAAGGCCACGTTTGGAAAGATGTCATCCGGGAAAGCGCGAGGAAAGAGTTCGAACAAGGCAAACATGAGCGAGATCCGGAGATGGTGAATCGATTGATTCTCAGTGGACGCGAGGCTGTAGATGTGGCTTTGGATAAATTTATGGAGCAGAGACAGAAGATTATGGACGAGGAGAGTAAAGGTAAAATGAAGTAGTCGTAGTTGAAGTATATAGTGTAGCTATTTGTATTAGAATCCCCTAACTAACTAATTATTACTATCGTCGTTGTTTCTCCAACTCGTTGGCGCGTTGTTTCAAATTCTTCGCCGACGCCTCGCCGGTTTCCAACACGAGCTGCGCAAATATGCTCGACGAATCTTCCAATAACTTGGACGGTGTATCGTAGGACAAAACCTTCCCGCTGGCCATGCACAGCACTTTGTTCGATTCGATGATGGTGTTGATTCTGTGCGCGATGGTCATCACTGTTTTGTCCTTGAACTCTTGCGAGATTACTTTTTGCATCATCAAGTCGCTTTCGTTATCGACCGAGGCGGTAGCTTCGTCGAGGCAGACGATTTTGGTTTCGCGCAATAACGCTCGGGCTAAGCACAACATTTGACGTTGACCGGCGGAAAAGTTGGAGCCGTACTCCTTGACCGGGGTCATCAAGCCTAAACCGTCTTCGTGCGTCGAGACAAACTTTTTCAATTGAACGTGTTCCAACGCAAACCATAAATCTTCATCGTTGTGCGTTAGAAACGGGTCGAGGTTATCGCGAACCGTTCCTGAAAACAAGATTGGATCTTGCGGGATGCACGTGACTCTGGATCGTAACGATTTCAACGGCATTGAAGAAATGTCAACGCCGTCGATGAGAATTTTACCTCGCGAAGGCTCCACGAGTCGCCACAAGGCGACGATTAAGGAACTCTTACCGCTGCCGGTACGTCCGCAAATACCAACCGACGAACCAGCATCGATTTCGAACGAAACACCGCTCAGTACCAACGGGAGTTCCTTACGGTAGCGCATTTCGACGTCTTGAAAAACGATGCCACCACTTTGCGGCCACGACGGGTCGGGTTCAACCTTGCCGATGGCGACTATTTGTTTACCGTCGTTCTCGCTGTCCATGGAATCGTTCGCCGTGTCTTCCTCGGAAGGCAACTGCGCGTACTCCTCAACGCGCTCGACGGAAACCATTTGCGATTCGAGTTCAGAGAATAAGCGAATCAACCAAGACAACACGCCAGTGATGTCGATGGCGTACGATAACGTCACGCCAATCAAGCCGCTGCTGGTGGTTTTGCGTTGGTAAACGCCTAAACCGGCGACGATGATGGAAATTGAAATACCGATAACTTCTAAACGAACTGGTAGCCATCGATCGCACGCGCACTTTTGCGTGTAATCCGCGCGTTGGTTATACGCGATGCGCTTCTCATTTTCGTGAATGAAGCGCGCTTGGTGTCCAAACGCGCGAATGGTGGAGATGCCAGAAATGGTTTCACCAAAATGTTCGAAAATTGGCGACCCGGACGTGCCGTCTAACCGTTTCGCTTCGCGATAGCCGGGACGGAAGAAGTACTGCACGTAAAAGTAGCACGCAAAGACTGGAACCAAAAAAGGGCCGAGAATTGGGATAATCGTAACCATCGCAATCATCGTACCCAACAACCATAAACCAAAAGACGTCAATGAACTGACGGATTGTCCGAGAAGGTTATCTAAAACGTTCGTGTCTTTTGCGAATCGCTGAATGATACGACCGAGAGGAGTCGTATCAAAAAAAGCTTGTCGCGTATTCAACACCGAGTGGAATAGTTTCAAGTGCAAGGTCGTCGCCGCGCGCAAAGACGCGACTAACCACGCGAACGTGCGCCACCACGAAAGTAAAGCAGATATAACGCCAATGGCTGCGTACGTGCTCATGTATTCCGCATCGTTCAAGCCGTACTTGTACTCGGTCCAAAATGCAAGCCACATTGGCGTGAACACAGAAATCATCCGTTCAATGATGGTGATAAACATGAGAAACATGCATGGTAGTGTGCCACCCAACGCCAGAAAGTACGTCGCGTAGACATTCTTCTTTACCGCGCCTTGTTCGCGGTGTTCTTCTTTTTGCGCTGTTTTTGTACTGAGTTTCTGTTCCGAAACTACGCGTTTCATCTGATTTCTGTCCGTTTCCGACAAAGCAAACGCCCCGGCGTCTTGTTCTTCCGCCTTTGCCGTTTCTTTCTCTTGCGTTCCGCGATAAGACTCCATCATTTGCCTGAAGTACTCTGCGTTTTCGATGAGTTCCTTATAACTTCCACGCTCGACGACTTCTCCGTCTTTCATGACTAAGATTTTATCCGCGCGCTCGACGAAATGCAACTGGTGCGTGACGAGTAAGACCGCCTTTTCTCGAAATACGCCCCTTACGCATTTGTTGAACACGTCCTTGGCGACGTGCGCGTCCAAGGCGGAAAGAGGGTCATCCATAATGACGAAATCGGCATCGGCATACACCGCGCGCGCGATGGCGCATCTTTGCTTTTGGCCGCCACTCAAAGTGATACCTTTTTCACCGATTTGCGTTTGATCGGCATCTGGGAGGAGTTTGAGATCAGTCAACATACACGCGGCGTCTAAAGCGTCGTGGTATTTCCTCTCCGAGTGCAGTTTACCGAACAAGATATTCTCTTTCACGGAAGCAGATTGGACCCACGCGGACTGAGAACAATACGCGACGGTACCATCTATGGAGATGACTTCATCTGAATCTTGTTTTTCATCGCCGCTACTTTCGGGAACCATATCGCCGAGAAGCGCCGAGACGATGGCGGTCTTCCCCGAACCAACCGCGCCGACAACGCACACGAGCTCGCCTCGCTTGATTTCAAAATCGCATTTGTTTAACGTAAATCCGGCTCCGGCGGTGACGCCGTCAACGCCTTGCGGAGACGCGTCATCTTTCTTTTCTGCATCTTTGTTGCTGTTGTTGCGGCTCCATCGAAACGACGCGCCTTTCTTGATTTTCGCAACCACGTCGCCCTTCTTCTTGTACATTTCCTTCGTCGTCACAACTCCGCCATTATCGTCTTCGTTTAACTCCTCTAACTTTATTGTCGTCGTCGTCGGTTTCGATTCCGAAAGTAAGAAATATTTCTGCAACCGATCCAAACTAACAATAGCATCCGCGGACAACGCCAAACACCTCGGGTAAAACAAAATCGGGAACCGAATGAGCGAGAACAACGTCAACGCCGGGAATATAATATCCGGACGCATCTCGCCTTTCATCACACCAGAGTATAACATGAACACAATCACCGACACAATGACTGGACCTGCCATCATGATGCTCGTATTCGCCGCCGCCACGTTGGCGGTTTTCGTCGCGTAAATTATCTCCTCTTTCCTCGACGCTTTCACTTCGTCTTCCAAGGAATCCTCCCACGCGTTCAACTTTAATATTTTCACTCCGGACAAACCTTCGTTTTCTAATTTCACTCGCTTATCCGTGAATTTTGTCTGCACGCTTCGTAACTTATACGTTAACGTGTAAAAAAACTTTTGCAATGGTATCAGCGCGATTAACAAAAACAACCCGCCAAACACGGACCATCCGATGTACATGTACAATAACGCGATGTACCCGATAATTTGAAACAACCCGCTCCAAATGACGTGAATAAACAACATCAAATCCCCAACTCTTTGCGCATCTAATTGCATGTGGTTCAAAACCTCCCCCGTCGTCGAACCGCTCCTCCCACTCGCGTTCAATCGAATCGTCTTTCTATACACCGCCGTCCCTAACGCGCCTTTAATCACAATCCCGCTCGCTTGCATGTGATAAAAGTATTGCTGTTCGCACAAAGTTCTCCCCACTTGCACGCACAACATCAGCGCGCAATACAAAATCCCCAACTCCGTGTCGCCAATCTGTTCCGTCGTGAACGTTTGTCGTAAAAAATTATCCTCCCCTCCCGCCACGTACTTCAAATAGCCGCTCAAGATGACGGGCGGTAAAAACTGCATCGCGTCGTTGGCGAGTTTAAACATCGCGCCGGTTAAAATCATGTTCCCGAAGCACGACCATATCGGTTTCGTGATGGTTGGTAAAAACTTCTTCTTCTTCTTCTTTCTCGATTTTCCGGCGCCTTCTTCTTCCTTCTCCTCCTCTCCTCTCGTCGCTCCCAAACTCGTCGTTGTTCCTTCCTCTCGTTCCTCCTTCTCTAAACAATCTCTCAACTCAAACTCAAACCGTTCCGCGTTTGTCACGCACGACAAGTTTTCCGGCAATGGCACTAAATCCTCGTGTTCTAACCTTGTTTTCTCGTGCGCTCGTTTCAAAAACGGTCTCACCCAGGTAAACGTCACCCGGGAGAACAGCGAGGCGGTTTCTCGATTTGATTTTTCCATCTCGGTCGTCGCCGTCATCTCCGTCGTCGACGATGATGATTTTCCTTCTTCTTCGTTCTCGCGAGGAGGAGAAATACCAGGAAGAGGAAGACCAGGAAGAGGAAGCGCAGACGTATATCGTCCTCTCGTACTCTCGTGTGGCAGAAAACAAAGAGCGTTTAAAAGCGCTTTTAGGTGTGCGCGTATTTGACTGCGCGAGTAGTGACTGCGGCACGTGTGGTGGTTTGACGTCACTTTCTCCGCCTTTGTCTCGTTTCTGATAGAAACACGACGCGCAGCACTTCTTCAGAAGAGAACACACTCATCACGCGCTTGCGAAAAAAGCGACGAGCTGTTGCGAGTGGCGCATCACATCGTCGTCGAGAGAGAGAAGTGAAGCGCGTTTCACGAAGCGCACACTGCGTAATCATGACGAAAACGACGGAGACGCAAATCCCGAAAACCGCGTTACCGCGAATCACGCTCGGGAATTCTTCCATCGAAGTCACGAACGTGTGCCTCGGGACGATGACGTGGGGCGTGCAGAATACCGAGGAAGAAGCGTTCGAACAGCTCGATTACGCGATAAAAGTTCGCGGGGTGAACTTTATCGATACGGCGGAGTTGTATCCGGTGCCGTCGAGCTCTGCGTTGTGGGTGGCTGGGAACACGGAGAAAATCATCGGGAAATGGATCGAACGGAATAAAGAGTTGAGGAAAGAATTGATCGTGGCGACGAAAGTGGCTGGGTTTATAGAGGCGAGCGATATTCCGAAAATGAGGACAGAACCTGCTGGAAAGGAGAAGATGAGCACGAGGTTGGACAGAGAGAGCATTTTGAGCGCGTGCGATGCTTCTTTACGAAGGTTGAAAACGGATTACATAGACGTCTACCAGTTACACTGGCCGGATAGATACATCCCTTTGTTCGGGTCGTGCGAGTACGACAGAAGGAAAGAGAGGGACGGGAAGTTTGCGCCGGTCGCGTTCGAGGAGACGGTGTTAGCGTTGAAAGAGTTATTAGATGCCGGGAAGATTAAGAGTTACGGGTTGTCGAATGAAACGAGTTACGGCGTGTGCGAATTCGTGCGAGTCGCCGATAAGCTCGGCGTGCCGAGACCGGTGAGCATTCAAAACTCGTTTTGTTTGTTGCACAGATCGTACGAGACGGAGTTAGCGGAGACGTGCGCGCCGAGTCATCACAATATTTCTTTGTTGCCGTGGACGCCGTTAGCTGGTGGCGCTTTGAGTGGCAAGTATTTAAACGGCGCGAAACCGAAAAAAGCGCGCTTTACCGAATTCCCTACGTTTCAAGATCGATACATCAACGAAGCTTCACAAATCGCCACGAAGAAATACGCCGAGATTGCCGAAAAAGCCGGAGTGTCATTAACTGCCATGTCTTTGGCCTGGTGCGCGACGCGTCAGTACGTCGGAAGCACCATCATCGGCGCGACCACCATGGAACAGTTGAAGGAGGACATCGACGCCTTCGAACCGGGACGCGTTACGTTGAGCGAAGAGACGTTACGCGCGATTGACGACGTCCACATGCAATGCAGAGACCCGTGCATAAGAAACTATTAATGCGTCTCTCTGCTTATGAAAACACCGATTGCAACAAGAACACGCACTCATGCATGCCTAGTAACGACCGATACACCTTTTAATGTACACAGACATACCATTCAGTATTTATTCATTGAGTTATTCCAACCCCTAAAGTCCTTCACAAAAAAGAGTCCTACGACCCCACCATCATGCGACGAGAGCGACTCGATGATGATATTGCATCGTTATCTTCACGACGACGCATCGAGCATTTCTCTCGCGCGTTTATGAATCTAACCGCGGCGGCGAGTTCATCATCGAATTCGTCCTCGTCGTCAGAATCATCCGCGATACACGTGTTTGGAGCGATTGTTATGGATATCCAATGTCAAAGCGAAAGGAATACAAAGACGAACGCGACAGCGATGCAAAGAGGAACTTCGGTGAAAGGGTCGTGCGTGCACACTCCAGGAGGCGTTGGGAGGAACATATGCGAAACGGTTGGCGCTTTAGTTTCAATATGGATGTCTTCTTCCGCGGGAAGGAACAAGAACAGGTTGAGTGTCCACATGCACTCTCAAATAGGGGAGGATGACGTTGGGAGAAAAATGGTCGAACAGTTACAGCGGGAGTTACGCGTGGACGTGAAAGACGTGAAGATGGATTCTAGTTCGAGAACGTCCACGGTGGTGGCTCTGTTAGACGACCAGGATGGAGAGAGGGAGCTGTTCGCGTGCGTGGCAGACGTGGCGGATGTGGAGATACCTATCGGGAGAGTTCGGTCGTCGTCTCGAATCGGCGAGGGCCAAAGTCGCTTCGTGGTGTGCGATGCGAATCTGTCCGAGGAATCCCTAAGGAACGTCGTGAGTGGTAAGGATGAACAAAACGAGTATGTATTTTTCGAATCTACGAGCGTGACTAAGTCGGTAAAGATTGCATCTATAGTGAACGTGGTGGACGCGACATCGCCGAACGCGAAAGAGCTTCGCGAGATGGCAAACGCTTTAAGAAGATCGTTGGCGCCCGGCTCGCCACCGTCGCCTTGTCCGTTTAATCCACATTTGAAGTTCGCTTCAGCGCAGGAGGCTTTAAACGTGTTAGCTGGAGATTTGCAAATTTTGCACTCGCACGGCGTGAAGGTTGTCTTTTTGACGCTCGGCGAACTAGGCTCGATTGTATCGTCTAGCTGTGGCGAGAGCGGTAAGACGAGATACGCGCACGTGAAAGCGGAGAGAGTGAACGGCACAAGCACTTACTCCGTGGTTGGCGCCGGAGACGCTTTTGTAGCCGGTGTGGTATTCAAACTCGCCTCCTCGTCAAAGGTCAAATTCAATTTCAAAGAAAACGTCGACGCCGCTGCGTTTGGCTCGAAAGTCGCCGCGTTGTGCGTGGAGACGACCAAAAATTCGCTCGGAAGCACTTCGGAGAACGTTAGGAAGTTGGAAAAAATAGTCAATAGTCAAAATAGCTCTAGAATAGTAGAATTGAAGCCGCTCATCGCCGCGTTTCCTTGACGTTATTACTACATTTGTCGACTTAAGAAGGTATTGTTGCCGCAACCAATTCATTCTTCTTTCTCGTCGGACGATAATAATCGTTAATTTTCGGTCGGAACGTGCACTCTTTCATTTCTCTTTTCATTTTTTCCCTTTCCAACTTTTCCGCCTTCTCTCTCAATCTTTGCGTCTGGTTTCGAGCAAAGTTGAACTCTTTCGGTTTCGTGATTTTATGTCGCACGTCTATTTGCGAGACGTTTTCTAAGAAGACTTTTTGCCTCCTGCTCTCTTTCTCAGCTTTCATTTTCGTCGCTTTTTCGACGTTATCGTAATACTTATCGATGCCTTTGACGATCTCTTCCGCGGGGACGTGCGGATTCGTAATGCCGATTTCGGCTTTGATCTGTGGTGAAAACGTGCACGTCTTGCGCTCTTCAAACGCGTGTTCGCGTCTGGCTCGTTCCAAGTAATACTCGCGCGTTTCTTTTTCTGATTTCACTCGGTTCGTGATTGTATCTGCGTCGTATTTACCGTAACTGCCGGATTTCTTACTCACGGCGAGAAGAAAATCCGCGTCGTCTGTTTTCTGGTTCACGTGCGGGCTAAACGTGCACTCCTTCAACGTCTCCATTTCGTGTACTCGCTTTGAGGCTTCTCTCTCCAAATCTCTAGATTTGGAACTCGCGAGTTCGTCTAGATTCGTCGCGTTTGCTATGAAGTTCGATTTATTGTTTATTGTTGGTACGAACGTGAATTGTTCGTCGCGTTCTCGGCGCATATTTTCAGCGCGTTCGTGCATGTTTTGCGCCTCGGTAATCGCCAGTCGGCGGGCGCGTTCACTTTGCGTCTCGTAGTAGTGTTGGTGGTATTTCTCTGACGATGTCGACGACGAGTGTATCTTTGGAGAAAACGTGCATTCGTTTTCAAACAGTTGTTCGTCTAACGCATTTTTATCCGCTCGTTTCGCGCGAATTCTCGAGGCGAATTCGTATTGTCGCTCCAGGAAGCCTTCGCCAATTTTACCGTTTTGAATGTTTTTGCGCATAATTTTTTCCGAGTTTGCAGAGATGAAGAATTTCCCGCCGTTTTCGTATCTTTCCTCGCTTTCGATATCAACACTTGTTCTCGTCGCTTTCGGTTTCAGCGTTCCCGTATCGTCCTCTTTCTTTCGTCGATTCGCGAGCGCGGCTAATCTTTCACTCGTGCTTCGCATCTTTGACGGCTTGAATGTGTGCGCCTCTCGAAACGCCTCGTCGGCTTTCTTTGCCGCCTCGCGCATCACGCGTTCTCGTTTCTCGGACAACTCTTTCAATCGCTCGTGCATTGGCATCCCTGGAGAAGGAGAAGAGGCAGAACTCGTCGCTTTCCTCGCTGAAGCGCGTCGAAACTCTTCTTGAACTTCTTCTTCCTCGCGTTCGCGACGCTCTCGTAAACGTTCCTCTCGCACACGCGCTTCCACATACAACCGATCGCTCACGCTCACCACATCATCCGTATCTTTTACTTCTTCTTTCTTATTCTTCATTCCTAAAATTTTCGGTCGAAACGTGCACTCCTTCTCAAACGCCGCCTTCTCCGCCTCTCTCTTCGCCGCTTCTCTCGCGCGCACGATATCCAATCTCGATTGGAGCAACCGCTCCCGCCTCGCTTTTCTCCGTTCCACATCTTCCTCCGTGAATGCTTTCGCGATCGTTTCCGGACGAAACGTACACGTCGATTGTTTCTCTTCCACCGCTTTTCTCAGTATCTCCTCCAGCGAGTGTCTGTTGGTTTTGGTGGTCATCTCGTTCCCCAAAACGCGTGGTCTTTGTCGTCGTCTTATATCATTATTATTCACAGGATGTACGTCCGAAAACGCGCACTTCTTCTCGTCCAGCACCACTTCTCTCTCTCCTCGCTCGTTTGGTTTTCGGTACACCGTCGCGTTCGAGTTCATCCAGCGTCGTTGTTTTGGTCTTCTTCGTTCATCGTCGCGTCGTTTTCCATATCTTTCGTGTCGCAACAACGCTAACTCGCACCTCGTGATTTCCAAGTTTATCGCGTCCACTTCGAACAAAACATCATCATTGTTATTATTATCATCACCCTCGCTGTTGTTGTTCTCGTTCGTATCGTCATCGAGAGTCGTCGTTCTCGTCGTCTGCGTCGTTCTCTTCGTCGACATTGTCTTTTCCTCTTCTTCTTCTCTAACGGCTTTTTTCTTTCGTTTTTCTGAAGGGAACCGAGAAAAACGTTTAGGGTCTTCAACCCTAATAAGCGTTTTTGCGCTCTCTCTCTTTTCTTTCATCCATCGTCTCATCACCAGCACTTTTAAAGCGCGCGTTTTATTATACACACACACACACACACACAAAATGACATCCGCGTTGGTGTCCTCCTCCTCCTGCGCATCGACGACCGCGGTGTGTTCACGTCGTCCTTTTCACCGAAAGAGCAGCGGCATAAAGACGACGAAAAGGTACGCACAAAAGATTTTGTCGAGGTTTGCTATTTTCTCTTTTTCTTTCTCTTCTCGTTTTCCCGCCAATAGACTCACTGATGGTGCAAATTTTCTCTCTCTCTTTTATTCTCTGATTAGTATTCACAGAAGAATTAGCATCACTCCGCGCGCGGAGAACGAGGGCGATTCCGCGTCGACGACGACGCCTGCTGCTTCCGCGGCGCCGAAATTGGTCCCGTCCAACGCCGCTTCCATCAAGGTAAACGAACGTATTCGATTGGAAAAGTTTTGTTTTTTCTGTTTTTCTCGATCAAAATCGTTCTTTTTTTTTGTGCCTCTCTCTCTCGGGGGAGATCGTGTCTCTCTCTCTTTACTCCTCTCGCAAATATACAACAGTCGGACGACAAAAGTCCGACGAACGTCGTGATTTTTTGTGTAGGCAGCATAAGCGCTTTTTCGTGCGTACGCTTTTGTGCTTTTCGGCAAAAAGAGAAGGAAAATATTATTCTGAAAAACTTTTGCTCACTGTTTCTCTCGCTGCTCTTATTAAAAAAATATAGGTCATCGGAGTCGGCGGCGGCGGCTCGAACGCGGTGAACAGAATGGTGGAAACGGATATCCAAGGCGTGGAGTTTTGGGTGGTGAACACGGACGCGCAAGCGTTGACGTCGTCCACGGTTCCGAAATCGAACACGATTCAAATTGGCGAGACGTTGACGAGAGGTCTCGGCGCCGGGTCGAACCCGGAGATTGGACAGAAAGCGGCGGAAGAGTCGAGGAAGTCGATCGAGGACGCGTTGCAAGGTTCGGATATGGTATTCGTGACGGCCGGGATGGGTGGTGGTACCGGGTCTGGAGCGGCGCCGGTGGTTGCGAATGTCGCGAAGACGGCGGGGATTTTGACGGTTGGGATTGTGACCATGCCGTTTAAGTTTGAAGGGAGACAGAGGTATAATCAAGCGATGGAGGCGGTGGAGAGGTTGAGACAGAACGTGGATACGTTGATTGTGATTCCAAACGACCGATTGTTGTCCACGGTGGACGGCGCGTTACCGTTGCAAGATGCGTTTTTGTTGGCGGATGATATTTTGAGACAAGGAGTGAGAGGTATTTGTGATATCATCGTGTTACCGGGTTTGATCAACGTCGATTTTGCGGATGTGAGAGCGGTGATGGCGGATGCCGGGTCGTCTTTGATGGGTATTGGTCGAGCGACTGGTAAGAACAGAGCGAGAGATGCGGCAGCGGCTGCGATTTCGTCACCGTTGTTGGATTTGGGCATCGATCGAGCGACTGGCATTGTGTGGAACATTTCCGGCGGGAAGGATTTGACGTTGCACGAAGTCAACGAGGCGGCGGAGGTGATTTACGATTTAGTCGACGACTCCGCGCTGATTATCTTTGGGGCGGTGGTGAACCCGACCATGCAATTAGCGGACGGGGAGGTTGCTATCACGTTGATTGCGACGGGATTTTCGCCGTTTTCGCAATCGAACGCGGGCGAACAAAGAGTCCCGAGAGCCGCCGCGCCGCCGCCACCACAAATGCCGCCGCCGCAACAAAGACAACAACAACAACAACAACGAAGAGAAGAACCGCGACAAGAACAAGAGCCCTCTGGATGGGGGAATCAGCAAGCGCCGCCGCAACAGCAGCCGGAAGGTGGGCGATCGGCCATCCCAAGCTTTTTGCGAAAGAGAATGGGTCGTTAAGTTTTCAAAAACAAAAAGATAAAAACAGATAAATATTGAGAAGCTATACAAAGAAAGAGTGAACAGAGATGCAGAGGTACGTGGAGTAGTGCGAATCGCGCGTGTGCCCGTGTGTGTGTGTGTGCGTGTATGTAAAAGAAGAAAGCATTTTTAATGAAAACACCTTAATCTAACAAATTTGATGATAATCAATGAAAGAAATTCACAAGAGGACCTTTACGCCTTCGCCTTCGATGACTCTTTTCGCGCGTCTGATGACCTCATCAGATGGCGGTTTCATCTGCTCCAACTTATAAGCTATATTCATCTCTTTGTACTTGAACGCGCCAAAGTTATGGTACGGTAAGATCTCGACTCCTTTGACGCACCTTTTGTGCATCTTTGCGAGAGCAGCCACGCCGAGTAACTCTTCTTCGCCGTCGGTAACGATATCTTGAAATTTTTCGTCATCAGAAGACATCAAGACAAATCTCAACCAAGTGGGCACTTTATATTCTTCCAGTTTCGCCAAAAACGCGAGCATGACGCCGAAGTTTTCTGGACGTCCTGTTATCTTTCCGTATCGAACGGGGTGAGAACTTTTACAACACAAGAGCACCATGTCGATGTGCGGCAAGACAAAGTCCCAAATCATATCGTTTCCGGCGGCGGCGGTATCGATGATGGAAGTCAAACCTCTCGCGCGCGCTTCTCGCGCCAACGCTACTACAAAACGATACTGTAACATGCATTCCCCTCCTGACATGGTGATTCCGCCTCCTGATTTTCGATAGTACGTCATTTTCGTTTCCAAAGCAGAGAAAACTTCTTCTGTTGCCATCTTCTTTCCAACGTTTTCCTCCAACGAATCTGGGTTGCAACAAAACGCGCATCTCTTTTGACACCCTTGGAAAAAAATCATCGCTCTCAGCCCTGGTCCGTCCACGCTCGTCATGCTGTCGATGGAATGAATCCAACCCCAATTCTTCGGAGAGAAGTCTACGCTCGTTTCCGTCTCGTCCCACTCGTTCTTTAACGTCACATCTTCGATGTCTGGGAGATGGCAAGAAAAGTGTTCACCGTGCGAACAAGGAACGTTGCCTCTGGAATGTTTCGCGCCGCCTTTCAACGCCAGCAGTTGTTGAGTTTGCGTCGTCGGTGGCGACAACAACAGGCTATCCTCTTCGTCTTTGTCTTCTTCTTCTTTCATCATCAAAGTTGTGCTTTCCATTATTATTTGTTTATATCTCAGTAGTTTCCTTCGTGTATTTTTGAGAAGCATTTCAAGATACAAAATATTCCTCACTAAAAACCTTTAAAAGCGCGCGCGGAATGGGGTTCGACGATCCGACGAAAAAGCTCCCTCGAGAGATCCCAACTTCGCCTGATGCTGTACCCGTCGGAGACGGAGTCGCGAATTGGATCGCGAAAAACTACGACCCGTTCGACGGCACTTTCGTGCCTTCCTCGGCGACAGAGAAAACGAGAACTTTGTTAGAAGAAGTGGAGAGGAAACAAAACAAAGAAATCGCGTCTGGAGGCGTTCTGTGTTGCGATTCGAAAACGCCTTCGACGATTTTAGCACACGGGGTTGGGTACATCGCGGACGATTGTTTGCTCGATTCCGTCATCGTCGGCCTGCAAACGACGAAAATGCTGGAAAGGACGATGAAGATGAAAGGAGGCATTCGAATTGTCGAGAAAGCGTTGACAGAGCAAGGCGAACGCATGGATCCGTTCACGAAGAAGGTGTTTGAGCAAAACGTGCGTACGCACAACGAGTGCGTGTTTGATTTGTACACGCCTGAGATGAGGTTGGTACGATCGAGTCACGCGCTGACGGGTTTGCCGGATAGCTACGGACGCGGTCGCCTCATCGGAGACTATCGAAGAGTCGCGTTGTACGGGGTAGACCGGTTGATCGAGGAGAAGCAGAGAGACGCGGCGAGGTTGGATATCTCGAACGCGAACGAGGCGAACATGGAGAAGAAGGATAAAATTTCGATGCAAATCAGAGCTTTGCATTCGTTGGACGGGTTGGCGAAACTATACGGGAAAAATATCTCGAAACCGGCGACGACGGCTAAAGAAGCGGCGCAGGCGATCTATTTCGCGTACTTGGCGGTGGTGAAATCGAACGATGGAGCGGCGATATCTTTCGGAAGAGTCGATGCGTTTTTAGATATTTACTTTGAGCGCGATTTACGCACCGGGGTGCTCGCGAGCGAAGACGAAGCGCAAGAAATCATCGATAACTTGGTGCTCAAGCTGAGATTGGTTAGACACCTGCGCCCAAAGGCGTACGATGAGATTTTTGCGGGCGACCCGATTTGGGCGACAAACGCCATCGCCGGCGTTTTAGTCGACGCTAGCGGCTCGAAGAAGCACATGGTGACCAAAACTTCCTATCGTTTCTTGCAAACGCTTGTAAATTTAGGCGCCGCGCCGGAACCGAACATGACGGTTCTATTTGACGAGTGTTTACCCGAGCCGTTTAAGAAGTTTGCGACGGATATCTCGATCGCGAGTAGTAGCGTTCAATACATCAACGACAAACTCCTTCGCGAAAACTGGAGTTGCGATACGACCGTTTCGTGCTGCGTCAGTGGTATGCGACTCGGTAAAGACGCCCAATTTTTCGGCGCTCGATGCAACTTACCCAAGATTCTCTTGTACGCTCTCAATGACGGTAAAGATGAAATCTCTGGTAAACAAATCGCGCCCGTAGAACTCGCGCAGCTGTTTGACTCGCTCGCCGAGAAAGCCCAAACGGACGAAAATTTTATCCATCTCGATTACGAGGACGTGAAGAAACGTTTCGAGACATACATGGATTGGATCGCCGAGTTATACGTGTCAACCATGAACGTCATTCATTTTTCGCACGAAAAATACGCGTACGAAAGCTTGTTGTACGCTCTGATGGATTCTGAACCTGAATACAACATGGCTTTCGGCATCGCGGGCTTATCCGTGTTGGTTGATTCACTTTCGGCGATAAAATACGCAAAAGTTCGTCCGATATTCTCCGATGAAAAGGAAACGAAAGGGATAATTACATCGTTTGATATCAAAGGCGATTTTCCAAAGTACGGCAACGACTCGGACGATGCGGATGAACTCGCGAAGTGGGTTGTGCAAACATTCATCGAAAAGCTTCGCAAGACGCCCGCGTTCAAAAACGCCAAGCATACGCTGTCGATTCTCACCATCACGTCGAACGTCATGTACGGATCGAACACCGGGGCAACGCCAGATGGTCGAAGATTGGGTGAAGCATTTGCTCCGGGCGCAAATCCTATGCACGGTCGCGACAATACCGGTGCGTTAAACTCGCTTAATTCAGTCGCGAAAGTGCCGTACGGCGCGTGTTTGGACGGTATCTCGAATACTTTTTCAATAACCAAAGGTAGTTTGGGCAAAGACGACGCGAGTCGCACCGGAAATCTGGGTTCGCTTTTGGCCGGATACTTCGAGAAAGGAGCAATGCACTTGAACGTGAACGTTTTGTCGCGCGAAACGTTGAAGGATGCGCAGATTCATCCGGAAAAGTATCCAAATTTAACGATTCGAGTGTCCGGGTATGCGGTGAAGTTCATCAAACTCTCAAAAGCACACCAGGACGAGGTAATCAGTCGCACGTTCCATGAATTCATGTGAGCGCAGAAGAAGAGTATAAAGAGAGAGAGAGAGAGAGAGAGAGAGTGAGAGAGACAATACAAGGAAATAAATGTTCTTTGAATAAATACTTTTGTTAATACAAATTTGTTTCGTTGCTAAACTTTAAAGGTTATCTATTAGTATTCTCGTCGTTGTTCCAACGAAACTCACCGTTTCGCTTGGAATTTATACTTATATTTGGCGTCCGTCGCCGATTCCGACACCACTTGTTGACCGCTAATTATACTCTCCGTCATAGACTTTGATCCCGTTCCATAGCTATTGAATTTCGGTACAGCCACCGAAAAGAGGGCATCCTTCTCGCTATCGAGAATAGAATCAATTCCCGTGTTGCCGTTTTGTAACCGGACAATCACGATCAAAGAGGACCCCCACAATAACAAAAAGGCGCACGCCGCGATGAGCCACCCACCCCAAACTATGCTCATAGACTCCAACGCATCGTCCACGGAGTCTTCTAACTTTTCCAAAGCATCTGCAACCATCTTACACGTCGCTAACGCCATGATGTCCGACTCTTGATCCTTCAAAGTGATTATCACTTCCGAGTTCTTCACCATAGCGTCGAATAGGTTGGCCGGAATTTGCGCCGGTTCTTCCTTACCGCACTGCTCAACCAACGCAACTTGCGTTGAGTCGTATTGGCATCGAGAATACATAGTGCCAACTTCGTTAATCTTCACCTTATGGTTCCTTCCTGCAGTTTCGTTAAAATAACCTCTTTGCGTCTTGATGTACGTCTTCGTGTCAGACGGGATCAACGCGCGGCGATAAGCGTCGCAAAATGCGGTGTAATAATCATCCCCGGGTCTATCAAACGCGCAATACTTGGAAGCGGCTTCTGCGTCGCCATCGTATTCTTGATCGATGAGCGGTAAGGTTTTCCTCGGATCGTACATTTGAATGAAATCGTTGTACAGATATACGCCAGCGGCGATGGACATGCGCGCGGTGTTCATGAGTTGAACTACGTCTTTACCATCCATGCAAGGCAACGCGTTTTCTAAATCCGAATCGAAGGTGTAACCAAATTTTTGCGAGGCGGAGTAGTCTGCCGAAGCGTACTGAAAGTCTGCCAAGAACGTCGTCGTACCGGTGAGTACACCCCAGAACAACCACGAACCGACGAGCGAAAGCGTGAGAAATCCAGTCAAGTACGTAAACCATCGCCATTTGCCGACGAGAGAGGTAAGCGCGAGAATAATGCCACTCAAGCCCATCACCGCGGCTAAAATCAAAGCGACATCTGCGGTGACTAATCCAACTTCCGTGTACTCTTCCATCTTCCCGTCGATTTCGGAAATGTTCGCGATGGTGTCTGCCAAAGCCAAGGCTTCGGTTTCCGCCTCGTAGGTGAACATTTTCGCGTCGTCCAAAGCTTGGATAATTCGCACGCTTTGCGCGTTCATTTCCGCGGTGGAGTTGGAAATACTGTCCGCGATAACTTGAATATCCTGTTGCAACGCCATACCTTTGTTCCAAACGAGAAAGCAACCGAGACAGGCAATCAAGGCAAATAAAATCAACTGCGCGCGCGCAAAGAACAAACCAGTTCCGGAGAACGGCGTCCAGTTACACGCGTTTCGGCCAAAGCAAGATTCAAACCAGTGTCGTCGATGCCAGAAGACGAAAGAGAAGAACAAAACAAAAACGGCAACGGCAACGCCGGGAAGCGATTGTCCAACTAACATCATCGTGTAGTTGTCGTTTACACCAAACTCCAAGTCGTCGAAACCTTGCAAAGTGCGAGGATCGTATCTCGGGATACCGAAGAAACCATCGGATTCTTCCAAGTGGCTGACAATGGGTACGCACGAGGACAAATCGCTCGTGTCGTCGCAGCTGTAATGTTTGACGAACGCTTTTGTCCCGTTGTTGATAATGTCTTTCGTGTTCGCTTTCTTCGAGATGATGTCGAACCAACCGCGAATGTCTTGGTTGAAATTCGGGGCGTCGCAAAAGATGCGTTCCATGGTCGTTACCGCGCCAACTTTCCACTTGGAGATGTCTTGATTGAACACTCTGCTGTTTTCAAATTGGTGTGCCATGACTTTATTGTTCGAGACATCCCATTTGTCCAACGGCGAGTTGAAACTCGTGGCGTTGTAAAACATGTACTCGGTGGAAACGACGCCGCGCATGTCCCAAGAGTTGATGTTTTGGTTGAACATAAACGTGTCTCTGAACATGTAGTTCATGTATTTGACGTTTCTAGTGTCCAAAAAGTCCATAGGTTGATCGAAATCCCATGCGCCGTCAAACATTCTGTCCATATCCTTCACGTTCGTGGTGATCCAGTACGTCAACGGCGAGTTGAAGCTCTTCGCGCCTTTGAACATACCTTGCATGGAAGTCACCGCGGTTGTGTTCCAGTTGGACAAGTCGCCGTTGAACTGTTCGCGGTTGACGAAAGCGTTGCGCATGTCGGTGATTTTGGAAACATCCCACTGATCGATGGTCCCTTCTCCCGTGCGCTGCGAAAATTTGAAGCACTTGCCGTTCACCGGCGCCTCTTGCAAACACACTTGGATCTTTTGATAGAACTCGGCAACCGTTTTGATCGTTTTCACGTTCTTCTTCACGCCTTTGTACACTGGAAACGGTCTAGGTCCGGCCAATTCGCTCTCGTCTTCGTCCCCATCGGTCGTCGCCGTGAAGCCGCTCGAGTACTCCTCGAGCTGCATGCCGTTTTCATCCGTGTTCAAGTTCCCTCGACGCATTTTGTCCGTGAAGTTGGAGTAATCGTGCAACTTTGTCCACTTTGGCACGTACTTTTGCTTCTCGTATTCTGCAACGGTTGGTTTGAAACTCTTCGCTTCTTGTTGCATCTCCTTGAAAAGCTTCTCCTCTTCGTACGTCATCCCTGTTTTTGGGTTGACCTTCATCACCTTCGGATCAGCTTTCGCCACGCCTCCGTTTGCGTCGATCAAACTCACCTCATTCGGTCTCGGTCGTCCGTCACGCACCCATTTTTTGTACTCATCCGTCCCTGGCGTCGGCTCGATCCAGGTCGCGTCCATCGTCGTCGATTTACCTTCGTTCGCGATGACGTCGTACGCCTCCGGATTCTTCATCTTCTCACCCATCATCTCTTGGTACGCTTTCAACTGATCGTCCCAATCCGCGGTACCACTCGTGGCTATCTTGTGCATGTACTGTAACCTCTGCGCTTCAAACTTCTTGTACAACTCGTCGTCTTTCAAATCGCCAGATTTCTCCGCCGCCTCTTTGTTCATCTTCTTTGAAACCTCCGCGATGGCGACGTTCTGCGCATCTTTCGGATCAATCCCGACCGATTTCAGCAGCTCAATCTCCTCTTTGCTCATCTTTTGATTCCGAATCTTCGCTTTCGCTTTTTCAATCTTCATCCGCACTCGCTTCTCCTCCCTTAACTTTTCCTTCTCGATTTCCTTCTTCTGGTCCTCTTGCAAGTGGTACTTCCCCGGGTGCAGCGTCCGGTCCTTCAATTGCTCCGTCGTCAGCTCTCGGTCCGGATGCATCGCTTGGTAGTGCATGACTAACTGCTCGGTTTCGGGATAGTCCTCAACCTGTGTTTGTTTTGATGTTTTAAAAGTCGGCGGAAACGGTCAGTATTTTCGTAACATTTCGATCTCTTGGGAGAAAGCAAGCGAGCGCCCCATCATCATCATCATCATCATCATCATCAGTAAACGCGCGAAAGATCATCGAACGAGCGACGTAAACGACAAACGATGGATAAAAAACGAAGAACGATAATCCCGTGCGCGCGAACAGAGAGAGACACTCGCGTCGTTCTGAAAAAAGACGACCGAAAGAGGAGGAGAGAAAAAACGCCAACACGGAGGTCACGAAAGCCCCCCGCGGTCCCAATTTTATATCTCTCTGACGATGTGAAACGTACGTTATGCGCGGGATGTTCCGCCAACACGTCCATTTTGTGTTCAATCGCGGCTAAATACGCGTCCATATCCGTGATGTGTCCAACTTTGTTGGCCGCGTCGCGGACTTCGTCCGTGTTCAGCGCTGGGTCCAGGAGATGTTCTTTCAAAGTCGTCGTTTCCTCCGTCTCGACCGCAGTTGGCGACGCTTCCCCGGCACTCTTCGTCTTTGAGTGTTGGTGTTTAATCGCGTCCGCGGAGAACACACCCGGGCTCAAAAACAACGCGACTATCATCATCGTCATCGCGAGTGTCATCCTTTTCGAGATCACGGAAGACTGCCGCCGCCTACACGACGACCTCATCTCTTCTCTTCGAAACGCGTTTAGTACTACGTAGAGAGAGCGGTTCTTTGTGTGGGCGGGTGTCTCTCTTTTCCCGCGGGACTAAAAAAATCAAAATGCAACCCTAAACACTTCGGTTCAAAAATGAAAAACGGAATTTTTATGTTTCTTGCACAAAAAAGATCTCACATGTGATTTAAACTAATATACTACTACTCGTATTTTTAAACGCGCAAGAATAGTACAACAATGAGACGAAAGAATCCACATCCTAAACGCGCGGTGAACGCGAGGACGGTTTTTAAGGTGGTGAAGGGTAGGAGAGAGGAAGAAGAAGTGGAAGAAGACGAACCGGTGTTGT
>Ga0115554_1000947_pt1 | contig 20653 bp, 18 predicted proteins | sample COGITO_mtgs_1104_3_FD_87283 | JGI IMG/M metagenome (GOLD analysis project Ga0115554, IMG submission 87283) | Pelagic marine microbial communities from North Sea - COGITO_mtgs_110404 | ecosystem: Environmental > Aquatic > Marine > Epipelagic | place: Germany:Helgoland, sampling site Kabeltonne... | reverse complement strand
GAAAAATGTTGACTTTAAGTCTCTTGCGGAGGACGGAGTAATTATATTTTTTACCCAGGTTTTTGATCATAATTTTTTTCATGCCGATATGCATCCAGGAAATATTTTTGTGGGAGAAAATAATCAGTATACGGGTGTTGATTTTGGAATTATGGGCACGCTGACTGAAGCTGATCAATATTATTTAGCCCAAAACTTTATGGCATTTTTTAATCAAGATTATAAACGAGTGTCTCAAGTTCACCTTGAGTCTGGATGGATACCCGAAGGAACAAATGTAATGGAGTTTGAAAATGCTATAAGAAGTGTCTGCGAACCAATTTTTGAAAAGCCATTAAGTGAAATTTCTTTCGGACAGGTGCTTCTCAGCCTCTTAAAAGAGGCAAAACGTTTTGACATGGAAGTTCAACCCCAGCTACTTTTGCTCTATAAAACACTACTTAATATAGAAGGCTTGGGGCGTTCGCTATACCCAGACCTTGATCTTTGGGCAACAGCAAAGCCTTATCTGGAGAAATTAGCTAAAGAAAAATATAGCTTTAAAGGCACGCTTAATAAAATTTCTGATCAGCTACCTCAGATTGTCTCAGAATTACCAGAAATTCCAATGTTAGTAATTAACGCCCTGAAGCAAATTGAAAGTGGCGCCCTAAAGACGGAAAACTCAAAAAAACAAACAGAGGCAATTACTATGCAATTAAAAGAAAATGCTTCTAAACAAAGGTCGATTTTTATTGCCATTTCTTTCCTTTTAATTTCAGCTTTTTTAGCCACTCAATCCGTTTGGGCTTGGGCTATACCTAGCTCGATTATTAGCATTATTTTTTGGCTTAAGTCTAGATAGATAAACTTGGCTATATAAAAAGAATTTCGGGTAAAATATCTCTCCTTGTCTGTTTGGTCGCAAAATAGACAAATTTAGTTACACCGCTTGAAGTGGTGTTTTTTTATTTATTGGAGAACTCAAAATGAGTATTACTGTAAACGCAACAGAGCGTGAAGATCAGGGGAAAGGTGCGAGCCGCCGCCTGAGAAAAGAAGAAAAGGTACCAAGTATTATTTATGGCGGAAAGAAAGATCCGCTGATGGTAACACTTAGCATTCACGAAATTACCCACCTATTAGAAGATGAAAATACATTCACTTCAGTATTGGACTTAGTGGTAGGAAAATCAACAGAATCAGTTGTTTTAAAAGATATTCAGCGCCATCCAGCAAAAAATACCATTACACACGTGGACTTTTTGCGGGTAGATGCTAAACAAACTCTTGTCACTACAACGCCGCTTCACTTTGTTGGAATGGAAGAAAACGAGGCACTAAGGCTGGGCAATATGCTCAATCAGTTTGTTGTTTCAGTTGAAATATCATGTCTACCTAAAGACTTACCTCATGGTATCGACGTAGATGTAACTAATCTTGCGGTTGGTGATCATCTTTCGTTAACTGACCTTGTCTTGCCAGAAGGTGTTACTATTAATGCGTTGCAACATGAAGATGTTGAGGCACACGACCAGACTGTATGTTCAGTATCCGAGCCGAAGGTAATTGAGGAAGAGGAAGAAATCATTGAGGATGGCGAGTCTGAAGAGGGTGGTGAGGACTCAGCAGAAGATTCTGCGGACTCAGCAGATGGTGACTCAAAAGATGGTGACGACAACGAATAAAGTATCGTCAGTCTTGTTGGCTCAACAAGCGTAAAATGAAGCGCTGTAATGATTAAACTAATTGTTGGACTGGGAAATCCCGGAAAAAATTATCAGGAACATCGTCACAATGCAGGCTTCTGGTTTGTTGAGTCAATAGCTTCTATACATGACTCCAAGTTTGCTAATCAATCAAAAATTTTTGGTGAAGCCTCAGACATTAGCCTAAACTCAAACAAAGTTTTTCTGCTAAAGCCTCAAACCTTTATGAATAATTCTGGAGGCTCTATAAAAAGCTTTTTAAATTACTATGATATTTCGCCAGAAGAGACATTGGTTGTTCATGATGAGCTTGATTTGCCTGTTGGAGTTGTTAAACTAAAACTGGGTGGTGGACATGGTGGCCATAATGGCCTAAGAGATATCATTAAAGCGCTCGGGTCACAAAATTTCTATCGCCTTCGAATTGGAATCGAACATCCTGGCTCTAAAAATGAAGTTGTTGAATATGTTTTAAATGCCCCTAGCAAATCAGAACTGAGCGCAATTCAAGAGAGCATGTTAAGGGCAAGCAATATTGTTGAATTATTAGTTAAAGGAAGTTTTGAAGACGCCATGAAGGCGCTTCATACATAGCATTGGAGAAAAAATAATGGGTTTTAAGTGTGGAATTGTTGGACTGCCGAATGTTGGTAAATCCACTCTCTTTAATGCACTCACTAAGGCTGGAATAGATTCAGAAAACTATCCTTTTTGCACCATAGAGCCAAATATTGGAATTGTTCCAGTAAATGACTTTCGACTTCAAAACCTTGCTGAAATTGCAAAACCTGAAAAAATACTTCCTACCACTATGGAGTTTGTTGATATTGCAGGTCTGGTAGAGGGTGCCTCTAAGGGTGAAGGTCTTGGAAATCAATTTCTATCAAATATCAGGGAAACAGATGCTATTCTTCATTTGGTTCGTTGTTTCGAAAATGATGACATTATTCATGTGTCAGGAAAAGTTAGTCCTTTGGATGACATTGAAACAATTAATACTGAACTAGCGCTTGCAGACCTTTTTAGTGCTGAAAAAGCCTATCAAAAAGCAATAAAAAACTCAAAGGCGGGCCAGAAAGAGGGCTTGCCTCTAAAAAACTTACTCGAAAAAATTCTTCCAGTACTAGAAGAAGGTTTAGCTGTTAGATCTATAGTGTTTAATGAAGAGGAAACTAAGTTAATTAAAAGCCTTCAGCTATTAACTTCAAAGCCTGTTTTATATGTTGCAAATGTTAACGAAGATGGGTTTATAAATAATCCTCATCTCACAACATTGATAGACTATGCAAGCTCAGAAAATAGCCAAGTGGTATCTGTTTGCGCTGATATCGAGGCTGAAATTGCTGAACTTGATGACGAGGACAAACAGAGCTTTTTAGATGAAATGGGTCAATCAGAGTCTGGACTTGATCGGTTAATTAAAGCGGGATACAGGCTTCTTGGACTTCAGACGTATTTTACTGCAGGACCGAAAGAAGTCAGAGCATGGACAATTAATATTGGAGACTCGGCCCCTGTTGCCGCGGGTAAAATACATGGAGACTTTGAAAAAGGCTTTATTCGCGCCGAAACAATTTCATACACCGACTACATTGAGCACTCTGGAGAAAAGGGAGCTAAAGATGCCGGTAAGCTTCGCTCCGAAGGAAAAGATTATATTGTCAAAGATGGAGATGTAGTTCATTTTTTATTTAATGTTTAAGCACCAAGTCTGATGGAAAAAACAAAACTACTTTTAATCCTAGATGGTTGGGGTTATTCGAGTGACAAATCAAACAATGCAATTGCCCTTGCAGAGACTCCAAATTGGAATCATCTTTTAGAGAATTATCCTAACACCCTTATTGGCACCTCAGGTATTAGCGTTGGTCTTCCAGATGGACAAATGGGTAATTCAGAGGTTGGCCACCTAACTATTGGCTCAGGAAGAATTATTGAGCAAGACTATACAAGAATAGATAATTCAATCAAGTCTGGTAATTTTTTTACCAATGATGTGCTTTGTAAAGCACTTGCCTCAGCAAGCAAAAAAGGAAGAGCTGTTCATCTTCTTGGACTGGTATCCGATGGAGGCGTTCACTCACACCAAGATCATATCTTTGCAGCCCTTAAGCTAGCCAAACAGCAAAACTGTGATAAGGTCTATATCCATGTTTTTACTGATGGTCGCGACACGCCGCCTAAAAGCGCCTCAACTTATGTCAATGACCTAGAGAAACAAATTTCTGAAATTGGCGTTGGCAAAATTGTATCAATAGCTGGGCGTTTTTATGCAATGGACAGAGATAATCGCTGGGAAAGAGTTTCAAAAGCCTATAAGCTGATTTCTCAAGGAGTTGGAGAGCGTCAATCAAACAGCGCGCAAGAAGCTATTCAAGAAGCATATGGCCTAGGCGAGAATGATGAGTTTCTATCCCCAACATCAATAGGAAGCCCTGTTAGGCTAGAAGATGGCGACCTAGTGATTTTTATGAACTATCGTGCTGATAGAGCCAGAGAAATAACTCAAGCCTTGGCAATGTCCAGATTTGATGAGTTTAATCGGGAATATTTTGCTGAGTGCAATTTTGTTTGTCTAACAGAATATAAAAAAGACTTTGGTCTTGATTGCGCCTTTCCTCCGATATCTGTAAAAAATACTCTAGGGGATTGTATCTCAGACCTTGGATTTAAACAGCTTAGAATTGCAGAAACTGAAAAGTACGCCCACGTTACTTTTTTCTTCAATGGCGGTGTTGAAGAAAGCCTTCCTGGAGAAGACAGAAAGCTTATTCAGTCGCCTAAAGTAAAAACTTACGACCTGCAGCCGGAGATGAGCGCATTCGAACTCACCGAAACTCTTGTTTCTGAGATTAATTCTCAAAAATACAGACTTATTGTCTGTAATTTTGCAAACACCGACATGGTTGGGCATACTGGAAATCTTGAGGCAGCAATTCAGGCGGTTGAAGCTGTTGATGAATGTCTTGGAAAAATTCACCAAGCGGCTAAAGAAACAAAAACAGAAGTTTTGATTACTGCTGATCATGGAAATGCAGAGCAAATGAAAGACTCTATAACTCAGAAAAGTCATACTGCTCACACAACTAATCCGGTTCCATTGATTTATATTGGTGACAAGAAAAGTTCGCTATTAGGCCCTCATGTTGGTACACTGGCAGACCTAGCGCCAACCCTTTTGTCTCTCATGAACATTGATCAGCCCAGTGAGATGTCAGGAAAAAGCCTTCTAACTAATTAGTGGATAGAGACATGAAACAAGCTAACCTTATTGCCCCCTCAATACTCTCTGCAAACTTTGCCAAGCTTGGTGAGGAGGTTGACAATGTTTTGAATGCAGGAGCAGACATAGTTCATTTTGACGTGATGGATAATCACTATGTCCCAAACCTAACAATAGGGCCATTGGTTTGTGAGGCCTTAAGAAATCATGGAGTTACAGCGCCTATTGATGTTCACCTCATGGTAAAGCCAGTGGATCGAATTATTCCTGATTTTGCCAATGCTGGGGCCTCTTACATAACCTTTCACCCAGAGGCCTCAGAGCATATTGACCGAACGATTAGTCTGATTAAAGAAAGTGGCTGTAAGGCAGGCTTAGTTTTTAATCCTGCAACACCTCTTAACCACTTAGACCATGTTATTGATCAACTTGATATGGTTTTATTAATGTCAGTTAATCCAGGCTTTGGTGGCCAATCATTTATTCCCGAAACTCTTGAAAAATTAAGAGTTGTTCGTGACTTAATTGATTCAAGAGGCCTTCAGACAAGGCTTGAAATTGATGGTGGAGTGAAAACTGAGAATATTAAAGAGATAGCCTCTGCTGGGGCTGACACATTTGTAGCCGGGTCTGCTATTTTCAACACAAAAGACTATAAAAAAACAATAGATCAAATGCGTTCTGAGCTATCACAAGCAAGCTAACAAAAGAGCAATCAAAGACCTGAATTTTGATACTGCAGGCCAAGGAAATTTCAAAACAACTCTGCTACTAGTTATGAGAAAATATTGGTTTTATTTTCTAAGTAAATAGTTATGGGAAAGTCCTCGTTCTTAGGCCCTGAAACAATATCACTTCATTCAGGATATGAGCCAGACCCTTCATTTGGAAGTAGGGCTGTCCCTGTTTATCAAACCACCTCGTATGTTTTCGAAACTGTTGATGATGCTGCTGCACTTTTCAATATTGAAAAGGGCGGTCATATTTATAGCAGAATGACCAACCCTACAGTTGCCGTTTTAGAGCAGCGTATTGCTGCCCTAGAGGGAGGTGTTGGGGCAATTTGTACAGCCTCAGGCATGAGTGCACTTTTTGTTACTTTTGTCAGCCTTTGTTCTGCTGGTGATCATATTGTCAGTGCCTCACAAATCTATGGCTCAACTGCGACACTTCTTAGACACACCCTTAAAAGATTTAATATTGACTGTACTTTCGTCTCCATTAATGACGAAAAAGCTCTTAAAGCAGCCATACAGGAAAACACTAAACTCGTCTTTTGTGAGTCGATTGGCAACCCCGGATTAGAGGTATCAAACCTCCCCAAAATTTCAAATATTGCTCATCAAAACAACCTTCCTCTTGTTATTGACGCCACATTTGCAACACCAGCGCTTTGTAAGCCATTTGATCATGGAGCCGATGTTGTAGTGCACTCTGTTACAAAATGGATTGGGGGGCATGGAGTAGCTGTAGGAGGGGTCATTGTTGATGGCGGGGCTTTTGACTGGGGCGCTGCTAACAAGCATCCTGAGCTTACTACGCCTTATGAGCCATTCCATGGAATAAACTTCTGGGAGGAATTTGGACCTTCAGCCCTTTCAATGAAAATTAGAGCGGAGTCTATGCGTGACTTTGGCCCAGCCATGAGCCCTCACAGTGCTTTTTTACTTCTTCAGGGCATTGAAACTCTTAATCTTAGAATGAACCAACATGTAAAAAATGCAATCAAGCTCGCAAAGTGGTTGCTGGAACAGTCTGCAGTAATGTGGGTTAACCATCCTGACCTTCCTGAAAACCCTACCTTCGACATTGCAAAAGAGCTCTTTCCGAATGGCGCTGGATCAATGTTATGCTTTGGTGTTAAAGGAGGAAGAGAAGGAGGGGCTGCATTTATTAACTCTGTTAAGTTAGCATCAAATTTAGCTAATGTAGGTGACTCAAGAACACTCGTTCTTCACCCTGCAAGCACAACTCACTCGCGACTAGATGATGAGGCGATGAAGGCTTCTGGAACAAGCCCTGACTTAATTAGAGTGTCAGTTGGAATCGAATCTGTTAATGACATCATCAATGATTTTAAAGTTGGTCTAAAGGCAGTAGAAAAGGCAACTGCGTAATGAATATTGTCGTTGATGGAGTAAATATTTTTGTGGCCACTGGGGGCTGTGCATTTGATCCAAAAAAGCCGACCGTGGTTTTTGTCCACGGAAGTGGTCTCGATCATAGATCATGGGCGCTCCAGGCTAGATGGTTTGCATTTCATGGCTTCTCTGTATTAGCGCCTGATTTGCCTGGACACAGCTTGTCAGAAGGAGAGCCTCTCAAGTCGATTGAAAGCATGGGCAAATGGCTAGTTAAAGCTATTAAACACTCTGGAGCGGAAAACATCCACTTGGTTGGCCATTCGCAGGGCTTTCTTGTGGCCCTTGAAGCCGCTATTCTTTTAGAAGACAAATTAAAATCTCTAACTGCTGTTGCTAGTGCCTCAGCAATCCCTGTGAATGAATCGCTTGTTGAGACTGCTCAGAAAAATACAAAAGATGCTGCTGATATGCTGTTGAGGTGGGGCTTTGGATCTCGATCCCATTCAGGCAGTAGTGCAGTGCCTGGAATGCAGCCAATTGGCATTGGGCGTCAAATTATGTCATCAAATCCTTTGGCTGAGGACCTATTAGCTTGCAACAAATATAAGAACGGAATAAACTGTGCGAAAAATATTAAAGCCCCCTCAAACGTTATTGTGGCAACAGAAGACAAAAACACTCCATACACATTTGGATTAGAGCTTGCAGAGCTTTTAGGAGCAGAAACTACAACTATTTCTGGCGCAGGGCATATGCTTCCAATAGAGGCCCCAAAGAGCACTTTGGACGCCATTAAATCATTTATTTTAAAAACAAACCCATGAATAAAATTATAAAAGTTGGCGTCATTGGCGCCGGTACGATGGGTGCTGGCATTGCTGGCCAAGTTGCTAATGCAGGAATAGAGGTTTGGTTGCTAGACCTTCCTACTGAAGGTGAAAATGTAAACAGCCTCGCCCTAAGAGGATTAGAGAGACTCAAAGATCCCGACATGCCAGGCATTATGAGTAAAGAAGCTGAAGATCTTATACATCTTGGCAATACAAGAGATAATTTTCATGAGCTCAGTGAATGCGACTGGATTGCTGAAGCTGTCGTCGAAAGACTTGACATTAAAAAAGCTCTCTACAAAAAACTTCATGAAAACTGCAAAAAATCTACCATCATTACTTCTAACACCTCAACTATTCCAATTAGTTTATTAACTGAGGGTATGCCTCAAGACTTTTGTGAGCGCTTTGCCATTACTCATTTCTTTAATCCAGTTCGCTTTATGAGACTGCTAGAGCTAGTCAGGGGTGGGCAGACCAAAGAAGATGTGATGGAGACGCTTGATTTTTTCTGCGAAACCAAGCTTGGCAAAGGCGTTGTGCCTTGCTCAGACACGCCTGGCTTTCTTGCAAACAGAGTGGGTGTTTTTGCAATTCAGTGTGCCCTTCATAAGGCATTTGAATACAAACTCTCTCCAACCGAAGCCGATGCTTTTTTTGGGAGACCGCTTGGCCTTCCCAAAACAGGAGTTTTTGGACTCTACGACCTAATTGGTATTGACCTAATGGCTGATGTGGCAAAAAGCCTCGAAAATATCTTGCCAGAAAATGACGCATTTCATAAGTATGCTGCGCCAATAGAGTTTGTATCCAACATGATCGCCAATGGTCAAACTGGAAATAAAAATGATCAGGGTTTTTATAAGCAGATTGATGATGAGAAAAAGGTAATAGATCTGTCCACTGGAAACTATGTTGAACATAAGCGCCTCAAAACTTCACTCCTAGAAGATGCTGAAAAAAATGGAGTAACTTCCATCCTTAGCGACCAAAGCAACTATGGCCTCTTTATCTGGGATGTGCTTTCTGAAACTTTATCCTATGCGGCCTCACTAGTGCCTGAAGTTACTGAAGATGTAACCCAAATTGATGACGCAATGAAGCTGGGCTATAACTGGGTGAAGGGGCCTTTTGAATTAATTGATGAAATTGGCATCAATTACTTTGTTAAAAGACTTAAAACTAGCTCAAAAGATGTGCCTGACTTTCTTGAAAAAAGCCTAAATAATAAGTTTTATACTAGCTCGAATTCAATCTTGAGCACTCTAACTATTTCTAGCGAACTGAAGCCTATTGTCAGGCCAAAAGGTGTTCTTCGATTCTCTGAGGCGCGGCAAACTCTGGCTCCAATCAACTCAAATGAGTCCGCTAGTTGGTTTGAATATGAGGGTGCAGCTATTGTGGAGTTCCACTCAAAAGCAAACGCTCTCGACAGTCAGAGCCTAGATATGATATCCGATGCAGTCACTTCCTCTGAAAATAAAGGCCTGAGAGGAGTAATAATTCACAATGACTTTCAACATTTTTCTTGTGGTGTTAGCCTCTGGAGTGTTAGAAACTGTTTCGAAAAAAATGACTTTGATGGTCTTGATGATTTTCTTGCCTATTTTCAAAACACGATGCTTCAAATGAGAGACTCTAGCCTACCCGTTATAGCTGCACCTGTTGGTATGTCTATCGGGGGTGGCTTTGAGGTTGTATTACATGCAGATCATGTTATCAGTCATGCCAACTCTGTGATGGGCCTTGTTGAGTCTTTTGTTGGCGTAGTCCCTGCGGGTGGCGGCTGTAAAGAGATGCTTTATCGATGGACAGAAAAACTTAATGACACTCAGAAAGGTGCATGGAAATCATTTATGAATATTGGGCTTGGAAGAAAAGCCAACTCACCACAAGAGGCTTTCGCTTTATCTATGAGCAGACCTAGTGATACTTTTCAAATGAACCGGGATCGAATATTAAATGCCGCTCTTGCGTCAATAGATAAAACAAAAAAAGTTGGCGAAAGAAGACCGCTTGCTCTTTCAGGATCTGAACATTATCAAGAAATGCTAGAGTGGCTTGAAGTAAACCATGAAAAAGGCATGCTTACCCCACATGACGTTACTGTTGGAACTGAAATTGGAAGAATAATGTCTGGTGGAGAGTGTCCAGCAGGGACAGTTTTTTCTGAGCAAGATATTTTAAATGCTGAACGCTCCTCATTTATTAGGCTTGCCCAAACTCAAGAAACTCAAGCAAGAATTGTTGCCATGCTAGATAATGGCATTACTCTAAGAAATTAACAGTTAAGCCAATGAACAAAAACCCTGCTAATTTTGTCCCCCTTACTCCTATCTCTTTTTTACATAGAACTGCTGATATTTATGGCGACTATAAGTCAGTCATATATGAAGATAGGTCATATAACTGGAGTCAGACTAGAGAGAGATGTGTTAGAGTTGCCTCAAGCCTTAATGGCTTTGGAGTTGAGCCAGGTGATACGATTTCAGTATTAGCATTCAATACTCCAGAAATGTTTGAATCGCACTTTTCTATCCCAATGGCAGGAGCTATATTAAACACGATAAATATAAGGCTTGACGCGCCAACAATCGCCTACATTTTTGATGACAGCAATGCAAAAATTCTCTTTGTTGATAGGGAGCTTTATGGAGTTGCTTCTGAGGCGCTATCGATCGCCTCAGTTAGTCCAAAAATTGTTTTAATTAACGACTCTTTTGCTGGCTCAGCTCCAGATGTTTCAGGTGACATAGTAGACTACGAGTCACTTGTTGACCAGGGTGATCCACTTTATGACTGGAACATGCCAAGTGATGAATGGAGCCCTCTGTCATTAAGCTATACCTCTGGAACAACAGGAAAACCTAAAGGCGTTGTCTATCATCATCGTGGCTCCTATTTAATGAGTATGGGCACCGTGGTGGGCTGGAACCTCCCTAACCACCCTATTTACCTTTACTCCGTTCCTCTATTTCATTGCAACGGGTGGGGGCACGCATGGACAATGGCTGCACTCGCTGGCACTGTGGTTTGCCTTAGATCTTTCGATCCACAAAAAGTATTTGCCTTACTTGATGAATATCATGTGACTCATTTTGGTGGCGCTCCGATTATGCTCAATATGCTTGCCAACGCTCCTGAGGAAATTAAAAAATCATTCGATAGAGAAATCAAAGTCATGACCGCTGGCGCTCCTCCTCCTGCAAAAGTTCTAGAAAGCATGATGTCCCTTGGGTTCAACGTTATGCATGTATATGGCCTTACAGAAACCTATGGTCACATTCTTCAAGCTGCCCCACAAGCCTCATGGCTGAATGAAAGCCCAGCAGAGCTTGCCAGACTTAGCTCAAGACAAGGGGTTAGATTTCCTATGACTGAGGATGTTAGCGTAATAGATCAGGACACTGGTGATCGCGTCCCCCATGATGGGGAAACAATTGGTGAGATTGTGATACGCTGCAATACCTGTATGATGGGCTATTGGAATAATCCCGAGGCAACAAAAGAGGCTTTTGCTGATGACTGGTTTCATAGTGGCGATCTTGCAGTCATTCATAATGATGGCTATATACAGATTAAAGACAGGTCAAAAGATATTATCATTTCAGGCGGAGAGAACATTTCATCTGTTGAGGTTGAAAATGTTCTTTATCAACACCCGTCAGTTGGGGAGGCTGCAGTTGTTGCAATGGATGACGAAACCTGGGGGGAGGTCCCTTGTGCCTTTGTTGAGCTCAAACCTAGTCAAGAAGCTTCTGAAGCTGAACTTATAGCTTTTTGTAAAGACAATATGGCAAAATTTAAACGGCCTAAAAAAGTTGTTTTTGGTCCGCTTCCAAAAACCGCAACTGGGAAAATTCAAAAGCACGAGCTTAGGGCTTCAGTTAAGAGCCTGGGAGGAGAATAATGTCAAACTATACTGCGCCTGTTGAAGACATGGGTTTTGTATTGAAAGAAGTTGTTGAGCTTGAAAAACTATGTAATGAGACTGGTTTAGATGGCTCCACAGTTGAAATTCTTGACACCGTCTTAGAAGCTGCCGGAAAGCTTGCAAAAGAGGAAATAGAGCCAATCAATAAGCCTGGCGACTCTGAAGGCTTAAAAATAGACGACTCAGGAAAAGTTACTACTGCAGCTGGCTTTAAAGAAGCCTATCAGCACTTCGTTGAAGGAGGCTGGGGTTCACTCCAATTCTCACCTACCTATGGAGGTCAGGGCGTCCCGTTTGTCGTCGCTGCAAGTGTTCAAGAAATGTGGCACTCTGCTAATATGTCTTGGGGTCTTTGCCCTCTGCTTACTCAAGGAGCTGTTGAAGCAATCACTCTGAATGCAAGCGAAGAGCTTAAAGAGCGCTACCTCCCTAAACTAATTTCAGGCGAATGGAGTGGAACAATGAACCTTACTGAAGGTGATGCTGGCACTGATGTTGGTTCGCTTAAAACTAAAGCCACGCCTAATGGTGACCATTACTTAATTCGTGGACAAAAAATCTACATCACTTGGGGTGAGCATGATATGGCCGAGAATATTATTCACTTAGTCTTGGCTCGCCTGCCTGATGCTCCACAAGGAATTAAAGGCATTTCCTTATTTTTGGTGCCTAAGATATTGGTCAATAATGATGGCACGCTTGGCGATTCAAATGATTTAAAAGCTCTATCAATTGAACATAAAATTGGTATTCATGCATGCCCTACTTGCGTCATGAGTTATGGTGAAGAAAGTGGAGCAATTGGCTATCTAGTTGGCGAGGAAAACAAAGGCATCCAGTGCATGTTTACGATGATGAATAACGCTAGACTTACTGTTGGGCTTCAAGGCGTATCAGTGTCTGAACGTGCATATCAGCAGGCACTAAGCTTTTGTAATGAACGAGTTCAGGGGGTTGCTCCCGGATTTAAAGAACCTGGGCCAATTATTAGACACCCAGATGTCCAAAGAATGCTTGCCAATATGAAGTCGATCACGCAAGCTTCTCGAGCACTAACTTATGCCGCTTGCGCAGAAGTAGACTATTCCCTAAGTAGCCTCCCGCTCGAAAACTTAGAAGTGCACGAGAGAAGGCTTGGGCTTTTGACGCCAATTGTCAAAGGTTGGTGCACAGAAACTGCACAAGAGGTTGCCTCAGTTAGTCTTCAGTGTCATGGAGGAATGGGCTATATCGAAGAAACGGGAATTGCTCAAATACTAAGAGATGCAAGAATCTTGCCAATCTATGAGGGAACAAACGGCATTCAAGCAATGGATCTTGTGGGCAGAAAAATTATTGCTGATAGCGGCCTTGGCGCCAATGAACTAATTGCTGATATGTTTGAATTTTCCAAAGATTCAATGCTGGCTGAGATTATTTCAGACTCTCAATTAAATAGATTTACTAGCGCTATTAAAGATTTTGAAAAGACAGTTTCGACCATACTTTCTCATGCTGACAACAAGCTGCTCATTGGAAAGCTAGCTTTTGATACGCTCATGATGGCAGGCACCATAACAGCGTCTTGGCAAATGCTATTAAGCCTTGAAAAAGCATCAAGTGCGCTTAATAATAATTCGTTGTCTTCTGAGTTTTTCAATGAAAAATCTGAAACAGTTTCACACTTTATGGACTTTATATTGCCTCGATATTTATCAAACTTTGAAACAATAACTGCAGTCACAAGCTAATTAAAGGGCTAAATACTATTGCAATATTATTGCAATTACGATATATTATCCTATTTTTATCTTAAATGAGGCTTCCATGTTTAAACTTAGCTTTCTATCGTTATTACTAGTTTCATCTTTTGCAAGCGCCGAGGAAGCAAGGCGTGCAAACGCTCATGTTCATGGACTAAATAATTTGTCAATGGTAATTAGTCAAAATCAGGTTGCTATTTCATACGAAATGCCCATAGTCCAGTTGTTTGATGAGCACGATGAGCATGATGAGCATGATGAGCACGATGAACATGATGAGCACGATGAGCTAACTATTTCAGATGAAACTTTAGCCACATTTAACAATTACTTGCAATTGTTTGCACTCCCCGAAGGAGCTCGCTGTAATCTAACTTCTTTTGAATCTGGCCTTCACAGCGTCTCAACAGAAGGAGATCACAAAGACGTTGAATTATCTTATGAGTTTGCTTGCAGCAATCCAGGCCAGTTAAAGAGTGTCACAATTAATGCATTTGCTCACTTTAGGGAACTTGGAACTATTAACTTTGAGGCAGTAATAAACAATAAAGCTCTAACAAAAAGCCTAAAATCGGATGTTAATAAAGTAATATTTTAAATGAGAGTCTGATGCTACATACACTAGGCCTGGAATACTGCTATGACAATGGCAAAAAAATTGTATTTCCAGAAATAGGGGTTCAAAGAGGACAGAGATTATTAATAAGTGGCTTTTCAGGCTGCGGTAAAACAACTTTACTGAGCCTGATTGCTGGCGCATTAAAGCTTCAGACTGGTGATATAAAGTTTGATAGTTATGATTACTCATCAATGTCCTCGCTGCTTTTGGATAGGCTCAGGGCAGATCATATCGGCTATATTTTTCAAACGCTAAACCTTATTCCTTTTTTAAGTGTATCTGAAAATATAGCTTTAGGGATTCGGTTCTCACAAGCTAGAAAATCCAGGATAAACAATCTAAATCAAGAAATTAATAGGCTGGTAGCAGCGTTAGGGCTTGATAAAGAAGTTTTAAATACGCCAGTAAACCGCTTAAGTGTTGGACAACAGCAAAGAGTTGCAGTAGCTAGAGCCCTTCTGGGCAAGCCAGACTTAATTCTTGCAGATGAGCCTACCTCCGCCCTAGATTCTGATACAACTAAAAAGTTTCTAAATGAGGTGATGGAGGCTTTTGATTCTTCCAAACAGGCAATTGTTATGGTCAGCCATGATGCCTCAATTGCGCCTTACTTTGACTCCGTAATTGACTTAAATGAACACTATGCTTAGTCTTTTGCTTAAATCAATGCGCTCAAGAATTATTCCAACTTCGCTTGTAACGATATCTTTAATGGCGTCGATGGTTCTTTTACTAAGCATTGAGAGAATCCAACAAGGAGCGGAAAAGGGATTCAATCAGAGTATTTCAGGTGTTGATGCCATTATTGGACCAAGAGCTAGCTCTCTTGAGCTGGTTTTATATACAGTATTTCATCTTGGGAGGCCAACAAACAACATTACAACAAAGACCATCAATGATGTCAAACTAAGAAGCGATATTAGTTGGCTAGTTCCAATTGCATTAGGAGATAGTCACAGGGGGTATAGAGTTATAGCAACTGAACCAAACTACTTTAAGCATATTAGATATGGAAATAATCAGCCCCTAGCTTTCTCACAAGGAGCTCCTTTCTCTGACTTCTCTGAGGCCACCATAGGCTCCGATGTTGCCAAAAAACTCAACTATACTGTTGGATCAGAGATCCAAGTCACTCATGGCTCAATTGAGTCAATAGGAAGTAAACATGATGACTTTTCATTTAAAGTAACGGGAGTTCTCAATAAAACAGGCACTCCAATTGATCAGGCTATTTTTCTCGATTTAAAGGGCTACGAGCTTCTTCACTTAGGATGGAAAAGCGGAAAAAAAGTTTTTAGTCTTAACGATATAGACTTTTCATCTCTTCCGCCTGATGCTCTGAATCCAAAAACAGTTACGGCTGCTTTTGTCGGCCTTAAGTCAAAACTAACTATATTTAACTTTAGCAAGAATATCAGGGAATATCCAGAGGAGGCGATATCCGCTGTTATACCTGGAATAGCCTTGTCTGAGCTTTGGTCTATTGTTGGATTGGTTGACAAAGGGTTTCAGCTTTTAAGCTGGATAATTATTGCAATTAGCCTTATTGCAATGGTTACCTTGATTATTGCAAGTCTGGACAACCGAAAACAAGAAATGACAATTTATAGGGCCAATGGAGCTTCACCCAAATTTTTAGCCGCCATGGTAATTTATGAATCACTTATAATTGGCCTAATGGCAATAATTGGTGCAATTATTCTGGTAACAATTGTTACCTATTTTGCGACTACTCAGCTAAATTTAGCTCTGGGCATTTCGCCTTCTTTTGAGTGGATTAGCATAGATGAAATTAAAGTTTTCAGTATTATTTTATTGTCTGGAGCATTAAGCAGTTTAATTCCAGCGACCATGGTTTTTAGAAAAAACATACATCAAACGTTGAGCTAAATGATAAAAAAATTAATAGCTACTGGTCTAATTCTTCTCTCTATGAGCACTTATTCTATAGTTGTAACTGATGAATACTTGTCTACTATAGAAGAAAACTGGTTGAGCCTTGAGCCAGCTGATGCATATGATTTTATTCCTGAAGACCTAACTTATGAAATGTACATGAGTGAAGACTTTCAGGCAAAGCTGGCAGCGGCTGGCTCCAGACTAAATGACTCTATAGAGGGCAAGGATATTGCTCTTGCTGGATTTATGGTTCCAATAGAGTATCAGGGTATAAATATAAGCAAGTTCTTGCTGGTTCCAGAAGCTGGGCAGTGCATCCATGTGCCCCCTCCTCCTTTGAATCAAACCTTGCTTGTAGATGTCACAGCAAATCCCACAAAATTTCGTGATATGTACATGCCAATTATCGTTTATGGCAGAATATCTGTGGGATCGCAAAGCTTTGATATTGCAGATAGCGGATATACAATTAACGATGCTGTTGTTGAAACGCTTCATTTTAGCGATGAAGAATATGCCAACGAAGATTATAGCTATAACCTCGAAGACCCTCATGATTAGCAGAACACAATTAATATCTAAATGCCTAGAATCAGGACGAAGCGCTACACCGCAAAGAATGTCAATAATTGATGAACTATGCTCCTCCAAAAAAAACCTTTCAGCATATGACCTAAGAGACTCACTTAAAGACAAAGGCCATTCGTTTAATATTAGTACAATATATAGGGTTTTAGACTTTTGGATTGAAGTAGGTGTTGTTCATAAAATGGACTCAAGCAACACCTATCTGGTTTGTAATGATAATCATACTAACCACTTTCATGTGCTGCTTCACTGCACCAGCTGTAAATCAGTTCAAGAGTCTTGTCAGCTCTCAGCACAGCTCTCATTGCCTGACAGCATGATGTTTGCTGTTAATGATTCTCAAGCTGTTGAGATAAATGGTGTCTGTAATAAGTGCCAATAAAACTGTTTACCCATTAACTCTTACCATAAGTTCGTTTTTGCGAAACATGGAAATTACATAAGGTGCATTAAACTGGGCTACCATAAAGTCTCCAGTTGTTTCAATACTGTTTTGCTGGAGAAGTGTTGCAAATTTTTTTTGAAAGCTCTTGCTTCTAGACTCTGTCGCCCAGCCCCCAAAAGAAAATACTGCAACCTCGCCCAAAGACTCTTTTTGAATTGAAACATTTTCTGTGTTTGACTTAGGAAGGTCTTTTAATGAGTGCTCTCTAGGCATCACAAAGGAAATATTGTAGCTCTCTCGATCTTCAGAAGGGCAGTCAGTAATTACAGGGGCGGTCATTGCGATTTTCATTTCCTTGTCATTGCCTCCAAAAATGTAATTAGCAATTCTTCTGAACCCAGATGATGTAGAGCCTTTGTAATCTGAACGAACCGATGTCGTGGCAATTATCATTTCACTGTAACGACGGATTTCAAACCCATCATATTCCGAGACTACTTCATATTGAGGGGTTTCAAGAGCCATATTAAAATTAATTTATTATTGTGTTTTTCCAAAAAATGGTACTAATATTGGCGTTCTTTTTTTATATTCAATATAGTCCTTGTCTTCGCCCCATTTTTTTTCAGCCTTGTCTTCTAAGAAAGGAAGGCCACTTATTCTTGTCAAAAGAAGAAAAACAAATACAGGAGAAACAAGAGTCATAAACTGCCAGCCAGATAGAAATGGTAGCGAGATAATTCCAATGCCTGACCATAAAATAATTTCTCCAAAGTAGTTTGGGTGGCGAGACACAGACCAAAGACCCTGGGTGATAAATCTGCCTTTATTTTCAGGCTGCTCACTGAAGTGCTTTTTTTGTCTGTCAGCAATCACTTCAAAACCAAAACCTAATAACCAAAATAGAGACCCAACGACAAAAAATATGCCGACTGGTTCAAGTGGATTCAACGCGATTAAAGTAATAGCATTTACAGTGGTTAAGAAGACCCAGAGTGCTGACAAGGTCCACGTCATTAAAAACTTTGGAAGTGATTTTTTTATTTCTCTAAACCTTCTATCTTCGCCAGCTTTCACTATCCTTTTATAAAGAAATATTCCCAGCCTTAAGGTCCAAACAGATACAAAGGCAGCAACGAAAACTGAACGAATTGATAGTTCCGCTCCCGTGCTCAAGAGCGCAAACATTGAAGTTAAAACAATAAGAAGCGTGGCAACCATTCCTGTAAAGTCAAAATATTTTTCTGAGCTTGTGATTAATGAGGGCACGGCAATGATCCAATGCGTCGCAAAACTGACTATCGCGCACAAAAGAATTACAGGAAGTCCAGAAAAAATTGCCCCATCAACTGACGCTGCTACAGCAACAATGGAAGCGGTTAAAATACATAGAGCAATAGCACCAAAGTCTTTAATCATTATGGCTTCTCAAACAGATAATGTGAGACCCCCCATTCAGAGCCGTGGTTATAACCAAAAAGAACCTCACAAGACATGAAAAAAATACGCCATCTTTGAAACCAGGAGCTTGCGTCCTCTTCTCCATAAGTTTTCTTGAAGAGCTCTATAACTTCAGCTTTATTTTTGTCCATCTTTTGAAGCCAAGCGAGAGAGGTTTTTTCATAATGAATACCGCTCACTCTCCAATCTTTTTCTATTTTCATTTGCTCTGGGAAGCTCATTAACAACCTATGAGATGGCATTTGACCCCCACTAAAAAACTCTCTTGCCATCCAGTCTGCATCGTCCTTATCTTCAAAAGGATATGCAACCTTTTGGTGAGAAAATATATGAACAAAAAGCTTGCCCTCTTTTTTAAGCCACGTATTAACCCTGCCAAGCAATTTTTCATAGTTGCGCATATGCTCAAACATCTCAATTGAAACAACTCTATCAAATAATCCTTCAGCATTAAAGTCATTCATATCTGCAGTTATAACCGAGATATTTTCTAGCTTAAGCTGCCTGCACCTTTCTTCAATGAACTGTCTCTGGTCATTAGAGTTGCTAACTGCAGTAATTTTACTTTTTGGAAAATGCGCGGCCATATAGAGCGTTAAGGATCCCCAGCCGCATCCTAGCTCTAATATATCTTGGCCATCAAACAACCCTGCTCTCTCTGCTGTCAGCTCCAGCATGGCAGATTCAGACTGGTCTAGTGAAGATACGCCCTCTGGCCAAAAGCCTGAGCTATACTTAAGATTCTTTCCAAGCACGAGCTCAAAGAGCCTTGGTGGAACTTCATAGTGCTGTTCGTTTGCTTTTTCTGGAACAAGCGCTATTGGGCTTTTCTTTAAAACATCAATCCATGCCGCGTGCTCTTTTTCCATATCAGCATCACTAAAGCTTGTTGCCTGCAACAAACGCTGGCTGCAAAGACGCTTTATTCCTAATCTGATTAATGAGTCCGGCAAAAACCCTTTTTCTGCAAGTTTAATTAATAAAGTAATCATGGGTTAATATGTAATTTGAGCCTTTAATGCGTCTGGCTTTGCAAATACAAGCTGAAAGTCTCCTATAAGGTTTTCGAGAAATCCAGCCTCACAGTAGACCAGATAAAAATTCCAAATCCTTGTGAATGACTCTGAAAAACCAAGCTCTTTAACCTGAGGCAAAACAGCCAGAAAGTCTTCTCGCCAAATCTCAAGGGTTCTTGCATAATGATGAGTAATATCCTCGGAGTGGATCATTGCCATGTCTGTTTTATCTTTAATGGCTTTTAATATTTGCGGCATTGCAACAAGACAAGAGCCTGGAAAAATATATTTTCTTATAAAATCAACTGAGCTTTTATAGGCATCAAAGTCAGGGTCGTTGTAGGTTATCCCCTGGAGCAACATGAGTCCATTTTTGTTCAACAATGAGGATGCCTTTTCGAAAAATCCCGGCACATAGTCAGCCCCAACGGCCTCAATCATTTCAATAGAAACAACCTTGTCAAAGGAGCCCTCAAGCTCTCGATAGTCTTTACTTAAAAGCGTTATTTTGTTATCAAGACCCTTTTCAGATATAAGATCTGAGGCGTATTGATACTGCTTATCAGAGATTGTTGTGGTAGTGACCTTACAGCCATATTTTTTAGCGGCATGAATTGCGAAACTTCCCCAACCTGTTCCGATTTCAAGAACATGGTCAGTTTTTTTAAGCTTCAGTTTTCTACAAATTCTGTCTAATTTTTCAACAGAAGCCTCTTGCATGCTTGAGCTCTTTTTTAGAAAAATTCCACTTGAATAGGTCATTGTTGGGTCAAGCCAAAGCTTGTAAAAATCGTTACTCAAATCATAATGGGCTAGGATATTATTTTTACTTCCCGCCAAAGTATTTTGTCTTCTTTTGTGAATTAATTTTGTAATTGGGTTGGCAAGTCTTGCAAGGCCAGACTCAAGACCTAGTAAAGTTTTTTTGTTTTTTATCATAAGTTGTATCAGCTTTACAAGGTTTGGCGAGTCCCAGTATCCAGCAGTATAGGCTTCCGCCGCTCCATTTGTTCCGCCGCTTCCCAAAAACACATAAAACTCTTGTGAATAAACTTCAAGCTCTACTTCAAACTTAGAGTCTGGATTGCCAAAAACGTGTTTTCTATTGCCATCAACAATCGTTAATAACCCGCTATTAATGCCCTTTAGCTTTCTAAACAAAATGCTTTTAAAAAAAGCAGTTG